>WNFD01000338.1_pt1 | contig 96385 bp, 75 predicted proteins | sample 5400491 | NCBI WGS metagenome assembly WNFD01 (sample SAMN13153343, study PRJNA577476) | soil metagenome | isolation source: 120 cm saprolite under Douglas fir tree site 2 hole 2 replicate 2 | place: USA:California | collected 2015-04-18 | reverse complement strand
CAATTTTGATCGGAGAGAGGCGGGGAACGTGAGATAACCAGCGGGCGTCATTGCAGAAACGCAGGAAGCCTTTGAGTCTTTGCTGGACGCTTGAGCGCGTCTGGGTGCTCGGATAATCCACAGCCCAGGTAGCCCGGAATTCTTCCAAGACGGGCAAGGTCAGGGCCTCCGGGAATAGCTTGTTTCTGGCCGAGCAGAAGGTTTGCAGGCGGCGAAGCTCGCGACGGTACTTCTTGAGAACCCCGTCCGAGACCCCCTCGGTCTGCTTTCGGGTCAAGAACGTTTCCACAGCCTGCCGTACGGTTGTCCGCTCGGCAGACTCAACGACCGGATCTTCCGTCTGCCCGAACTGATGCAGCAGCTTTGTCCGCTGCTTTTCAGCTTCCGACCATGAGCGAGTCTTGGCTGAGACCCTGTGTTGCTCGTTTCGGTAAGACCAACGCAGGTGCTTACGGCAGCGACACCCCCTGTGCGTTTCGTCATCCTTATACGGGCAGTTTGGTGAATGTCTGACGAAGATTGTTATCTCTGGCGCTGTGCCAAGGAGGTTTCGCATAGCACAAAACCTAGCACAGAATTTCGTGAAAATGAAGAAACTTCAGTAATTACGCAGGGTTTAGAGTGGAGGCGCGGGTCGGAATCGAACCGACGCATAAAGGTTTTGCAGACCTCTCCCTTACCACTTGGGTACCGCGCCCCTGCCCACCACGTTAGCGTTCCGTGCGGAAAATGTCCATCTGCGGGGAACGACCGGGTCTGGAGTGAAAACTGGAGCGGGAGACGGGATTTGAACCCGCGACTTCGACCTTGGCAAGGTCGCACTCTACCACTGAGTTACTCCCGCTCGCTCCCTCATTCTAAATCACTTCCAACAACCACATCAAATCACTGCACCCGTCAAGTGCTCTCGTCAGGCGTGAACCTCTCAAGGAACTGGCCCAAGCCTTAAGGGCGCGTTCGAGGTGTGAGTATACAGCAGGGTCATGCCCACGTGCGATGGGCGCAGCGCCGTTTGCTATATCGTGGAGTTACGTCGCAATCTTGCGAATGGACACGGACAGACGCTCCGCTGATTTGCGGGGAAGCCCTACCGGCTGCGGTTGCTGGGCAGGGAAATCGGCGGACGCGCGCGCAACGGCAGCGTTGCCCAGAGCATAGAGCACCACTTCAACTCGGCTGGAAACTCCCAGCTTGTCGAATATGCGAAAAAGATAATTCTTGACGGTGTGTTCGGTGAGCTTCAGACGTTGGGCGACTTCGCGATTAGTCAGTCCTTCGGCCACACACCTTACTACATCGGTTTCTCGCGCTGAGAGCAGGCCACCATTCGCGCTCAGACAGCTCGCGAGCGCGGGTTGAGAGAGAGCATCGAGTACAAAGTGCAATTCAGTGCTGCTGGCCCAGACTTGCCCCTGGTCGACGCATTGGATACATTTCGCCAGCAAGCGGAAAGGCTCGGTGCGGCAAAACACGCCCTGCGCGCCTGATCGGAACGCTGCCGTGACCGTGGAGCGCTCCGAGGAGTCCAGAAGAACGATGACGCGCGTCCCGGGCGATTGCAGGCGAATCTCACGCACCAGGTCGAATTCTTCCGGACTGGACTCTCCAAGCTTCCCACTGATGACCGCAACTTGAGGCTTCTCCTTCTTCACCAAAGCCAGAATCGCGGCAGCGTTTGAAGGTGATTCGATCATCTGGAACTGAGCATCCCGCGCCAAGGCTTCCACAAGCAATTGGGTGGTCATGGAAGTACTGTCGCAGGCCAAAACGCGAACCTGATCTTGATTTGGAAGAGCCGTTAGATGAGCCATATGAAGATACTTGCAAGCCTTTCAACTCCTCCACTTCACATCTGCCAAAACATGTGTTTCGTGGAGAGATGACTGCCCCGCGCCGTGCCCACAGCGACATCCAGGAGGTGAACTGATTCGGAAGGCGCCCGCCAAAGGCACGACGCTTCCGAGAAGATTAGGGGACCTTCGACCCGGAGTATATAGCACTACTGGGGGATACTTCGGCACAGTAGTCACTCAAGGGGATTACCTCGGGGTGCCCGTACCAACGAGGTTTGGCGCGGTTGGGGATGCCACTTAAGGGGCATTGACATTGCGCCCCGGCAAACCCATACTCACCCTACAGTCCCTGTCCTCGGGGCCCGTAGCAGGCGTTGCGAGAGGACATCCTAAGCATTCAGCGATGAGCAATCCATTTTCTTAGAGCATCTGTGTTCTGTACTGGGCGGCGTGTTCAGCGTGCATAGAGACTTTGGGCTCTTCACTTTTCGCCTCTTGCAGGAATTTGCATACGCTGAGTAGAATTGCACTACGTTATGGGAGGCTTCCCCTCCCTTAGAAGTCTTCAAACAGTAAGTTCTCCCCCGATTTTTATCAACTGTTAATTCCCCCCGAACTGGTCTTGCGTCCAGCGAGGGAGTGGTCTTTCTTTTACCTAAAGTCACGGAAATGTGACTCAGAGGGCGAAGCTATGAGCAACGGTTGCGCACAGAGCGAGGGAAGCTGGGAGGGCGTTATCGAGGGATCGTTGCCACAACGGCCCGAGTGGTATGCAATTCGAACCCGTTCCCGCCAGGAAAAGACGGTGTCGCACCAGTTGGAGCAGCAAGGGATTGAGACCTTTCTTCCCCTGGTAAAGCGGACTCACAAATGGAGCGACCGGACGAAGGAGGTCGAACTACCGCTTTTCGCCGGTTATAACTTTGTCCGTATCGTCCAATCTTCCCCAGAGCGCTTGCGGGTTCTGCGAGCCCATGGAGTGGCGGGATTCGTCGGCATCAATGGTTCAGGAACCGCCATTCCGGAGAACCAGATTCAAGACATTCGGACGCTGCTTGCAAGTAAAGTCGATTTCGAAGAACACACGTTTCTACGAGTTGGCCAGCGCGTTCGAGTGCGGGGCGGATCTCTCGATGGAGTCGAGGGCATTTTGGCCGCGCAAAATGAGGACCGGAGCCTAGTGATTTCGTTGGAACCCATTCAACGTTCGTTATCCGTTCGAATCCAGGGATACACGGTCGAACCTGTCTAAATTTTTTCGGATTTTTCTTTGAGAACGAAGAGCCGACTGAGATTTGCCGGTACGAGCTTGCCACAGAGGTCCAGAACACAAAGAGGAATTTTAATTATGAGCGAACTTGACACCAAAATGAAAAGTAACGGTACTGCAGTCTGCGAGCAGACTATGACGTGGGAATCGAGCCGCGAGATGAACCCGCCATCGGCGGCGGTATACCTGGCGCCACCGGAATCGTCGCTGCGGAGATTCCGTGATCAGGCCGAAATTCAGGCCATCAGCGGCGCTCTAAAGCAAACGGGCTGGAACCGCAAGCGTGCCGCCAAATTGCTGAGTATCAGCTACCGCGGGTTATTGCTCAAGATTCGCAGGTACAACATTTGTCCAACTACGGGAGTTGGGACTGCTGCGCCTATTCCTGAGTCGAAAATGGAGTAGGATTCTCAGGTCCTGTTTCCGAAGCCAGGGCGGCTTCCACGTGCTGGCCGGACCCACGTTGGACCGTTCTTGCATCGGTTCTTCGATTTGTCCCCGTATCCCCGGGTCCTCGGAAGAACGTAACCGTTTGAGGGTGGATGGAAAGCTATGAAAACAACGAAATCGCCAATTCGAATCATTGTGTGGGTGTTAGGCGCGCTGATGTGCTCTGCAGGCTGGGCAAATGCGCAGACAAGCGCCGTTAGTGATGGCAAGGAAGCAACCGGGCCTGCGGTTCAATCTTCGTCGACTGCTGCTTCGACGACTCCGCAACTTCAAACCCGCTATCCGCGATACAAAATTGGCTCTGGGGACACTTTCGATGTGAACTTTGAGCTGAGTCCAGAATTCAATCAGACAGTAACCGTGCAGCCCGACGGGTTCATCACCTTGCGGAGTGTAGGCGACGTGAACGTTGCCGGCCAGACTGTGCCGGAGCTTACCCAGACCTTGAAACAAGCTTACGCAAAGATTCTGAACGATCCCTTGATCGTGGTTATGCTGAAGGACTTTGAGAAGCCCTATTTCATTGCCGACGGACAAGTAGGGCACCCCGGGAGATACGACTTGAGGGGGGACATTACCTTGGCCGAAGCGATCGCGATTGCCGGGGGCTTCACGGATTCGGCAAAGCATTCCCAGGTACTACTCTTCCGGCGAGTTTCCGACGAATGGGTGGAGGCCAAGGTAGTGAATATTAAGCAGATGTTGAAGAACGGAAATCTGCACGAGGATCCACATCTACACCCCGGAGACATGCTGGTAGTACCAAAAAACACTATCTCGAAGCTTCAGCGCTACATTCCGTCAAGTTCGATGGGCGCATTTACCCAGTTCGGCAAGTTCTAGCAGAAGCAGAAGGGGAGATCGAATCATGACTGACCACGATTTTGCGTCGGTAGACCGAGGCCAAGGGTTCTCGTTTACCCTGCGAGACTTTGTCGCTATTGGGTTCCGCCATAAGCGCCTGCTGGTCTTGTGTTTCAGCGGACTGCTTCTGGGAACGGTGCTGGCCACGGTGCTGATACCGCCTAAGTACCAGGCAGTGACCAAGATCCTGGTCAAGCGCGAACGCGTCGATCCCGTCGTCACTTCGCAACGCAGCGATCCGATGCAGGTCAAAGAAGACGTCGGTGAAGAGGAATTGAACTCGGAGATTGAACTCATCGGAAGCGATGACGTCTTGAGACAGACAGTAATCGCAAACGGGCTTCAGAAGCACAAGTCAATGCTGTCGTACATCGGAATCCATCCGAGCGAAGAAGAGAAAATTTCAAAAGCAGTCTTGCGGCTGAAGGCGGACCTGCACGTAGAGTTGCTGAAAAAGAGCACAATCATCAGTCTGACGTACACCTCTTCGAACCCTAAACTGGCGGTAAAGATATTGGAAAGCCTTTCGAATGCATACATCGACAAGCATCTGGCAGTGCATCGGCCGGCGGGTCAGGTGAAGTTCTTCGAGCAGGAAACCGAGCGCTACCATCAGAATCTTGAAGAGGCGGAAAGTCAGCTCAAGAGGTTTGCCGACGAACAGGGGGGCGTGGCTCCGCAGTTGGCGCGGGACATGACCTTACAGAAGCTGCATGATTTCAGTGCCACCCTGGAATCGACTCAGGCAGAAATGGCAGCGACCGAACAGCGGATCCGGGACCTGCAAAAGCAGATGGGTTCGACCCCGGCTCGGCTGACCACGCAAGTCCGGGAGTCGGATGACGCCCAGGTATTGGAGCACTTGAAGAGCACGCTGATGACCCTGGAGCTGAAACGGACCGAATTGCTTACGAAATACCAGCCGACCTACCGTCTGGTGCAGGAAGTGGATAAGCAGCTGGCCGATACGACTGCAGCCATCACCGCTGAGCAGAGCAAACCACTCAAGGAAGAGACCACGGATCAGAATCCGACCTATAGCTGGATCAGGACCGAGTTGGCTAAATCCCAGTCCGATTACAGCGCTCTGCAAGCCCGCGCCGCCGCCACCGCGACCATCGTCAAGATTTATGAGGCGAACGCCCGCAACCTGGAAGAGAAGGGCTTGATTCACCAGGATTTGACGCGAACCGCAAAGACCAGTGAAGAGAACTATCTTTTGTACCTGCGCAAACAGGAGGAAGCGCGCATGGCGGATGCGCTCGACGAGGGACGAATTTTGAACGTCGCGGTCGCGGAAAGTCCAAATGTCCCCCTGGTTCCCACGAACTCACCAGTGATATTCGCGATAGTCGGGGTGTTGCTGTCAGCTACAGTGAGCCTGGGAATAGTGTTCAGCGTCGAGTACCTGGACTCTTCGTTCCGCACGCCCTCCGAAGTCATCTCTGAATTGAACATTCCGGTGCTGGCATCCGTTCCCCGGCATTACAACGGCCACGGTGAGCGGAATGGCAATGGAAATGGCCGCAAGGATCAGAAGCAGGGCAACAGCAGTGGTCCTGCAGTGGATGAGTACGTCCAGCAGCGATAAGGGAGATTAGGAATGTTTTTGAAATTCTTCGGTCTGCGGGAACAGCCCTTCGGAGTCACGCCCGATCCGAGGTTCTTGTATCTCAGTCCCGCTCATCGCGAAGCACTGGCGTCGGTATTTTATGGCATCGAGACCGGCCGCGGATTTCTTGCCTTGATCGCGATGCCGGGCATGGGTAAGACCACCCTGCTGTTCCACCTGCTGGAGAAATTCCGTGGTTCGGCGCGCACTGCCTTTTTATTTCAGACCCAGTGTACGTCGCGGGAGTTCATGCGTTTCCTGCTGGCTGAACTGGGGTATGAAACCGGGGACCACGATTTTGTCCGCATGCACGAGGACTTCAACCGGCATCTGCTGCAAGAGGCTCGGGCGGGGAACCGGTTCATCGTCGTAGTTGACGAGGCGCAGAATCTGGATCCGTCGGTGTTGGAGACGATTCGGCTGCTGTCAGATTTTGAAACACCGCGGGCCAAGCTGCTGCAGATTGTATTGGCCGGCCAGCCCGGACTTGCGGACAAGCTGGCTAGCCGTAATATGGCTCAGTTGCGACAGCGTGTCTCTCTCGTGAGCGGCCTGAAGCCCTTCGCAGTGAGCGATACTGGGAACTATATTCAGCACCGTCTGCGGGTGGCCGGGTACCGAGGGGGGAACTTGTTCACTCCGTCGGCCTTGGCGAGCACTGCGGAATTTACCGAAGGAATCCCTCGGAACATCAACAATTTTTGTTTCAGTGCGATGTCGCTGGCCTGCGCTTTGCGGAAAACAACTATCGATGCGGCGATTGTGCAGGAAGTGATTTCCGATTTGGATATATCACAACACATGTCGCAACCCTGGGAAGCTGGTCGCTCGACGACAATGGCTGTAGTAGCGGCAGAAACAACGCTGGGGCGTCGGCCCCCGAAGCAGGCAGGCAGCGATGAGTCCCTGACGCCTGAGCAAGCGCGAGCTTATTTGGAGCAGATGGCGCGATCGCTTAAAGGTTGGCAATCCTAAAGACTGGTTCTGTTCAATTAGCGAGTTCGCTACCGCACGACAACAATGTTTCATCCGACAAATTGACCGCTGGGGAAAGCTAAATACTAATGAGTCGAAATTTTGAACTTCTGCAAAAATTCGGAAAAGAGCAGGAGATCTTCCACTCGCAGGAAACGGTCACGAGTATAGACGAGCCCGAGACCGTGGCGACGGCTCCGTTGACCTCGCCCACCGTACCGCTGAATATCGGCGAGAAGGAATTGGAAGAAGTAACCAAGCTAGTGCAACGGTTATTCTTGCTGTCGGGAACAGAATCGCCGCGGGCGGTAGTTTTCGTGGGTACCGAACCCGGGAACGGATGTAGCTGGATGTGCGCGCGGGCGGCGGAAGTTTTGGCAGGACAGATAACCGGCTCGGTTTGCCTGGTTGATGCGAATTTGCGCCAGCCCTCTCTGCATGAGATGTTCGACATTCCAAACCATTACGGGCTTATCGATGCTTTGCGCTTTAACGAGCCGATCGCTAATTTTACGCGGCCGCTTTCGCGCCCGAATCTGCACCTGCTAAGCTGTGGTTCGACGGAGAAAGACTCCCAAGCCCAGGTTACGTCCGATCGGATGAGGCTGCGCCTGGCGGAACTGGGCCGCGAGTTCGATTATCTGCTGATTGACAGTCCCGCGCTGAGCATTTGTAACGATGCGGTTGTGCTGGGGTGTGCTTCGGATGGGGTTGTGATGGTATTGAAAGCGAACTCGTCGAGGCGTGAATCCGCGAAGAAGGCGCTGGATGAACTGCAAACTGCGAGAGCCAGAGTGCTGGGCGCAGTGCTGAATCAGCGGACGTTCCCCATTCCAGAATCGATCTACCGCAAGTTCTAGCCTGGCAAGTACGTGACATATTCTGCTTCGACAACCATTCAAGAATTGAACAAGACACCTGAGAATCCAAATGTTTGATAATTTACGCGCTGATTTTCAAGCCGCCATGGGCGACCGTGTGTCGGAAAAGGGATGGTGGCGGGTCCTGCTGCACGTCGAAATGCCGGCACTGCTGTGTTACCGCTATTCGCACTGGGCTTTGCATTTGCGGATTCCAGTTGTCCGCCAGTTACTGATGATTCCGGCACTGTTTTGGCAGCGCTTTAACCAGTTGTTCCTCGGAGTCTTTATCTCACCCGATGCAGAGATTGGACCTGGGATGGTGATTCATACGCCGCAGGGTCTCTACATTCCTCCGGTCAAGATTGGCGAGGGCGCAACGTTCCAATCTGGCGTGTTGATTGGGTCGGGATGCAGGGGCGTGGGTGATAACGTTTATTTTGGCGCCGGATGCAAGATCGTGGGGGACGCGAAGATCGGCAACAACGTCGTGATCGTGGCCAACAGTGTGGTGATCACCGATGTTCCGGACAACACGACGATCATGGGCGTGCCGGCGCGTATCAAGCTGCCTGGCGGCAAGCCTCGGCGCTTTCCGTGGAGAGCTCTGCAGCCCGTAGGCAAAACGAACGGTGCCGAACCGAAGCCGAATGGCAGCGAAGCGAAGCGGAATGGAACCGAGCCAAAGATCCACGAAAAAGAGACAGAGAAGTCACAGCAGACGGCTTCCGCCTAGACCAGAACGAGGGGACGAACTTTGGATTTTGCCTGGACAGAAGAGCAAGCAGCGTTTCGGAAAGAAGTCATACGGTTTGCACGCACGGAGTTAAACGACGATCTGGAACGTCGCGACAGGGAGGAAGAATTTCCTTTCGAGTTCTGGAAAAAATGCGCGCAGTTCGGGATTCAGGGTCTGCCGGTTCCAGCCGAATATGGTGGCGGGGGGGCGGATACGCTGACCACAGTCTGCGCGCTGGAAGCCCTCGGCTACGGCTGCAAGGACAACGGGTTCTTGTTCTCTCTGAACGCCCATATGTGGACCACGGTGATTCCGTTGCTTGCCTTCGGCACCGAGGAGCAGAAATGCAAGTACCTGCCCCGGCTGATCAGCGGAGAATGGATTGGGCTGCATTGCATGACCGAGCCCATGTCGGGTTCCGATGCCTACAGCTTGCGCACTCGCGCCGAACGTAAGGGCGACCACTTCGTGATTAATGGCACGAAGACCTTCATCACCAATTCAGTCCACGGTGATCTTTTCATCGTCTTCGCCAACGTCGACCCCTCAAAGGGCGCGAATGGAGTAACTGGGTTCCTGATGGAGAAGGGAACTCCCGGGCTGGTGGTAGGGAAGAAGCTCCATAAAATGGGATTGCGCACCTCGCCCATGTCGGAAGTCGCTCTCGTGGACTGCGAAGTTCCGGCGGAAAACATTCTAGGCAAGGAAGGAAGCGGGCAGGCAATCTTCACTCACTCCATGGAGTGGGAGCGCACCTGCATCCTGGCCAGCCATTTAGGCATGATGCAGCGGCTGATTGAAACCTGCGTGAAGTATGCGCGCGAGCGGCAGCAGTTCGGCCAGCCAATCGGAAAATACTCCGCCATCGCCAACAAAGTTGCCGACATGGAAGTCCGGTTGGAAACCGGCCGCCTGCTGCTGTACAAAGCGGCCTGGCTGAAGAGCCAGGGACGGCATGCGCTGCGTGAAGCTTCGATGGCTAAACTTTACGTGAGCGAAGCCACTGTGCAAACCTGTCTCGATGCAATCCAGATCCACGGCGGCTACGGTTATATGACCGAGTACGAAATGGAGCGCGACTTGCGCGACGCCATTTCCGGGAAAATTTACTCCGGCACCTCTGAAATCCAGAAAGTAATCATCGCGGGTTTTCAGGGTCTCTGAGGCGCGACTTAGAATCTTCTCCCACCTAGAAAAATCATGGCCTACATAATTCAACAATTGCTAAGCAAGAGTGCATCTCGCTATCCGGACAAAACTGCAGTTTGGGCGCGCGGGCGCAGCATCACGTACAGGGAACTGGACGAGCGATCGAACCAGCTCGCGCATCTTTTGCAAGGACGCGGCGTGAGAAAAGGTGATCGCGTCGGGCTGTATTTCCCGAAGTCGATCGAATCGGTGATCAGCATGTTGGCGGCGCTCAAGGCGGGAGGCGTCTACGTCCCGCTGGATGCTCAAGCGCCGGCAGACCGCATCGGCTACATCATTGAGAATTGTGGTATTCGAGTGCTGATTGCGAATGACGAGAAGCGTCGCGGATTGGATGCCGCGACCTTGGGGCGGCTCGATCTCTCTGTGCTGACGGATCCGGAATTGAAATCCAGCAACGGCGGTGGGATTGTACCTTGGGGGATGTTGCAGGAATTTCCGGCGAGTAGTGGCCCGGCAGTCGCGCTCACGGAGACTGATCTCGCCTACATTCTCTACACTTCAGGTTCAACCGGCCGGCCCAAGGGAGTGATGCTGTCGCACCAGAACGCGCTAACCTTCATCGAATGGTGTGCGGCGACATTCCAGATCACCAGCGAAGATCGTCTCTCCAATCATGCTCCACTGCATTTCGACCTCTCGGTGTTTGATATCTACAACACCATCGAGGCAGGCGCAACGGTTTACCTGATTACAGAAGACATTGCGCTGTTTCCGACTACCTTGGCAAATTTTATCGAAAGCAAAGGCATTACAGTCTGGTATTCAGTTCCCTCGGCCTTGATTTTGCTGATGTTGCACGCCAACTTGCGGCGCGAAAAGCTTTCGTGCCTGCGGACGATCCTGTTTGCAGGAGAAGTCTTCCCGATCAAATACGTACGTCAGCTATCCGAGTTGCTGCCGGGCGTAGATTTGTACAATCTTTACGGGCCCACGGAAACCAACGTGTGTACGTATTACAAGGTGGAGACCTCGCACCTGGACAGCATGGACAAGTTGCCGATCGGCATCGCCTGCGAGAACACCGAAGTATTTGCAGTCACTGACCAGGATCAGATTGTCACCAGTCCCAACCAGACAGGCGAGCTTTATGTGCGAGGTCCAGCGGTCACCTACGGTTACTGGGCGGACCCGACCAAGACTGCCAAGATGGTGGTTCCAAATCGCTTTCAGGATCAATTCGAGGAAAAGATGTACCGGACCGGAGATCTGGTCACGCTGGCGGAGGATGGCAACTACTATTTTATCGGCCGTCGCGACAGCATGATTAAGAGCCGGGGATATCGGATTGAACTGGGAGAAATCGAGAGCGCATTGTTGAGTCACCCCGGGGTCAGGGAGGCGGCGGCAATTGCGATTCCAGATGACGTTATAGGAAATAGGATCAAAGCCGTCATTTCGACGCATGAATCCCACACGCTCAAGTCAGTGGACTTGCAGCAATTCTGTGCCACGCGAATTCCAAAGTATATGATCCCCGAATTCATTGAATTCATGACCGAACTGCCCAAAACCTCTACCGGCAAGGTCGACCGGGTGCGCCTAAGAGAGGCGTTACCGGTTTAATCTGGCCAGAGGACGAAACCACCCCCTATCTTCAACGAAAAGTTAATTCCCATTAATCAACCGAGCCCTAGGAGGAGCACAATCTGTTATGACGACCGCAAGAGAAACGACCCAGTCAGTTCTGAAAGATCAGATCCGAAATTTTATCCTGGAGAATCTAGCCAGCGTCAAAGGCATTACTTCGTTCCAAGATGACGAGTCGCTTATGGACAACGGAGTGATCGACTCGCTCGGAATTTTCCGCTTGGTGTCTTTTCTGGAGGAAGATCTCGGGGTACGAATCAGCGACGAGGAAATCAACCCCGAGAACCTCAAGAGCGTCGATACGATCGAACAGCTTGTTATCACGAAATCAAAGAAGTAGGGCAACGCGGTAATGACTGCGCAACACCGGCCAGCGGTGTGAGCCCATCCTCAATTAGTCGCCAGCATTCGATTCGAGTGCACTCCCCCCGACATTTCTAAACTGCACGGCTACCGGCCAGGTTCTGGAGGTTTTCCAAGTGGGTACGATTCGTCGGCAGATTTTGCTGAACACTTTAAAGCTGTTTGATTTGGCGCTCATGGTGCTTTCGTTTGCGCTCGGTACAGTGGCCGCCACCCAGGCACGTGGATGGGTGGGATTGGAGCAATTTCTCTCCATGCGGGTGAAGATCGGGAACTTTGTAATCTTCTCCTGCATGCTGCTGGTGTGGCACCTTGTCTTCTCGGTCTTCGGGATATACACCTCCCGTAGACTTTCCGGCCGGTGGGAGGAAATGCGTGACATCGTGAAGGCGAGCACGGTGGGGACGTTGGCCATCATGCTGGGTGCGGCGATCTTTCATGTCCACATGATCACGTTTGTTTTTGCTGCAGCCTTTTGGGTGGCAAGCGCCGCAGGTACGATGCTGAGCCGCCTGGTCCTGCGTCATGTGCTGAAGCGGGTGCGGTTACGAGGTCGAAATCTGCGCGATATGGTGGTTGTGGGAACAAACGCCAGGGCCATCCAGTTTGTGAAGAGAATTGAGAGTACGGGCGAGTCGGGTTACCGCGTCATCGGATTCGTCGACGAGGAATGGGCGGGCACACAGGAGTTTCGCAACTCGGGCTACCAGATAATTTGTGGTTTCGATGGACTGCGTAGTTTTCTGCGCGAGAACGTGGTCGATGAGGTCGTGCTGGCTCTGCCGATGCGATCGCTTCACTCCCACGCCTCCGAGGTAGCGGCACTGTGCGAGGAACAGGGCATAGTGCTGCGCTTCACTTCAAATCTTTTCGATCTCAAGCTCGCGCGGCCGAAAGCCGTTGAGTTTGCGGGCGATTCGTTGATCACTCACTACACGGGAGGATTGACCGAAGGACCTTCGGTCCTGATGAAACGGGTGCTGGACTTCGTCGTCTCGCTAACCCTGATCGTTTTTCTGTCTCCCTTGTTCCTGATCACGGCGTTATTAATTAAGCTCACCTCTCGCGGACCGGTTTTCTTTCTGCAGAACCGTCTTGGCCTGAACAAGAGGCGTTTCCGGATCTTCAAGTTCCGCACGATGGTTCCGGATGCTGAAAAGAAGATGAAGGAGATTGAACACCTGAACGAGGTAAGCGGCCCGGTGTTCAAGATCAAAGACGACCCGCGCATCACAGCCATCGGGAAGTTTCTGCGAAAAACCAGTATTGACGAGTTGCCCCAACTATTTAACGTTCTCAGCGGCGACATGAGTCTGGTGGGCCCGCGGCCTCTTCCAGTGCGCGACTACGAAGGCTTTAACGAAGATTGGCAGCGCCGAAGATTCAGCGTTCGTCCGGGGATTACTTGCATTTGGCAGGTCGGAGGCCGGAGCTCGGTTTCCTTCGAGAAATGGATGGAACTGGATCTTCAATACATCGACAAGTGGTCGTTATGGCTGGATCTCCAGATTCTGCTGAGGACAATCCCAGCGGTTTTGAAGGGTTCAGGCGCAGCCTAATCAGTGAACAGCAACCGACAGCGAAATGCGATGAACAGTCTCTTTGAGAACGAAATGAAGCGCAATGTATTTGTGAGCCCTGCGAATCCGCAGCTGGTGGAAATTTATCCGCCTGCGGTATCGCCGCGGGTATGTATTCCGGAAAATGTTGCACGGCACGCTGCTGCCTCCCCTTCGGCCGTTGCGGTATCCCACGGACCCCGCACCCTGGCGTACGCGGAACTGGAAAAACGATCGAACCAGTTGGCCCATTTTCTGCGGTCGGTGGGAGTCGGGTCCGGGGACCTGGTTGGCGTATATCTGGACCGGTCATTTTCGATGGTCGTCGCTTCACTCGCCATCATCAAGGCGGGCGGCGCTTATCTGCCTTTGCAACCCGGCTTACCGCGCGAGCGGCTGAGCTACATGCTGCAGGATGCGCAGGTACCGGTCGTGATTACGCGATCTGCAATGGCTGGCGATCTGGCAGCTGGACGATGTAGGGTTGTGGCTCTTGACGGTGAGGCGGAGGCAATCGCAAAACAAAGTTCCACGGCGCCGCCATGCGTTTTGAATGACGCAAGTCTTGCCTATGTGATTTATACGTCAGGATCAACCGGGCAGCCCAAAGGCGTGGAAGTGTTGCATCGCGGGCTTGCGAATCTGGTGTCCTGGCATTTGCGTGCCTTTGAGGTGACTTCCGCAGATCGTGCCAGTCATCTGGCTGCGCTGGGATTCGATGCTGCCGTCTGGGAATTGTGGCCATATTTGGTTGCGGGTGCCACCGTTCACTTGGCCAGTGAGGGAGTTCGTCAGCATCCGCAGCAGCTGCAGAACTGGCTGCTCGAAGAGAAGATTACGATTGCGTTCTTGCCTACACCGCTGGCCGAGAGCCTGCTGTTGCTCGAGTGGCCTAAGCATGCGGCGTTGCGAATTCTATTGACCGGAGCAGACACTTTACACCACAGCCCGCCGGCCAGCCTGCCGTTCAACCTAGTGAATAATTACGGCCCCACCGAATGCACGGTGGTAGCAACATCAGGGCATGTTTGGCCAGCCTCCAATTCTTCCGGTCAACCCCCGTCCATCGGGCGTCCCATCGACAATACGGAGATATATATTCTCGATGAGAAGATGTCGGAATTGGCGTTAGGCAAGCCGGGGGAGCTCTACATCGGCGGTGCAGGAGTGGCGCGAGGTTATCGAAACCATCCCGAACTGACGAAGCAAAAATTCGTTTCGAATCCCTTCAGTGCTGATCCGGGCGACCGCCTGTACCGCAGCGGGGACCGGGTTCGTGTCCTGCCCAGCGGTGAACTCGAATTCCTCGGTCGCATCGACCAGCAGGTTAAAATCCAGGGTTACCGGGTGGAACCCAACGAGATTGTAAATGCTCTGGATTGTCATCCGGACGTACAGACCAGCGCAGTTATTGCGCGTGAAACTCAGGGTGGCGAGAAGAACTTCGTCGCTTACGTGGTCTTGCGCGAAAACTCGAAGGTGACTGCTTCCGGCCTGCGTGAACATGTGAGCAAGCGGCTCCCCCACTACATGGTTCCAGCTTCGTTTGTGCATATGGAAGCCCTGCCGGTCACAGCGAATGGAAAAGTAGATCGCGACGCTTTACCGCCTCCGGACAGTTCAAACCGCCTGCCAGATGAAGATCTCATTGCGCCGCCGACTCTGATCGAACAGCGCCTGGCAGCCATTCTTGCTCAGTTGTTGCATGTGCAACATGTCGGAGTGAAGGACAATTTTTTCCTGTTGGGCGGCCATTCTCTTTTGGGTACGCAGTTGATTACGCGCATCAAGCAGGCTTTCGGAGTAGACCTAACTCTACTTAGTCTGTTCGATCACCCGACCCTGACGGAGATGTCTCAAGAAATCGAGAAGCTGATCCTGGCCAAACTGGAAAACATAGACAGCGAACAGTCCAAGATTTTGCCGGCACAGCCCGGAGGTGGTCAATCGTGATGGTTGCCCGACGGGATGCCAGCGTGGCATTGACGCCGTTAGCGGAAGAGACCGATCTGCGCCGTGTGCTCGCGGAATGGAATAACACGCGCACAGAGTTCCCTTCCGACAAGTGCGTTCATGAGCTAGTTGAAGGGCAAGTGAGTCTGGCGCCCGACTCGATAGCGATCGTGCAGGAAGAACGAACACTAACGTATGCGGAACTGAACGAGCGAGCCAACCAGTTGGCGGACTACCTCCGGAAGATGGGGATCGGACATGAAGCTGTAGTAGGGATTTGTCTCAAGCGCTCACCCGAGCTCATGATCGCGCTCCTGGCTGTGCTCAAAGCAGGAGGCGCCTGTCTGCCTCTGGATCCCGAGTATCCGAAGGAACGTCTGGCTTACATGCTCAAGGACTCGCAGGCTACGGTCCTACTGACGCAGCCGGGTATCGTGCCGGAACTGGCAAGCATGTCGCACACCGTGTTGTTGGAGCCGGGTCTTGAGGTTCTCCAAGGGCAGGAGCGGGAGAATCCGCGGGCAGGAACGACTCCCGACAATCTCGCCTACGTAATTTACACTTCGGGATCAACGGGACAACCTCGCGGAGTGTTGCTGACTCACCGCGGCCTCGTGAACCATCATGTGGCCGCAATCCCGCTCTACGGTCTCCAACAGAGAGATCGCGTTCTGCAGTTCTCTTCCATCAGTTTTGATATTGCGATCGAAGAAATCTGGCCGACGTGGATTGCAGGTGCAACTCTGGCCCTGCGCACTGAGCGTATGCCCATGGGCGGCTCCGAGTTTTTGCACTGGATTGGGCAGCGGCAGATCACCGTGTTAGACCTGCCCACGGCGTACTGGCACGAGGTGGTGCGCGAACTGGCTGAGTCCCAGCAGAACCTTCCAGAAGATCTTCGCCTGGTAATCGTGGGCGGGGAGAAGGCTTCCGCGGCCGCGTACAGGGCGTGGTTGAAATCGGGTGCCGACCGGGTGCGCTGGGTCAATACTTACGGGCCAACCGAGGCCAGTGTAATAGCGACTGCATATGAGCCCGACCCCGCGAAACCCGTACCGGAAAATTTACCGATCGGGCGGCCAATCGCGAACACAGAAATGTACATTCTGGATTCGAACTTACAACCAACCCCGATCGGAACACCGGGAGAATTGCATATCGGTGGACCTGGTCTAGCTCGGGGATATCTAAATCGGCCCGAATTGACTGCAGCGAAATTCGTTGCAAACCCGTTTAATGGAGCTTTTAGCGCCCGCCTTTATAAGACAGGGGATACGGCGCGCTACCTGCCCGATGGGAACATCGAGTTCGTGGGCAGGATAGACTTCCAGGTAAAGATTCGGGGCTACAGGGTCGAGTTGGGTGAGATCGAAGCTGTCTTGGAAAATTGCGCCGGTGTTCGAGAGTGCGTCGTTATCGCGCGAGAAGAGAATGATGAGAAACGCTTGATAGCCTACGTTGTGCCCGCCGCCCTGGAGCAAAGGCCAACAGCGGCGGAGTTGAGAAGTTCTGTAAGAAAAGAGCTGCCCGAGTACATGATTCCCGGCGGCTTTGTTTTCCTCAAAGCGCTTCCACTTACCCCCAATGGAAAGGTGGACCGGCGTGAGCTCTCGGCGCGGGCGATAGTGGCGGCTCCGGAGAACTATGTCGGCGCGCGCGACGCCGTCGAGTCGCAGATGGTGAAAATCTGGGAGCAGGTTTTCGGGCGAAGGCCAATCGGAGTGCGGGACAACTTCTTCGAGCTCGGTGGACATTCGCTGTTGGCGGTGCGGTTGATGGGGAAAGTGCAAAAAGCCTTCGGCAAGGAACTGCTTTTGACCTCTCTGGTGCAGGCTCCAACACTTGAACAGTTCGCGAACCTGGTTCGAACAGAAGGTTCTTCGGCGCAGTATTGTTCGTTGATTCCGCTCCAGCCGGGAGGCGACAGAGCGCCATTCTTCTTTGTACACGGTCTGGGAGGCACGGTTCTCCGTTTCCACGAATTGGCCCGCCACATGGCGCCGGATCAGCCCTTCTACGGAATGCAGGCGCCTGGACTCGACGGCAAGGAGCCGTGCCTGGAACGCGTAGAGGACATGGCCGTGAGATATCTGGAACAGCTTGAAGCTGTTCAGGCCGAAGGACCGTATCAGTTGGGCGGCTACTCTTTCGGCGGACTGGTGGCGCTCGAGATGGCGCGTCGATTGATGGCGCAGGACCGGAAAGTTGGGTTGCTGGTGATGGTAGACACTTATCCCGCCGGGGCATCGCAGTCCACGGGTGCGTTAATGGGCCGATTCTTCGGTCTCTCGTCCCAGCAGAAGCTCGCATATCTGAAGAAAAGAGTGAAGCGCTACAGAAAGGGCATCACGCGGCGTATCGATATGTTGCGCATGCCCCTCGCCCTGAAAAATGTTCGCCAAGCCTGTGCAGTGGCCGAACAACGTTATGTAGCCACAGCCTACCCGGGCAAGATCGTTTTGCTCCGGGCCAGCGAAAAAGCATTGCGCGGTCTCGATGATCCTCAAGGTGGATGGGGACAGTATGCCGCGGCAGGTGTCGAGACTCGTGAGATCGACGCGGACCACGGAAATATCCTGGAACAGCCTTATGTGCGGCACCTGGCCGCGGAGCTGCGGATCTGTTTGGATCGAACTCAGTCCAAGGTGCCCACACCGCGACTCTCAGTCCTCCCTCACGCCGAAATTTCTGAGCATTTTTCCCTCGACCCAACCATCCAAAGTCTGAACTCCGACGTAGGAATGTAGATGCCGGATTCGATTCTTCAGGAAAGCGCATCGACGACGGTCGAAGAGCCTGTTGCCATGCCTCGGAAGCCATCCGTGCGGGACCGGGAAAGCGTTTCGAGCAAACCGCTTCGCTGGATGAAGAAGGGTGGCCTTGCCATCCTGGATAACGGCCTGATATCGGGATCGAACTTTCTTTTGGGTATCTTATTGGCCCGTTGGCTTGCGCCCGAGGAGTATGGGGCCTACGCGTTGGCATTCAGCATTTTCATACTGGTTGGATTTCTCTACCAGGCATTATTGCTGGAGCCCCTTTCGGTATTCGCCGGCTCCGTTTTTCGCGGGAATCTGCGCGGATATCTGAAGAAAACGCTGTGGATTCACTGGGCAATCTCGCTCCCGACCGGCCTGGCAATTGGTGGCGGCGCCGTGCTCGCGAAAGTATTAGGACATTCCCCAGTGTTGCCTGTGGCATTGGCAGGGATGGCCATAGCCACCCCTTTTCTTTGCATGCATGCCATGGCTCGTCGCAGCTTTTATTTGAAGCTGTCACCGGGTCCCGCCGCTTTCGGCGCCGGCTTTTACTGTGCCATGGTGATGGGGGGCGTGTACCTCATCTATTCGGGCGGGTGGCTCACGTCCTTCACCGCATTTCTGATCATGGGGGGCGCCGCGCTGGTCAGTGCGATGGTCATGCTGTTGCAACTGAATTCAGCGTTGGACCCCGCATCCGGCGCCCCGAAATTGCGCGAGATCTGGGGCAAACACTGGGAATATGGCAGCTGGGCGCTCGCGACTTGTGTGGTCGGTTGGATTCCTAACTATGTTTACATTCCGCTGGTCAGCACGTTTTCCGGAATGGCGGCGGCGGGAGAACTGCGGGCGCTGATGAATCTGGCGGCTCCGGTACTGCAGACGTACGCGGCGCTTTCGATGTTGTTCTTGCCCTACGCAGCGCGGATTTCCGACGAGAAGGGAAGAGAAGCGGCCTCGGTGCTTACGCGAAAATTAGCCGCCTTGTTCGTGGTGGGCGCGGTAGCGTATTGGGCGGTGCTTATTCCGTTTAGACAGCCGCTGTTTCAGTTTCTGTACGCCGGAAAGTACCTGGGATCCGCTTACCTGATCCCGTTGTTTGGTCTCGAAACCATCGTGTGGAGCGCCAGTTTGGGTCCGGCGATCGTGCTGCGAGCCATGAAATCTCCGCGATCTCTTTTCGTCGCCAACAGCGCGGCCAGCGCGGTTGCCCTGCTGGCAGGGATCCCAGCCACGCGCTACTTTGGCTTGCAAGGCGTCATCTGGAGCATGATTTTTGCCAATGCCCTTTACGTGGTGGTCGCTTTTGTACTTTACGGCCGCCAAGTGGCGACGCTAACGATTCCCGGTGTGAGTCTGGCTGAGCCGGCACCGGCGGAGTAGTACGACTTTCAGAGATACGTTGTGACCAGAAGACAATTTAGTTTTTGACCAAGGGACGAGCCCGAACTTGAATATCATATCTGTCCACAACCGGTATCTTCTGCGTGGCGGGGAAGACGAGGTTTTCGAATCCGAAGCCAGCTTGATGACGCAGTATGGCTGGCAAGTGACCCCGGTGATCGAGCAGAATACCCATCCCGATGGCGTGCTCAAGAAGATTGGTGTAGCCATGGACTGCGTCTGGTCGCGGCGCTGGTATCGGGAATTCAGCGCCCTGCTGGAGAAGGTCAAACCGGATGTCGTCCACATCCACAATTTCTTCCCCTTGATTTCACCGTCCGTGTATTACGCCTGCCGGAAAGCTGGGGTTCCAATCGTGCAGACGCTGCATAACTACCGTTTGCTCTGTCCGGCAGCGACTCTCTACCGCGACGGCGATGTCTGCGAGGAATGCATGCAGCATGGCTTGTTGCGGGGGGTACGGTATGGTTGCTATCAGGGATCGAAACTCGGTACCACGGCAGTGGCGCTGATGCTGCAGGTCCACCGCCGGTTGCGCACCTGGGCCAAAATGGTGGACTGCTACATCGCTCTTACCGAATTTTCGCGTCGCAAGTTGATTGATGGTGGCCTTCCGGCAGCGAAGATCCGGGTGAAGCCGAATTTCGTATTGCCCGATCCCGGCTTGCGGGAAAAACGCGGGCAGTATGCGCTCTTCGCCGGACGCCTGGTCGACCCGAAAGGCTTGCCGACTTTACTGTCGGCCTGGAAACTGCTGCGAAAGCCGATCCCGCTCGTCATCATCGGTGACGGACCCAATCGGGCTAACCTGGAATCTCAACTGAAAGAGTTGCAGGGTGTCAGCTATTGCGGCAGATTGTCCCGCGAAGCAACCTTGGAGGCCATAAAAGGGGCGCGTTTCCTGGTATTTCCCAGCGAATGGTATGAAGGGTTTCCGGTCACGATTGCGGAATCGTTTGCCTGCGGTGTTCCGGTGATTTGCTCTCGTTTGGGCTCGATGCAAGAGATTGTGGCCGATGGACGCACCGGACTTCATTTCAGACCCACCGAGGCTGACGATCTCGCCAGCAAGATAGAGTGGGCCTGGGATCACCCCGAACAGATGGAAGCGATGGGCCGTGGGGCTCGACTCGAATTTGAAGCTAAATACACGGCCGAACGTAATTTTTATCTTCTGAAAGAGATTTACGAGTTCGCCATCAGTTCACGGTCGGGGCGCTCGGCGCCTAGTGAGCTTGAAGCGATTCCCGTTTAGCAAGTTTCCTTCCCGGTTGAATAAAAATGCCTTCTGCAGCACGCCCGCCGGTCATCGTCAGCACCAGCTGGGACGACGATTCCGCCAGCGGTCTCAAAATCGCCGAACTTCTCAGCGCAAGAGGTCTTCCAGGCACTTTTTATGTACCTACTTCGCGAATGGGAGAAGGATCTGTATTTAGCGGAAGCGATCTGCGTGCGCTTTCCGCAAACAGGTTTGAGATAGGCGCTCATACAATTTCACACAAGATTCTGACCCAGCTGGCGCAGCCCGAACTTACCCGCGAGGTGGCGGGTTGCAAAGAAGTATTGCAGCAGATCCTGGGAAAAGAAGTGACTACGTTCTGTTATCCCAAAGGGCGATTCAACGCGAGGGTTGTGCGAGAGGTTGAACGGGCTGGATATCGCGGTGCGCGCAGCACGCAAGTTCTTTTTTCAGGTGCGACTTTTCCGCCTTATGAAATGCCGACCACGGTGCAAGCGTATCCCCACCGCCGATCGAACTACATAAGGAATCTTATTCGTCTGGGCGCGATATCTGCGCTGGTGAAGTCGGCGCCGGACATCATTTCCTTTGACAACTGGTTGCAGCTGGGGAAGAGCCTGTTTGACCGTGTTTTGCGCGACGGCGGTTCCTGGCATTTGTACGGCCATCCGTGGGAAATCGAGAAATTGAATCTCTGGTCTGAAGTGAAGGAGATGCTCGATTACGTCAGTAAGCGAGAGTCTGTCACCTACCTCAACAACGGCGAATTATTGAAGCGAGTGAAACCTGAGCCCGCAACTGACACTGAAAAGATTGTAAGCAGTCGCGAGCGGAGCCTGGTTAGCTAAAAATGTCGGAAACAATGCAAATTTCGGAGCACAAGCGCAAACTGCTGGAGCAGTATCTGCAGTTGCGCCTCGATTGTGCTCCGGCCACGCGGGTCGGACGCCGCGACGCGGAAGCGGCAGTGCCCCTTACATCTTCGCAGCAACAGTTGTGGCTGCATGCCCAACTGGCGCCGAACACCGCCGTCTACAACGAACCTTTCACCGTGCATCGACGCGGGCCTCTGGACATAACGGTTTTGAAGAAAAGCTTCACCGAGATTATCCGCCGCCACGAAGCCTGGCGCACAAATTTTCCCACGGCCGACGGACAGCCGGTGCAGATTGTAAATCCGCCCTTCGAGGTCAGCCTGGCAGTGGAAGACTTGCGGAACCTGCCCGTGGCCGAGCGCAAGGACGAGGCTCTGCGTCTGGCCACACAGGACGCATTCCAGCCTTTTGACCTGGCGCACGGCCCGCTGTTCCGCGCCCGGGTAATCCGTTTGGATGAAGAAGAGTTCCGGCTGGCGATTACCGCTCATCACATCATTTTTGATGGGGTGACGGGCTACTGTGTCTTCCTCCCTGAGCTGGTTACCATCTACAACGCCCTTTGCAAGGGCGAATCCGCAGCGCTGCCCGAACTGGAGTTTCAACATGCAGACTATGCTGTTTGGCAGCATGAGAGGGTAGAGAGCGGACAGTTCAAGCAGGGCATGGATTACTGGCGCGGGCAGTTGGGCGGTGTCCTGCCGGTTCTGCAGTTGCCAACCGACCGGCCACGGCCCGCGATGCAGACATTCCGCGGCGCTCTTCAGTCCTTTACCTTGACACCGATTCTTAGCGAAGCACTGCGTTCGCTGAGCCGCCAGGAAGGCGTGACCCTGTTTATGGTCCTGCTCGCGGCCTTCGACACATTGCTGCATCGATACTCAGGGCAGGAAGATATCCTGGTGGGCAGCATCACGGCCGGCCGGAACCATCCTGGAACGGAAAAATTACTGGGTTTTTTCTTGAACACAGTGGTGTTACGCACCGATCTGGCGGGCGATCCTACATTTCACGAACTGCTGACACGGACTCGCAATGTGGTCTTGGGTGCGCTATCCAATGACGAAGTACCCTTCGACCAGTTGGTGAAGGAGTTGCATCCGGGGCGTGATCTAAGCAGCAACCCTCTTTTTCAGGTGTTGTTGTCGTTGGAGCCTTCATTGCCGGCGGTGGAACCGGGTTGGGACCTCACCGCGATCGATGTGGAGACGGGCACAGCTAAATTTGATCTTTGCCTCGTTTTGGACGATCGCCTCGAAGGTTTGCAAGGCCGGGTGATTTACAGCACGGATTTGTTCGACTCCGAGACCATCACGCGAATGATTGGACACTGGCAAACGCTGCTGGAGTCCGTGGTGAGCGATCCGGGTTGCCGCATTAGTGCGCTGCCTATCATCCCAGAACAAGAGAAGCAACAGCTTTTGACGCAGCGGGAAGGACCGAGCAGCTCCTATCCCGCAGCGCTGGTGCATGAGCGCTTCGAGGCGCAGGCCAAGGAGACGCCCAACGCGATCGCCGTAGAGTGTGCAGGCCACACGCTGACTTATGCGGAGCTTAACGCCCGATCAAATCAGTTGGCTTGGCATCTTCGGACTAAAAGAGTGGGACCAGAGGTTCCGGTCGCCCTTTGCCTCGAACGTTCGGTTGAGATGATCGTAGGTATCCTGGGAATACTGAAAGCCGGGGGCGCCTATGTGCCACTGGACGCCTCGCATCCTGCGGAACGTTTGGCGTACATGCTTGCGGACTGCAAAGCGCCGGTACTCCTGACGCAGAGACACCTGCCGCCGCTGGTAAAAAATCAAGACAAAGTCTGCGTAATTTGCCTCGACTCAGATTGGAAAGTTGTCGATCAGCAACCCACGGAGACCCCTGCCGTCACGGTCGCGGAGGAAGATCTCGCCTACGTGATCTACACGTCGGGCTCAACCGGCAAGCCCAAGGGAGTGCTGGTCACTCATCGAAACTTGTCGCAATCCAATAATGCCCGGGTGGACTACTACAAGGACTCAGTCGGCGGATATCTTTTGCTTTCCTCGGTCGGTTTCGACAGTTCCGTAGCGGTCATCTTTCATGCTCTCTGCAGAGGAGGAATGCTGGTTCTGCCGGAACCGGAGTTCAACTGGCAACTGAAACAATTGGCCAGCATCATTTCTGAAAATCAGATTACGCATACTCTGTGCGTTCCATCTCTGTATGCGGAGCTTCTGGAAGTTGCCGAGGTGGGACAGTTAGCGTCTCTCCAAACGGTGATTGTTGCGGGCGAGGCTTGTCCCAGACAATTGGTAGACTCCCACTACCGCTCTGTTCCCGGTGCGTCTTTATTTAATGAGTATGGACCCACCGAAGCGACGGTATGGAGCACAGTTTATCGCTGCGAACCTGGAGCAACCCGCAGTTTGGTACCGATCGGGCGGCCGATCGCCAACACCGCGACATATGTGCTCGATCGCAATCTTCAGCCGGTACCGATCGGGGTTCCGGGAGAGCTCTATATTGGCGGGGCTGGAGTAGCGCGCGGTTATTTGAATCAACCTGGTTTGACGAATGAAAAATTCATTCCTCATCCGTTAACCCCAGACTCTAGCGAGCGTTTGTACAAAACCGGGGATGTGGTGAGGCATCTTTCGGACGGCAACATCGAGTTCCTTGCCCGTCTCGACCAGCAAGTAAAGATTCGGGGAGCGCGCATCGAGCTGGCGGAGATCGAAGCCGGCCTCAGTGAGCATCCCGACGTCAAAGAGGTGGCCGTAGCTGCAGAAGACGGCGACGATAATAGCCTGCGTCTGACGGCTTATGTGGTGCCGCGGCGAGGGTATTCCACATCCGCCGCAGAGTTGCGGGCATTTCTCAAGAGCCGCTTGCCGTCTTACATGGTGCCGTCGGGCTTTACGTTTACCCCGGCGCTGCCTCGCACAGCTCATGGCAAGTTGGATCGCCAGGCCTTATCCGCATGTGAAAACACGAATGAGCTTTCGCTTTCACGGCCCACCGCACCCCGCGACTTTACCGAAGCTCGCTTGCTGGCCATCTGGAAGGATGTGCTGGCGAATGAACAGTTGGACATCACGCAGGATTTTTTTGAACTTGGCGGCCATTCCCTGTTGGCGGCAAAGCTTCTGGCTCGCGTCGAGTCAGACTTTGGGCAGACTCTGTCGCTCGCGTTTGTTTTCCAGGCTCCGACCATTGAGCTGATGGCGGAACTGCTGCGCCAACCGGACGCGAGCCTGCGAGCTCGCGCGATCGTGCCAGTGCAGCCCCATGGTTCGCGTTTACCTTTGTTCTGGGTGCGCGGCGGTCCTCGATTCAGGCGACTGGCTCAGAAGCTCGGTCCCGATCAACCTTTTCTCGGCCTCGACCTGCCGTTCGCCGACGCCTCCAAATTCCGGACTCCATACCGGCTGGAAGACATCGCCGCATATATGGTGAAAGCGATGCGAGAGGTGCAGCCGCATGGGCCTTATTCAATGGCAGGATTGTGCGTCAATGCGGTAATCGCTTATGAGATTGCGCAACAATTGATGGCCGATGGTGAAGAAGTCGCTCTCGTCGCCATGTTTGATGGTCACAACCACGCGTATTACACAAATCCGTTAGCCGACGGCCGCTATTCCGGAAGAGTGAAGTACCATCTTGCAAATCTTTTCCGTTCCGATCTCAAGAAGGGCTCGACCTACCTTCTCGATCGATTGGACGAAGCAAGGCGCAAAATTGAACGAACCGTATGGGAGCTGTCTGCCGTGAGTGGGAGGAATGGAAATGGAAACCGGCCCCACAATACGGATTTCATCGTTCATCCGGCGTTTCATCGTTATGAGCCGCAGCCTTACCCGGGGAAAATTACGCTGTTCCAATCGAGCGATTGGCCGGAAGGCTCGTATTTCGACTTCAGACTGGGATGGATTGATTTGGTCCAGGGTGGCCTGGACTTCCATCGAGTTCCCGGCGATCATCCGTCCATGTTTACAGAACCCAACGTAGATCTCGTGGCTGCCGAACTCCGTGCTCGACTGGACGTCGGCCATCTTCAGTCCGCCATCGAGATTTCCGCTGCGACAGACGCACGGTGATAACAACAAGAATCGTCGCGCGCCAGTAACGTGCCTCCTGCGTTTTAGGTCGCCAGTAATGTTGGCTGGCGGTGCCAGGGCGTTTTCGAACGCAGAGATATTATCTGGATTTATTTATTCTTCTCGGAGCAGTTCAATCATGCCGACTATGCGCCGCATTCGTCACAAGTTGTCGATGACGCCAGTTCGTTCCGCATTGCTTTGGATTCGCCATCGCAATTTTCAGGCGAGCGATGTATTTACCGCGTCCTATCCGCGCTCAGGCAGCACCTGGCTACGCTTCATTCTCGTCGAACTTCTGGCCGAGCAGTCGAGCGGTTTCAAGAATGTGAATCGACTCAGCCCTGACGTCGGGGAACATGCCGGGGCTCATCCGCTGTTGACGGGCGGGGGACGTCTGATTAAGACGCATGAGCTTTATCGGAAGTCCTATAAGAAGGCCATCTATTTGGCTCGCGATCCCAGGGACGTCATGCTCTCGGAGTACGCTTATCAGAAAGCCTTAGGCGTCGCCGGGGAAGATTTCGATGCATTTCTCGATAAATTTCTCCTTAAGGGTGTGAATCCTTTCGGGCTGTGGAAAGACCACGTGAACTCCTGGCTGGACGCTGTCGAAACGCAACAATGCGAACTCCTCGTAGTGAGATTCGAAGAGATGCGGCGCGAAACCGAACGTCATCTTGCGCAAATGATGGATTTTCTAAATTTTCCGGTGGAAGCAAGCGTTATTCGCAGGGCGATCGAGAACAACTCGCTGGAACAAATGAAAGCCAAGGAAAAGGCTACGCCGCAACGAGCCTCCGCCCAGGGCCGCTTTGTTCGCAGTGGTTCTGTCGCTGGCTGGAGGGATAAGCTGACCGCCTCCCAGACTCAATTGATCGAACATTACGCGGGTAGCGCCATGTCTCGTTTGGGATACGCGGGCGCGAGCAATATTGCTGAAACTTTGGCCGAAGTACGTGGGTGACCTGGTGCCGATGACAGAGAGCTTAAAAATGGACACTGCGGTGGAGACGACAACCGCCCAAGTTTCGAGAGCGCCACATCCATGGCTGAACTGGCGTACGGGAGGCATTGTCGCCGCATTATGTGTGTGCACTGCTTTCTTGCTGGAGATGATCGCCAGCGAGTTGGTTTCGCAGGAGATGATCACCGTGATTGCGGTGGCAGCAGTGTTCTTCCTTCTGCTTGGTTTTTCGGCGGCCCGCAGCCGGGCTCTGGCGGAGCGTCCGAAGTGGTTCATCTTTGCGGTGTGGGGCCTGCTTCTTGCTTCGGAGGAAATTTTTTCCTACATCAACGATGCGACCAGCACGTATGAGTCGCAGTTCGCCTTTGCTGCCTATGCGCAGGCGGCAATCTGGATGCTGGCTGCCATCGCGCTCCTGATATTTCTGCAAGGCAATTCGGGATCTCTACGGGGAATGTTCTCCGGCCCGTACAAGTGGGCCTCTCTTTTCGCGCTGGTGGCTCTGTTGTCGGTGGCCTATGCGCCACAAATAGCGTTCTCGCTGGCCTGGGCGTTCAAACTCTGTCTCGTCGTGGTTGTGCTTCAAGCTATTTCCAAACAATTGCTTGATCTGGATGACGTTTCCGCCTTCATGCTGGCGACCATTGCGGCGTACGTTTTTCTGGTGGGAGCGCCATCGATTCGGTCCCTGATGCCTGACCCGGCTGGCACGTACGGTCAGAATGAATTTGAGACACGCATGCGCGAAGGGCCAACCGGCCTTTCGGCAGCAGCCGGAACTTTCGCATTACTTGCGCTCACGGTGTACACGCCGGGCAAGAAGAAAACCCTGCTGATTCTTTCCTTCATAGGCTTGGCGGTGATGATCATCGCGGGCGGCAAAGCTGCCATCGTGGCTGGCATTGTGTCAGGCATGTTGTTTTTCGGTCTGCAGAAACGACTTGGAGCTACCCTAGGATTCATCGGCGGCGTAGTTGTGATCTTCTGGTTCGCGCTAACGTTTACCCCTCTGTCCAGTTACATGTCCGCCTATACCAACTCCGGTCAGGTGACCAGTTTAACGGGACGAACCGAACTGTGGAGCTTTGTTTGGCCGGCGATCAAGCAGAAGATCGTGCAGGGGCACGGATACGTTTCATCCCGCTTCGTGTCGGTGGCCATGCCCGGTACGCCGTTCCAGGCCGGACACATGCACAACGGTTTTCTCGAGGCTCTCTATAATAATGGTCTGATCGGACTCGTTCTCATCGTGATGGTGCATGTAGTAATCGTCCGTAACCTCTGGAAGACATTGAGAAGTGACGTTTCGCCGCGCGCGCAACGCCTTGCGATTGGCTCGATGGCGGTCTACACAAATCTTCTGATCAATGGTATGTTTAATGCGACCTTCAGTGGCCGGGCAGGCGCGCCCTTCATGATGTTGCTGGCGCTTGTGATTATCAGCGCTCGATTGGTCAAGGAAGTCAACCCCCCCGAGAATAGTGCAACGCTCCGTTCCGGCGTGGGCGTAAAAGGTTCTGCTCCCCACAGCTCGAGTAGAGCTCTCCCCCAGAACAGACTAAGAAGCCATGACAAGCACAGAAGTTCACATGCCTGAGTTCCGTGTGCTGGGTGTGCCCGTCAATGCGGTGCAGATCCCGCAGGTGATCGCCTGGATGGAACATTGCATCCACGTGCGCGGCACAGCCCGTTACGTCGCAGTCACCGGCATGCATGGGGTGACGGAGTCGCAACAGGATCCTGAGTTCCGCACCATGCTGAAGGAAGCGGACCTGGTTGTACCCGACGGCATGCCCCTGGTGTGGTTGGGCCGGCTTCGTGGTTTTCCTCATCTGGCGCGGCGCGTCTATGGACCGGAACTGATGGAGACCTTCTGCCGTGAAACGGGCGCGAAGTATCGTCACTTTTTCTACGGTGGTGCGCCGGGCGTTGCCGATCACCTGGCTCTAGTCGAGCAGGAGCGTCACGGAATTCGAATCGCTGGCACACATTGTCCTCCGTTCCGGCGGCTTACAGAAGAAGAAGACAGGGAAGCGATCGCGCTGATCAACCAAGCCGCGCCCGATGTCGTTTGGGTTGGCCTGAGCACTCCCAAGCAGGAGCGCTGGATGTACGAACATCGGGACAAGCTGAACGTGCCCTTGATGGTCGGCGTGGGAGCTGCGTTCGACCTGAACACCGGTCGATTGAAACAGGCACCCGCTTGGATGCGAGAGCGCGGGTTGGAGTGGCTGTTCCGTTTAATGGCCGAACCAAAACGGCTGTGGCGAAGATATTTGGTACAGGGCTCCCGGTTTGTTTGGAACGTGCTTTTGGAGCTCGCTGCTTTACGCGTTTACGAGTAATGCCGTGAATCACGAGGTTCGAAAGGACCCAGCGACACGGGAGTTCGGAAAATCCAGGAGAGGAAAAGGGGCTATGAATAAGCAAAAAAAAGTACTGGTAACAGGGGCTGGAGGATTTATCGGTCATCATCTGGTAAAGCGGCTGAAGGCTGACGGTTATTGGGTCCGAGGCGCGGACATTAAGTATCCCGAATACGAATCGAGCGCGGTGGACGAATTCGAAATTCTTGACCTGCGCAAGGTGGAAAACTGTCTACTGGCCACACGCGGAGGCATCGACGAGGTATACAACCTGGCCGCGGACATGGGAGGCATCGGCTACATCACCGCCAATCATGCCGACATCAGCCGCAACAACATCCTGATCAATGCGCACATGCTCGAAGCCAGCCGGCAGAATGGCGTGGGACGGTTCCTGTTCTCGTCGTCCGCCTGCGTCTACAACCAGGCCAAGCAGAAAGATCCCGAAGTGAAGCCGCTGACCGAAGAAGATGCATTTCCCGCAGATCCGGAGCCGGGTTATGGCTGGGAGAAGCTCTTTGCTGAGGAACTCTGCCGCTACTACTACAAGGATTACGGTTTTGAGACTCGCATCGTCCGTTTCCACAACGTCTATGGCCCGCTCGGCACCTACGATGGCGGTAAGGAAAAAGCTCCAGCAGCCATCTCGCGCAAAGTCGCTCTCGCGCACAACGGTGGCGAGATTGAAATCTGGGGCGATGGCGAGCAGACTCGCTCATTCATGTATGTAGACGACTGCGTCGAGGGACTGACCCGCATCATGGCCTCCGATTGTCGCGACGCTCTGAACCTGGGCACGGATGAACTCGTGACCATCAACGGCCTGGTTGACATGGTTTCGGAGATCGCAGGCAAGCGGCTGGTCAAGCGGCACAACCTGACCGGACCACAGGGTGTTCGCGGACGTAACAGCGACAACACGATGCTTCGGAGAGTGCTCGGTTGGGAGCCTTCGATCCATCTGCAGCAGGGCTTGGCGATTACTTACAAGTGGATCGCGTCGCAAGTCACGAAAAAGCCAGTGGAGCAGCCGGAACTTGTTTCGGCACGATAGTGGCAACCCTTCCCTCTCTTGGCGGTTGGCCTCACTCGGGTGAGGCCAGCTGCAACTTTTAGATCAACGACCAATTGAAAACACTCTCCTCTCAATCTTCGATATGGCGACCATTGCTCTGACAGAAGAACGGACAACCAGTTCGGCTTCTGCCCTGCGTCCCGGGCCTCTTTTTGCGGTGGGGATGTGGCGCTCTGGAACATCGTTGCTCTATGCACTGCTTAACCAGCACAGCCAAATCTCGCTGATGTATGAGGCAGAGTTGCCTGTGCTGAGGCCTCTCTTCATGCTGCGGGGAGGGAAGTCGGACTGGACGAAGCGATGGAATTTCTGGAACAGCGCACTCGATCGTCACCAGATCTCTGCAGATGAGATCCCCGATTCAATTGGGGATTTGCCCAGCGCGGTGCGCGCCGTCTATGGACAGTATGCTCGGCGCAAATGCGCGACGATTTGGGGCGGCAAATCTCCGAATTACTACGATTCTCTGGACCTCTTGGCCAAAGAGTTTCCCCAGGCTCAATTCATCGTGATCTGGCGAGATCCCGCTGACATTTGCCGCAGCATTCTCCGTGCGGCGGAGAAGGATACATGGTTCAGCAAGCGGGGGATCACGCACCGCGCACTTTTCGGTTTGGAGCGCATGAAGCAGGAATGCGATCGCCTCGTCAGCAGTGGAGTAGCGGTCCACCAGATCAACTATGAAGATCTAATTTACCGCCCGGCTGAGCTGATGCAGGGAATTTGCCGGTTCCTTGCGATCCCGTTCGAGAAGCGCATGACCTCATTGGAGGGTGCGGACCGCTCCGCCATCTATGAAGGCGATCATCACGAGGGCGTTAAGAGCGAAAAAATTGCCGGAAACAGGCGTCGTCCGGAGGTTCTGCCTGCAGCTCTAAAAAGGAAGATTCAACGTTATAACTCATTTTGGCGCACGCAATACGGAGGAGTATGGCCTCCTGCGTCGACCGATTTGCAGGATGAGCCGTTGAAAGTACCGGGAATGCTGGAGAGAGTTAGGGATCGAGTGCTTTTTCGCGCCCTACGTGCTCTGGATGCTGCCGTGGTTTACGTCTACTGTTTCGTACCGCTATGGCTGCTGGGGAAGTATCGTGAGGTTAAGTCTCAGAATCAGATGGCACCTAATGCCCAGAAGACTCAACCTGTAAATTCGGTCTCTGCGGAGTAGATCAAAGTGAACGCACGACCAAGAGTTCGATGATCAAACGTCCCCAGAATTCTATTCGCACCGGAGTGTTGTTTCTAAGTTCCATTGCCGTCTTGGCGGCCGCTGAGTCCGGTGGCGGACTCAAACCACCTTCGTCCCCTGTGCCACCAACGTTCTTTGGCATGCATATCCATCGTGCTCCGGTCTCCACACCGTGGCCACCGGTCCCATTCAAGGCATGGCGCTTGTGGGACACTCATACGACCTGGGCTCAACTGGAGCCTCAGAAGGGCCAGTGGGACTGGCGTATGCTCGATCGAACCGTTTCCTTAGCCGAGTCTCACGGCGTCGAAGTGCTCTATACGATGGGCCGCACTCCCCGATGGGCTTCGGCTCGCCCCAACCAAATGGGCCGAAACCCCAACGCGGAACCCGGCGGAATGGCCGAACCCAAGAACCTTGAGGACTGGCGCAACTACGTTCGCACGGTTGCCACCCGTTATAAGGGCCGCATTAAGGCGTACGAAATTTGGAACGAGCCGAACCTGGAAAACTTTTACAGTGGAACGCCTGAAGCGATGGTAAATCTGGCGCGCGAAGCCTACGCGGTGTTGAAGCAAGTTGACCCGTCAGTGACGGTGGTCTCTCCATCCGCGGTTGGACCCACTGGCTTGCCCTGGCTGAAAGAGTATTTGGAACGAGGCGGCGGGAAGCACGCCGACGTGATTGGGTATCATTTTTATGTGCGCGGCCAGGAACCGGAAGCGATGCTCGACTTGATCAACCAGGTGCATGAGATCACGCGGAATTATGGAGTCGCGGACAAGCCTCTGTGGAACACGGAAGCGGGATGGCTTCAGCCCTATCGGATTGACCCTCAAGACGGTCCTGCATATCTTGCGCGTGCCTACGTTCTGAACTGGGCCGACGGTGTGAGCCGGTTCTACTGGTACGCCTGGGACAATCAGGGAGCAAGGGTGCGCATGACGCAGGATGACGAAGCCAGCGTGACGCCTACGGCGCACGCTTATGCAGAATTGCAGAAGTGGATGGTGGGTGCGCGTATGGACTCCGTCAGGCAGGACGGAGGAACCTGGGTCTGCCAGTTGAGCCGCGACGGAGCGAACTCCTGGATCGTGTGGAACCCCGATCGCAACGTAGACTTTGATCGACCCAATGACGTGGATACAATTCGAAAATTATCGGGCGACCGAACCGGGATTACCGGCAACAAGATCGAAATTGGTGCGACGCCGGTTCTCCTTGAAAAGTCTGCTCATTGAAACACAACTATCTAACCCAGTTCGATCTGAATTCCCCCTCGGACACCCAGTCAAATCGAGACGCTTCTCGAACCACTAACAGGGAGACTCAATGAACGGTAACTATTCTCGTCATCTAGCCAAGCGATCCGGTATAGCGTTGATTCTTGCGCTCGGTCTTCTTCTCGCTGTGCCGGCAGCTTCTGCCCAAACTTTCACCGTTACGCCTAGCTCCATCACTTTCAAACAGGTTACGGTGGGGACGATTGGACTGGCCTATACCGTTACAGTAAAGAATACGGGGACAACGGGGAATGTGGTCATCAACAGCTACAGCATCTCGCCATCCGAGTTCCAGTTTTTCTATGGCTGGTCGCCAGTAATTCTCACCCCCAATACGTTGATTAACTACTCGATCCGATTTGCGCCCGATGCTGCCCAGACTTTCAATGGAAATTTCACCATCAATATTCAGGGAGCGGCTCCGGTTGTGGTCCCATTGACGGGTTCGGGGGTGGCCACCGGCGCGAAGGCGAATATTAGCGTGTCTTCCCTGAGTTTTATGGACACCCCTGCGGGCTCGATTAGCCCGAGCCAGCCGCTGACTATCACCAACGTCGGTACCACAGGCACGACGGTGAATACCATCACCGTCGATCCGCCGTTCCAGGTGACTGGCTTCCCCCACTCTCAAGTGCTGCAGCCCGGCAAATCACTCACCGTCAATGTGAACGTGGATGGAACGATTCCCGCCACTTACAACAACACATTGACGGTTGGATTCAGCAACCTGCTATCCAGCGGCGCTGCGCTGTCCGGAAACGTGACGGGCGCAACCGCGCTAGGAGCGACTATTTACCCGACTTTGCCCTCTGCGGTAGTCACCGGTGCTTATCAATCGATTCTGACTGCCGCCGGCGGCACGCCTCCCTACACATGGGCGCTGGCATCAGGCTCAACTCTGCCGACCGGACTAACGCTTTCAAGCGCAGGAGTGATTGGAGGAACGCTGGACTCTAGTGTCCTGAAGGGAAACTACAGTTTCACAGTCAATGTGACAGATTCGGCCTCCAACAGCGCGAGTCGAACTCTGACTCTGCCAGTCGCAGCGCAGACTGGGGCGAAATGCAATAACATCGTCAGTTACATTCCTAACACGACGAGTCCGCTTATCCCCATCAATGATCTGGGGACAGGCACATATCAAGGCTCGATGGCTGGCTTGTATCCGAACGGCAGCAATTCGCGTCCCTCTTCCTTTGACGCCGCCGGAGTCACCATCGCTCAGTCCATTCAACCTCTGGATGCGAATGGCAATCCGGACAGCGCCAATGGGAAGATTGGGCTGATGTCGGTTGGCATGTCAGCGTTGTTTGATACCTGGTTGACCTTCACGACAGACTTTCATGGGGACTCGACGGTCAATCCCAAAGTCGTGCTGGTGCCCGGGGCTCAACCGCGCGCTTACGCTTCAAACTTCGCCAATCCCAACGACGCTTTCTGGAATCCTATCTTCCAGAACTTCTTGCCCCAATCCGGCATTACTGCAGCTCAAGTACAGGTGGTGTACATAAAGGATATCGATCCGACTCCGAGCGGAACCTTCCCCACTGACATGGCGAAACTCCAGTCCGAGTACGAGTCCATCGTCCAGAACATTCACACTAAGTTCCCCAACGTCAAGCTTGCCTATTTTGGTGGATCGGTCTACACCGGATACTCCAACGGCCTGAGCAATATCGACAGTGAGCCCTGGGCTTACGAATCGGCGTTTGCGGTCAAGTGGGCGATTCAGGATCAGATCAACGGTAAGCTGGCCCTCAACTGGGATTCATCCAAGGGAGTGGTCAAGGCTCCATGGATGGCCTGGGGTGCCTACCCCTGGGCGAACGGATTGCTGGCCCGCAACGACGGCACGACATGGGCTTGCCCCGACATCAAATATGACGGTTTCCATCCGTCCGATCCGTATGGAAGGGAAAAAGAAACCAATCTGATGATCAACTTTTTCAAGAGCGACGCAACAACTACACCGTGGTTCCTGGCTCACTAGACAGGAAAGTTGCGAGCTCTTACTAACTAGCAGCTAGACCGCTGTAGCAGGCAACTTCCGCGCATTGCAGCATCTGGGCTTGTCAATCTTGTAAGTCGTGGATGCGGATGATTAGAATCCCGTGTGAAACCTAAGTGCCGCTACCTTTCAATCCAATGGTTTGCGGACTCCTGAAATCACTACTCACCACACTAACTGCTCCAGTCCGCGTTCCTGTCTGTGAAGGCGTGAAGGTAACGCTGACAGTACATGAGGCTCCCGGCGCCAGAGTGTGCGGGCAATTGGAGTTGGCTGCGAAGTCTCCAGCGGCGGTAATGGGGCCCAAGAGCAGGTCGGAACTGGCGGAAGGATTACTTAGCTGTACGGTCTGAGGAATACTGGTCGTGCCGATCGCTTGAGAGGCGAACGTCAATTTGGTGGGCGCCAACCTGATGGCTTGGCCAGTTCCTCGCAGATACACAGCTAGCGGGCTGGCAGGGTCACTGGCATTCACGATCAGAGCGCCAGCTAGAAGTCCGGAGGAAGCAGGGACGAAATTAACCGTGATCTTGCAGTTGCTGTTCGCTGCGAGCATGGATCCACAAGAATTGGACTGTGTAAACGGTCCCTTGATGCTGATGCTGGAAATCGTCAATGGGGAACTGCCCGTATTCGCCAAAGTGACCCCCTGCGTGGTCTTCGCGCCGTAAACGACCGTGCCGAAATTTCCAGGGGTGGTGAGCGAAACGAATGTGCCGGTTCCGGTGAGGTTGGTAATTTGCGGGCTGCTCGAATCGCTGTCAGTCACCACCAGCGTACCTGCGCGCGCTCCAGCCATTGCAGGAGTGAGTGTGACGCTTATACTGCACTTTTTCCCCGCACCTAAGGAGGCCGAGCAATTGTTGGTTTGAGAGAAATCCCCGGTCGTTACAATGCTGGAGATGGTCAATGTCTTCGACGATTGATTCACTAACGTTACCGGTGTGGCCGGTCCTGCTACCCCAACCAACTGCCGTCCCATGCTGAAGTTCGGAGAAATAAAAGGACAAACCCGCTGGCTCAGGATGTCTGGCGGCAATGGATTCTGCGTAAAGTCAAAGCTATCGGCTGTGCTGTTCGCGTTAGCATCGCGTGCCGTCAAGGGGGGAGACCGAAACGTTCCTCGATAAACTTCAGAATCGAAGATGGTTCATACTGAGTATGGGAAATTTTCCCCGCGATCGCGTACGGAGAGATGATCAACAGCGGAACCCGTGGACCCAGCCCAAATTTGTCTACGATCGGGGGACTTACGTGGTCGTAGAAGCCGCCAAAATCGTCCCACATGATAAAAACTGCAGTAGAACTCCAGTCCGGCCCGCTCATGATTGCGTTCAGGGTACTGACCGTCCAATTCTCTCCGGGGCACGTGCCTGAGGGCGGATGTTCGTCATTGCCAGAGGTCGGGATGAGCCAGGAGACAGCGGGCAAATTCCCGCTCTGCGCGTCACTGTTGAACAGCGCGTGATCGACCATGTTGACCCACAGCGGGCCATTGCGGATGTGGTTAATGGCGGCTAACGTCGTGAAAGGGTAGCCCGGCGTACCCAGCGGCGAAGCGTAGAATCGCCAACTCACACCCGCGCTCTGCAGTTCGTCGGCCAGCGTCGTAAAATCCACACAGGGGAATGTCTGGGTCACGGTATTGTCGTCGTTCCAGACGTACGCATAAGTACCCGGAATCGAGTCGCAACTGCCTCCGTTTACCTGAGAGGGAGTTGGCTGTGTGAAGATGTCGCTGGACTGCGCACCCACGGTGTAGAGGTGGTTGACGAAGCTCGCACCTTGAATCGAAGAGAACATGTTGTCGGCGAGCACAAAGTGCTGCGCGTAGTTGAAGTAATTGGGAATGTCCGATTGTGTAAGTTGCGAAAGCCCCAGCAGGTCACCGTTCAGATTTGCGCCGGAAATGATATCGAAAAGGTCCATTTTCCCGGCGTCCCCTGCCTGAATAGCGTCAAACCATCCATGACTGATATCGCGCGGCGGTGGGTCGGGCGCATGCAGCAGGGGGAGGGTTTGTCCAGTGGAAATGACGGCAGTGGTAGCGCCGTTTGCCCCCGGGTAGGTGCCGAAATAATGGTCAAACGTGCGGTTTTCCTTGATGATGAAGACAATGTGCTGGATGGCGCTGATGTCACCAGGATGGCTCGTCTGAGGGCCTCTTACCGGCGCAGCCAGCACGTGGCCAGGATTTTGCCCTGCCGCTAATAGGCACTCAAGCAGCAGAATAACTAAAAACGACGTGAGCGACGCCAGTTTACTTACACACGAACTCAGAAAAGGTTGGAAGATCATGCCGTTCTCGCTGTTTTGGAATCGCCACTGGCGAGAGGGAGGAACCCACCAGACAGTATAGAAATCCTTGCCGCGAACGGACACTTTGTCAAGATGAAAGATTCGGCAACATACTGGCTGAGGTCTGCTGGAGGTCCAGGAAATAACTTCGTGAGTCCGACGCGCGGAATCTGAACCTCGCAATACCAACTTGGCGAGGCTAACTATGTGAAGGAAATTGCAACCTGAGAAACTGAGCCACCCTGTGTTCGTGACGACCTTGGAACTAAACAAAGTATTTCGTTGAAGTTATTCGACGTCGACGCTACGATCTTATCGCCCTCCCCCTTTGCGGCTTGATCTTTTAACGTCTCGATCATCCGGTATAGTTCTCACTTAATCTTGCCGAAGCGGCAAAACTTGTGGATGATCACGACGTTTCCAAAACAGACTAGCTTGGCCCGCAGTGTGCATCCTATGACCATCCGTCGTTTTCCAGCAGTCAGAATTGTCTTGCTGGGCAGCCTGTTGTGCGCTTTTCACGGGGCCGATGCCGCGGCCCAACTTTCCTTCACGGTTACTCCGCTGCGCCATCAGTTCGCCAAGACCACAGTCGGACTGGGCAGCTACACAACGAATTTTTATGTGACCAATACCGGAAGTGTGGACCTGACCGTGGCGAGCATCGCTATTACACCTTCGGAATTTCAGTTGGTCACGGGATGGTTTCCTACTACGATTTCACCTGGAAAGAACACCCGTTTTGGTGTCAATTTTGTCCCGGATGGGCCCAAGAATTTCAGTGGCCAACTCATAATCAACATCACGGGCGTGAGTCCCGTCATCGTCCCCTTGACTGGGACAGGCGTGAGCACGGGAGCAGTGGCAGGGCTCAGCAGTTCGTCTTTGACGTTTGCCAACCAGACCATAGGAACGACAAGTGGATCCCAGGCGGTGACGGTCAGCAACCTGGGGACGGCACCTCTGACGATGGAGACGATTACCATCGATCCTCCCTTTGCCGTCCAGGGCTTTACAGCGCCTACGACATTACAACCTGGCAGCGCGTTCAATTTCAATGTGACGTTTACTGCATCCACAGTAGGCACGTTCACGAATGCAATGGTTATTTCCTATGATGTGCTCCCCCCGAATGGCGTAACTCTATATGGGAACGGCACAGCACCGCTGTCCTTTGCGGTGAGCAATTTGCCAAGCCTGCCATGGGCGACCGTGAGCTCCCCCTACCTTGCCACGTTAACGGCGGCGGGAGGCACAGCGCCTTACAGCTGGAGTCTGGCATCAGGTTCGAGCTTGCCGCTGGGACTCACTCTTTCGAGCACGGGCACGATCAGGGGAACACTCGACCCAAGCGTACAGACCGGGAGCTATGGGTTCGACGTGTTCGCTACAGATTCCAGCAACCCGCCGAATGCGGTGACCGCACCTGTGACAATTCCGGTCGGCGCCCTCACTGGGGCTGATTGCGGCAATACTTCCTGGAATATCGGTCATTCTACGAGCCCGCTCGTGGCGCTGATTGACTTGGGTACAGGGACGTACCTGGGAGCTGAGGCAGGCCTTTACCCAAATGGCAGTAACATTCGACCCGCCGCCGATGACGCGGCAGGGATTGCCATCGCGAACTCCATACAGCCGCTGGATGGCGACGGTAATCCCGATCCGAACGGCAAGTACGGTCTGATATCGATAGGCGAGTCCAATACTTCCGCCACCTTCACTCAATTCACAATTGATGCCAATGCTGATCCTTCCAAGAATTCTCACCTGACCATCGTCAAAGGAGCGCAACCCACAGGCTATGCGGCCAATTTTGCCGATCCCAACAGTAGCTTCTGGAATCCCATCTTCCAGTTCTTCCTACCTCAGGCCGGGCTCACCGCCAATCAGGTGGTTGCAGTTTGGGTGCAAGCGGTGAATGCATTCCCCACGGGCCTCTTTCCTTCCGACATGACTCAGGAGCAGAGCCAACTGGAGGGCATCGCACAGAACTTGCACAGCAAGTTCCCAAATTTGAAATTGGCCTACTACACGAGTAAGTTTTACGACGGATACGACAATGGGCTACATGCCCCTAGATATCCGGAGCCGTACGCCTATGAAACGGGTTTTGCTGTCAAGTGGGCAATTCAGGATCAGATCAACGGTAGCGCAGCGCTCAACTATGACTCGAATAGTGGACCCGTAATGGCGCCGTGGATGACTTGGGGGCCGTATGAGTGGGCGAACGGTTTACTCGGCCGCAGTGACGGTCTGGTCTGGAGCTGCCAAGACATGACATCCGATGGAGTCCATCCTTCCTCGGTTATCGGAGTGGAGAAAGACGCAAACATCCTGCTCAACTTCTTTAAATCGGACGACACCACTGCACCGTGGTTCTTAGCGCACTAAGATTCTTCCAGAAAGATCAAAACTTTATTGCCCGCGCCGGGTTCATTGCGAGAGCAGGCAATTTCGGGGAGACGGCGAAACCGTGTGCTGAAGGGTGGTTGTGACTTCAGAGCTGGGGGCTTCCCTCCGCACCTTGAGGGAGAGACCTTGTGTGCATCGCCCGTGGCTCAGCTGACGTAAGATGCATTATCTCAACGATAAAGCCCGAGGAATCGAAAGGAATTATTGAGCCGTGTTTACTGGTCAGAAGAAGCCTACGTGTCTGGGAATTCTATGTGTCCTGTTGGCTAACCTGAGCGGCTGCGGGGGCGCTAGCGCCGCGCCAAATGTTAAGGATCCGATGCTGACATCGATCGTCATCAGTCCGACGAATCCGACGATTAATTTCGGTGCGTCGCAGCAATATACGGCCACTGCCAGATACAGCGATAGCTCTACAAAGAATGTTACAAATTCGGCGAATTGGTCCTCGTCAAAAACCCGCGTTGCTAACTTTCAGATCGCAGGCAGTCCCGGGCTTGCTACGGGAATAGCAGCGGGTACCACGACCATCACCGTTTCTTTTGGTGGGCTGAACACTAATACGACTCTGACCGTGAGCACGGCTACTCTGCGAGCTCTCGCCATCACGCCGACGAATCCCACAATTGCCGTCGGTGCGACTCAGCAATTTACGGCAAAGGGCAGCTACAGTGATGGTTCGGTCAGCGATGTCACACTCTCGACGAAGTGGTCGTCCTCAGATCCGACCATCGCCACCATTCAGACTTCGGGACAGTCGTCTCCGGGCTTGGCCAAAGCTCTGGCGAACGGCAATACAAACATTCAGGCCACATTCGGAGGAATCACCGCCCTCACAATTTTGGATGTGAGCACAAGCGGAGGAACGCAAACCGGACTTTCTCTCAGTGAAATTAATCCCTCCATCGCTCCTGGCAGGACTTTGCAATTTGTGGCAGTGGCTGATTACGACAATGGCTCCACTCAAAAGGTGACCACCTCTGCAACTTGGACATCGTCGGACCCGAGCGCTGCTACGGTGCAAGATACGGGACAATCCAACCCCGGTTTAGTTACCGGCGTGACGGCGGGGAAAACGGCAACCATTTCCGCCAGCTACGGTGGGTTCAGCAAGAGCACCGTCGTTACGGTAGTCAGCGATGCTGTACCCATTCCGATCATGGATATGACTTCCTTGCAGTACCTGGGCTTTCAGGGAGGGTTGTACGAGAACAGCAGTGACACAGTGCCGGCAGATCACGCCGCGGCCGGGCTCTCCGCGGCAGCTTCAATCCGCCCCCTTGACCAGAACGGTAGCCCCAGTTCCAACGGGGCCGTAGTATTTCTCTCTATCGGGATGTCGAATGCGACCATCGAGTTCAGCGCATTCCAAACTCAGGCGGCAGCGAATCCGAACGTAAACCATACGACACTTGCAATGGAAAATGGTGCTTACGGGGGTGTGACCGCATGCCCATGGACGGTGGCGCAAGGCCTCCCCACTCCGACGCCTTGTCCGGGCCTGACGGGCGTGCCCGCGGAGAACCAGTATGATCGGGTACGGGACACGGTGCTGGCTACGGCCACGGCTGCTCCATCGGCTCCTCCCGGTTGTGGTTCCGCGTCTAATCCATGCCTCACCGAGAAGCAGGTACAGGTGGTGTGGATAAAAAACGCGAATCCTTCTCCTGCCTTGAATGGCCAGGGATCATTGAGCGCCTCTACCGTTTGCGCCAACGACATTCTTACCATCGAAGCCTGCAATTACGAATCGCAGCTGGGGCAAACCATTCGTGCCGCCAAGAGCCGGTATCCCAATCTGAAGCAAGTGTTCCTCTCGACTCGCATCTATGCCGGTTATGCTTTAGTTCCGCTCAATCCGGAGCCCTACGCGTATGAGTATGGCTTTTCCGCAAAATGGCTGATCCAGGCGCAAATCGATCAGATCAGGAACTCAACCGTCAACCCTGTTGCCGGAGATTTAAACTACAGCAACGGCCACGCTGCCTGGACGGCTTGGGGTCCCTATCTTTGGGCCGATGGCGCTTCTCCTCGGTCCGACGGAATGTATTGGTGCGGGGGCCAATCCAGCGCCCCTTGCAACGGAGAAGACGATTACCAGTCTGACTTCACACACCCCAACGCTCAGTTCGGAACTCCGAAGGTCGTCAATCTGCTCATGAAGTTCTTCCTCAATTCGAGCTACACGCCATGGTTCCGGCCTTAGAGTCTCTAACAAAACTGCTTCAACTGGTATAAACAACGGTACATCTCTCGAACGGTGGAGGTGTACTACGCATAGGTGCCGTAGTTTGCCTGACGGATTGTGGGAAGACCCGCCCCGTAAGGAGCCTACACGACGCGGGTCTCACCGCGACTTTAGACTGTCGCGGGCGGTTAGGCCCGGTTCTGACAGCAATGTTTACTGGTTCAAGTGGAAGAGGGTATGGCCACGCACGCTGTCCGTGAAATCCCCAATCGTATCACCCTCGGCTCCCGTGAAGTTCGGAGGCGCGTCGATGAGACAGTTGACGGTCATCGGGATGCCAGTCTGTGATGCTCCGCCTTGCACAAAAAGCGTTATTGTGATCTGAAGGGTACCGCCCTGTGTTCCGGGATTCGGCCCGCCAAATAGGGTAAAGCTGACAAAACCGGTCGCTACCCATGTGCCCCGAGCCGCAATGGAGCCGTTCGGGTTCAACTCGGCAAATGAGCCACTAGCTACGACCGTTCCAGCTGAAGGGTCAAAACTCCCCCCTCCGGTCGTCCGAATTGTGGCTCCCGTACTCGGGTTGGCGGTGATCTGCGGCCCGTCTAGTTCGAAGCTGAGAGTCGTGTTTGCTGCGACTGCTGCTGGCGTTGCCAGAACCAGCATCACCAGCGCCACATTGACCACGGACAGGACTGTCCAAGCTAAACGTCGGTTCATAGTCTAACCTCCTTCTTGAGTCCTGGAGGACGACCCTGCAAGCGAAATGGGTTCAGCAGGGACGGAAAGGGCTCAAGGTCGTTGGGCGACAGTTTAGTTCACTGGGAGCTTGGTGGCAATCTGCTTACGCGTAAGGGTTTTACTGCATTGCAGGGAAAAATGGGAGGTTTTGTTAGAGACTCTTAGAATTCACGGTGCCACATGTGTCGCTGAAAGCGTGCTCTCGTCTCTTGGCGCCAGACCCCGGTGTCATCCACTGTGCACAATCTTTCATCTTGACAGTGTACTGGGGAGTAGTTAAACCTAATAGCCTGCAGCGGATAGAGTGATCTCCTTTTCCATCCGGTGCTGCCCCTCCCCAAATATTGCATTTTCAAGCGGGCGCTCTTCTGCCCGACGATTCTTCCCCTACCACCCGGAGATTCAAGAATGACCCTGCTGAATTCCACTGCACCAAGCGGCCACAGCCTAACTAACAGAATAAGGATTGCTGTATTTGTTTTCACATATTTTCTCCTTACCGCTTCAATTTGCTCGGCACAAGCATCTGGTTCCGGCACTAAGAGACCCGCTCAACTAGCGCCCCCCGGAGATATTACCCAGATTCAGCACATCGTCTTCATCGTTAAGGAGAATCGTACCTTCGACAATTACTTCGGCACTTATGCCGGTGCTGATGGTGCGACGACGGCCGTAATTTCCACGGGGCAGGTCATTCCCCTGGGCCATACGCCAGATCAGACGCCGCGAGACATTTCCGGACATGGCTGGTACGACGCAATAGCAGGTACCGACGGTGGATTAATGGACCAGTTTGATCTCATCCCAGGTGCCAGCGTGAACGGAGATATGCTGGGCCTAACGCAGCTTACTCAGTCTGATATTCCCAATTACTTTGCGTACGCTCAAAACTTCGTGCTTGCCGATCGGATGTTTTCGTCCATGAAGGGCGCTAGTTGGGCCAATCACCTCTATATTGTGGGAGCCCAGGCGGGGGGAGCATTCACGATCCCGAAGACGACCGTGAACTCCTGGGGCTGTGATGCCAATCCCACCGCTTCGGTACAGGTATGGGATAGTGACGATACGGTTTCAGCCCCGTTCCCATGTTTTGACTTCCAGACACTCGCGGATGAGTTGCAGGCCGCGGGAATCAGTTGGAAGTTTTATGCGCCGCCGCAAAGCGACCCGGCGTATGTGTACTCTCCGTTGGATGGCATTAACCACATCCGATTTGGACCACTGTGGTCCACCAACGTGGTCAGTGACACTCAGTTCGCCATCGATGCAAAGAACGGAACCCTCCCTGCCGTAAGCTGGCTGGTTACTCGCGCTACTTCGAACGAGCATCCACCTAGTGGATCATGCACGGGCGAAAACTGGACGGTGGGCCAGATGAATGCTCTGATGCAGGGCGCGGACTGGAGCACCAGCGCAGTATTCGTGACATGGGATGATTTTGGCGGCTTTTACGATCACGTCCCACCCCCTACACTTGACAAGTTCGGGCTGGGACCCCGGGTGCCCTTACTCGTCGTTTCGCCATATGCGAAGACTGGTTACGTCTCGCACACTCAGTATGAGTTTTCGTCCGTACTCAAGTTCATCGAGGAGCGCTTTGGCTTGTCCCCAATGACTGCACGCGACGCCGAGGCAAATGACATCACCGACAGTTTCGACTTCACGCAATCGGCTCGGGCACCGCTCATCCTGCAACAACGTACGTGCCCGTTCATTAACACAACCGCCAATGTTGGGGTTGGCGTCGTCGGCAAGACGGTAACTTCGAAGCGCAATTTCATCAATCGCAGCGGCGGCACGCTGACGATCAGCGGCATCACGGCCAGTGGGGACGTTTCCCAGACCAACACCTGCACGGCGACGTTGGCCAAAGGAGCCACCTGCTCCATCACGGTTGCATTTAGTCCTACGGCGACCGGCGGCAGAACCGGCACTATCACGGTTACAGATAACGATTCCAGCAGTCCGCAGGTGGTGCAACTGACCGGTACTGGAACGTCAATCTTTCTGACACCACCCAAACAATTTCCCCGCGTCGTTGTTGGGGCATTTTCCTCGCAGATCTATACCATGACTAATTACGGCGGCGCACCACTCAACATCTCCGGCATCTCGACCCGCGGCGACTTCAGCGACACGACCACATGCAAAGCCCAGCTGGCGCCCACTGCTTCATGCAACATTACCGTCAAGTTTTCTCCGACCTCCTCAGGCAATCGCTATGGGGCGTTATTCGTGCGCTCGAATGATGCTTACAGCCCTTACGTAGTTGTCCTTCAAGGCGGAGGTCAGGCCATTTCGCTCTCGCCCAACAAGCTGACGTTTGCCAGTCAGGTTGTGGGGACCACAAGCACACCACAAACTGTCACCATTACCAACCCTTCGACCACACAAAGCCTCGTGCTCGGGTCGGTTTCCACGACAGGGGATTTTGCCTCGAACAGCAACTGTCCTTCGTCGTTGCTTCCGGGGGCCACGTGCACAATTTCCACCACCTTCACACCGTCGGCAATCGGCACAAGAACAGGCGTAACCAGTGTTGTCAGCAGTGACTTCAATAGTCCGGCGGTGCTCAATTTGACCGGAACGGGTTCGTGAGGTCATCTCTCCTTAGAAGAAATCGTCTAACTCAGTTATGGAGGATGCTATGAATTCCAGGTACCCAGTTTCCTGTTCTAAGTGGAGGATTAAAGCAGTGAAGGTCAAGAATGCGCTGGTGATAACTCTGTTAGTTCTTGCCTCCATGGTGTGCGGGCCGGAGAAAGCGGCTGCGTCCGCACCAGGACAGAGCTCTGCGAATTCAAATACTCCCTCTGCAAGCACAATCAACCTCTATCCCGCGGGAGTCACTTTCTTTGATCAATTCGTAGGAACTCTCGGTCCCAGCCAGCCGGTTACGCTGACCAACAACGGCACTACTTCCCTGAGTATCACCAAGATCGCCGCCAGCGCCGGATTCGCGATGACCAATAACTGCGGCACTTCGGTGGCTCCCGGCGCTTCCTGCGTCATTTCAGTCCGATTCAAGCCCTCGAGCGCTACACTGCAGACGGGAACGTTGACCATCACCGACAGTGCGGTCGGCAGCCCGCACATCGTCAGTCTTCGCGGCACGGGAGTAAGTAACCCTATCAGCTTCAGTCCCGCTAGTCTTAACGTTGGGACTCAACCCCTGAATGTGGCTGGGGGCCCTGCTGCCATCACCGTAACCAACATCAGCGGATCTTCTGTGACCATCAGCAGCATTGTGGCCAGCGGTGACTTCACCCAAACCAACAGCTGTACGAGTCCGCTCGCGCCTTCACCTTCCGCTGCGTGCCGGCTGGATGTCACGTTCAAACCTACTGCCGTCGGCACCAGGACCGGCGCCATCACCATTACCGACACCGCCCCCGCCAGTCCCCACATCGTCCAACTTAGCGGCGTGGGTGCGGTCTCGAATCTGAGTTTCTCTCCCGCCAGCTTATCTTTCGGAAACGTGAATCTCGGCAAAGCGAGCGCGCCCAAGAATGTTACCGTCTCGAATAATGGAACGACCCCAATCACCTTCCTCAGCATCACCAGCAACGGCGACTACGCGGAGACCGACACCTGTGCCACCGCGCTGACCGCCGGAGCAACCTGTAGCATGACAATCACCTTTGCACCGACAGGATCGGGCATCGGCGACCATCAGCGGAGTATCCAGCAATGCCGTAACCTGGGCCGTGGATGGAGTGACCGGAGGCAACGCAAGCGTAGGCACGATCTCTGCCTCAGGGTCATACACACCTCCCAGCACCTCCGGCCGTCACGCGATTAAGGCGACCAGCAATTCGGACAACACTCAGACTGCCGTCTCCATGGCGTACGTGACTAATTACGCGGGCACATTTACGTATCACAACGACACCATGCGTACCGGGCGAAACCAGAACGAAACGGTTCTGACATCGGGTAACGTGAACTCCGCTCAGTTTGGGAAAATTTTCTCGTTTCCCGTGGACGGCAAGATCTACGCCCAACCGCTCTACGTGTCCAACGTGAACATTCCGGGACAGGGCTCCCACAACGTGACCTATGTTGCCACCGAGCACGACAGCGTCTATGCCTTCGACGCGGACAACCTGCAGAGCGCTCCGCTCTGGCAAACCAGCTTTATCAGTCCGGCGGACGGTATCACTACCCCCTCGATTGGCACCGCGAGCGGCCTTGATATCACTTGTGACAGTATGTCGCCGGAAGTAGGCATCACGGGGACTCCGGTCATCGACCCGGCCACCAACACAATGTACCTGGTGGCGCGCACAAAGGAGGTGAATGGCGGCAACACAAACTTCGTCCACAAGCTGCACATGCTCGACATCACCACCGGTGCTGACAAACCCAATAGCCCGGTAGTCATTCAGGCATCAGTTCCCGGGAGTGGAACCGGCTATGACGGGCAGGGCAACGTTTTGTGGAATCCCTTGATCGCAAACCAGCGCTCCGGGCTGCTGCTCATGAACGGGGTGGTCTACATTGCCTTTGCTTCGTTCTGCGATCCTCCGAACTATCATGGTTGGCTGCTGGCCTATGACGCCGCCTCGCTGCAGCAGTTGCAGGCCTTCAACAGTACTCCGAACGGCTGGGGAGCGGGGATCTGGGGCGCGGGGGCAGCTCCGGCAGCGGATGCGAGCGGGAACATTTATGTTTCCACCGGAAACGGCACCTTCGACTCGGATTTCGCAGGGCCGAATTACGGCGACAGCATTCTGAAGCTTTCCACAAACGGCGGCGGATTGTCTCTGGTCGACTATTTCACGCCCTTCAACCAGTTCTATCTCATCGGACCGGACCTGGATCTCGGCTCCGGTGGCGTCACTGTTGTTCCCGATCAGACCACGGGCCCCGCGCATCTGTTGTTCGGTGGAGGCAAGTCAGGGGACATCTACCTGCTCAATCGTGACAGCCTGGGCGGATACAACTCGTCCAACAACAATCAGATCGAGAGCGATCTTGTGCATGGCGCAGGTGGCTCTGGCAAGGGCGACAAAGGCATCTGGCCCAAGGGCGCGTATTGGCAGAACCAGATCTACTATGTCGGCACCGGCGATGAGCCCAAGGCCTACCGTTTGTACAACGGACAACTCTCGCCCCTGCCCATCTCGAAGGGAAACTTCGCCTTCGGATATCCCGGCGGCCTGCCTGCGATCTCTTCCAACGGAAACTCCAACGGCATCGTGTGGGTCGTCTGGGAAGCCACTCCGATCAAGGCTCAGACCGTCCTGTACGCATTTGAAGCCGATAATCTCAGCGTGCAGCTCTACAACAGCACCGGCATCACGACAGGCCTGGGCGTGCAATTCGGCATTCCGACCGTCGCCAACGGTAGAGTCTACGTGGGTACCGCGAGTGAGCTGGATGTGTACGGGTTGTTGCCGTAAGTGGGCTGGCGCGTGAAGAACTAACACCCTGGCGTCGGAGCAGTGGAACTGGAGCAGCTATCGCCATCAAACCGCGTGCCATCCCAAGTTTCTATCGGGTATTGGACGTGCTCACTTAACTGCGGATGGAATAGTTGCTACCGACGTATTCAGCATGAACGAGTCTCCGCCGCCAATCGATTGCGGCTGTCCATTTTTGTCGATCACTTCAAAACCAGCTCCGTGACCCCATGTGACAGTCACGAACCCGTACTGGTCAGCCGTAATCGAGGTTACGTTGTACGGCCCAGAGACCTCCGAAAATTGTGTGATAGCAAAATTGTTCTTTTGCACCTGAACGGCCAGCTGATCTTGATTCGTTCCTATGTAAAGGAATTTTGCATTCGCTCCCATGGAAGCTATTGTCGCAGTACCTCCCGTGAGAGGGAGGGTAACAGTCTTAAACAGTGAAGCGGACACGCTGTCATTGCCCCCACTTATTACGTCGACTTTCTTATAAACGTATAGCGCTACTTCATGGGCGCCAGAACCGTAGCCGACATCTAGAACATAGATGTAACGGGTAACGGTCCCCGCTGTGAGATTCTGGGTCGGATAGCCCTCAATCATCGCACCAATCCTGCCGAATGGTCCTAGCGTCCCGGCACCATAGCAGCCGCTTGTGCCGGGAAGAGAGCCGCACACAACCCAACTCATTTCGGTATTTCCGTTCAAAGTGTAGGTTGTGAATAGAGTGGCATCCAGTGCCGATGCATGCAGTGGGGTGTTCCCGACCAAAAGCAACGACATTACGGAGATAGCAAGGACGAGTCGAATATACACGCAGCACCCCCTTCGCAAAGTGACCGGGATTGTACACCGATTCTTGAAATAGGGGTAACTGTTTTTGCTGACAATCTTGGTCGTTGACGCCTTTCATAAAACCCTTAAGGAATTGCTAGGTTGCTGTTCTCTAACAGGCGACAGCACTCTCTGACGATGCGCTGATCCGGATATGTGCTATGGATGCGGCGTCGCGGACTGGGTGCGCGCGCCCTTTGAAAATCACAAAGGGTGGGGATCCTCGATACAGAAGCTATTCAACGGGCCAGATTACCTGACTACTGCCCGGTGCCGGTCAAAGTCTCATACTCCGGGCTGGTGATGGTGCCGTTGCTGTCGCTGAGCACGATGCTTCCCGTTCTGGCTCCCGTTGCGGTAGGCGTGAAAGTCACTGTCACGCTGCAGGTGCCGCCCGGTATCAGCGGACTTGGACAGTTGTTGGTCTGGGCAAAGTCTCCGGTGGCGGCGATGCTGGCGAAGGTCAGGTTTGCGCTGCCCACGTTTCCGACGGTGAAGGTTTGCGGCGCGCTGGTGGTGCCGACTGTCTGCGCAGCAAAGGTCAAGCTAGTCGGATTCAGTGACACTTGCGTTGCTGGACCGTACATTCGAATCATGTGCGGACTGCCGGGATCGTTGCTGGTGACAATGAGGTTTCCGTAACGGTAATCGGTTTGAGTGGGTGTGAACTTAACCGAGATGATGCACTTCCCACCTACTGGGATCAGGCCATTGCACTTGTTGGTCTGAGAAAAGTCCCCGACTATCTGCAAATTGGAAATTGCGATGGCAGTCGTTCCCTTGTTGGTGAGAGTCACATTGAGAGGAGCGCTCGGGACTCCGAGCGCCTGTTGGGCAAACTTCAGACCGGGATAGAGCGAGTTGAGGGAAACCCCAATGTTCGATCCCACGCCGCCCAGGTTTACCAGTTGCGGACTGGTGGGATCGCTGTCATTGATGGTCAGGACTCCGTTCCGAGAGCCCACCGCGGTGGGCTTGAACAAGAGGTTTACTTTGCATGACGAGCCGGCCTTTAGAGTTGTGCCGCACGTCGTAGTGGAAAACGCAAAATCCCCGGTTACAGTACGGGTACCAAGATTCATGACGGTGGTGCCGTTATTCGTGATCGTGATGGCTAACGAAGAACTCGTTGTGCCCACCCCATCGTTGCCGAAAGTGACCTGGGTTGTGGACGTGACTGAACAGCTATGCGTCTGAAGGACCAGGGGCTTGTTTGGAACTTGCGAGAAATTGAAGCTGTCGGTGGTGTCATTCGCCCCCGCGTCGCGGGCTGTCAGCGGCGCCAGGCCAAAACGCTCTTCGATGAATTTCAGCACCGATGAAAATTCGTACTGAGTGTGCGAAACGTGGTTCGGAATCGCGTAGGGCGAAATGATCAACAGAGGAACGCGGGGCCCCAGCCCGGCTCCGTCGATCGCGGGCGGCGATACATGATCATAGAACCCTCCGAAATCGTCCCAGGTCAGGAAGATCGCGGTGGAGCTCCAATCCGGTCCCTGCATGATCGCGTTGATTTGCTGTACGGTCCAGTTCTCGCCGACGCAAGTGCTGTTCGGAGGATGCTCGCTTTGCGGACCGGCCACCAGCCAACTCACCGAAGGCAAGGTGCCGTTCTTCGCGTCCGTAACAAAATTCGTGCTGTTGAGCACGTGTTGTGTCCATAGGGAAGTATTGCGAATGTGATTGATTGCGTTGAGTGTCGAAAATTGATAGCCCTTGGTCCCAAACGGGGGGGCATAAAATGTCCAGGAGACTCCCGCGCTCTGCAAGCTGTCGGCAAGAGTTTGAAAATCGAAACACGGTTTCACGTTGCTGACATCACCATCAGCGTCCATCTGCTGAACCACCACAGTAGGATCGTCATCGCATCCCCAACCCTGCGTGCCGATGCCTTTTGGTTCCGACAGCGAGAAGGGAATCCCGATGACCCCTCCTGATTGTGCCGCAACGGTGTAGAGGTGATTCGGAAAACTGTTGGCGTGGATGGATGAGAACATCCGATCCGCAATCACAAAATGTGAGGCGTACGAGTAATAGTTCGGGATATCGGCCTGGTACATCTGCGTGTAAGCCAGGAAGTCACCGTTGTGATTGCCATTGAAGATCAGATCATACTGATCCATTTTGTACGGACCGGCCAGCGGCCCGTCCATCGCGGTGACGGCGGCATTCCAAGTGTGGTCGATATCGGTCGGAGTCTGATCCGGGGTATGTCCCAGCGGGATCACGGCTCCCGATGAGATTATCCCTGTGGTAGCGCCGTCAACTCCAGGAAACGCTCCAAAATACTGGTCAAAGCTCCGGTTCTCTTTGATGATGAAAACGACATGTTTAATCTGGGTGATGTCCGGCGCGCCGATCACCAGCATTGACTTGGAGTCCTGGGCTACTGCCGTTGAGAACAAAGAGAACAGGTACGCCAGAAGCAATGATCGACGACAAAGAATTTGGGTCAGGCTCATAACTTTGACTTGTTCCTCAATCTTTAGGGTCTTGCAACTGCCTGTGAACTGACAGGTTACGTTCCGAGGGAGGCCCGCGCGAAATGGGGTGAAACGTTGAGCTTACGCGGAAGTACGTAGATTACGAGCTTGAAGGGACATGGCCCCTCGGAATGACTAAAGAAACTACCCCCAGCGTGCGCGGTTCAATACACTGTATTTCGCCCGGATGGAGTGGGGAATGGCACTTTTGGGCGGGTTGCAAGTTCTTGCGCACCTTTTTTTTGACGCTGTTTCCGTCTCGGAATTCGGCGGAAATCAGCTCGGTTGGTGGCAATCAGTCAAAAAACGGACTCAATCAGTGCAACTGGTCAGTTATTGTCGCAACTTTCTTGCTGATTTTGGGTTTGAGCGGCTGAGCATACCGGTACGGCTTCACCAGTGTTGCACTGGGCAAGAAGCCATTCGCGGTGAAAGGACAGATTATGATCGGAAGGCTGCCTGGGCCTGGACTGAGGCAAACCGGGATTGTCGTCATCATTTTATTTCTGGGTGGTTTGGCCGCCTGCGGGGGTGGCAGCCGCTCCCAGCCCCCACCGCCAAGTGGCGGGGGCGGTGGAGGCGGAGGCAGCGCGGTGGCGCCATTCTTCTTTGGGATGCACATCAACAATCCGAATTCTCCGTTTCCGTCGACCGCTAATGTTCCGATTGCGGGGGTTCGCCTTTGGGACACACAAACATCGTGGGCGACTACTAATACTTCTTCGGGTGTTTACGACTGGACCAGTCTGGACTTTCGGGTGAACCAGGCGCTAACCAACAAGGTGGACGTGCTCTATGACTTCGCGCGAACTCCGGCATGGGCGCAGTGTGCGAACAATAATCCACAGTGCGGATCTGCCGATACTACTATCACTTGTGCGTATGCCATGATTCCGCCACCGGAAGGCGGGCCTGGCGAATGCTTTCCGCCTAACGATTTGAATAAAGATGGAAGTGGTCCCAACCAGCACTGGATTGATTGGGTGACCGCGGTAGTGACCCGCTATAAAGGAAAAATCTCATACTACGAAATATGGAACGAGCCCAATAACACCGCGATGTGGCAAGGCACGAATGCGCAGTTGGTACGCCTGGCGGGGGACGCCCGCTGCATCATCGTGGGCGATAAGGGATGCAATCCTCAGAGTACCTACTCTCAGACGAAAATTGATCCTTCCGCAAAGGTGTTGACTCCCGGCTGGGGAAATCCAATTGACAGCATCGGCCCGTACCTGATCATGCCGTTGAATGGAGTCGTCGGTGTTACCGGAGCTTCCCTTGCGGATATCGCGGCATTCCACGGGTACCCCGGGCAGAATCCTCCGGAGCAAGTTCTGAAAATTTACGGCACGTTGAGCGGCCTGTTACAAGGATCGGGTCTGCCGGTCTTCGACACTGAAGGGAGTTGGGGAGCGAGCGGCGGCATTTCCAGCATATCGGATCCCGATCAACAGGCGGCCTTTACAGCTCGCTACCTACTCGTCCAGCAATCTGCTGGTATTCAACGCTTGTACTGGTACGGCTGGGACTTGGCCTCTGGCAATGGAACCTTGTGGACATCGTCGTCTGGGCTGACGCTTGCCGGAGTAGCCTATCAGCAGACAGAACTCTGGGTGTCGGGAGCCACTTTGACCGCGCCGGGGTGCGCCGCTAATGGGAGCGTATGGACATGTGCATACACGCGCTCCGGAGGCTATCAGGCGCTGGTGGTTTGGGATGCATCGCAAACCTGCAGCAATGGCTCGTGTACCACGTCAACCTTTACGTTGCCATCGTCGCCACAATTCACCCAGTATCAGGACTTGGCGGGTAACACTCACGCGGTCAGCGGGACAGTAGCAATCGGAGCAAAGCCGATATTGCTCGAGACTGGAAACATACCGTAGGCGAATCCAACCACGAACCCGAATTTGAGGCCGTCTTCTGACGGCCTTTTTTATTGGAAAAAATATTGTCCCAAATCCGGAAGCATTAATGCCGTGTTATTTTGCGGTTCACCCGCACCATGTACTAGTGGGCACCATGCACTTGCCCCTCTGGAATCTATCCCTGACATTCGGTTCTGCCTACAGTGAAGGAACAACTTAAAACACTTCGATTTCGAGGTTACCAATGTTCCCCCTGTTTCCCCCAACTTGGACTTCGCGAAAGCGTAACGATTCCTGCTTTAAACCAGCGATAATCCAGCTTTTCGCAATTGTCCTCCTTGTATCTTGGGGTGTTACGCCTTACGCGCGAGCCAGTTCTCATGCAGGCCAAATGCACACCTTTATGGTTCCGCGCACAGCGGCCAACGTCGTGAATCCATCTGTGAGTGTTGTGATAACGCCCAGCAGTGTGAGCGTTACCTCGTCTGGAACGTACGCGTTTTACGCGACCGTCAGCAATACAAGTAATACTGCTGTCAGTTGGAAAACTTCGCTGGGTAAAATTTCAAGTACTGGAGTGTTTACGGCCCCTGCGGTCTCCACGACTACGACAGGCGTGGTGACTGCTGTCAGTTTGGCTGATCCGACGGTATTGGGAACCGCCACTGTAACGGTTACGCCTGTGCCTCCTCTGTCCATTGGGACTACGACTCTGCCGACCGGGCTGACGGGAACGCCCTACTCGACGGTCTTGAATGCCAGCGGGGGAACACCTCCATATAGTTGGAGTATTTCTTGGGGAGCACTTCCTGTTGGACTCAATCTGGGTACAGGTGGCGCTATCTCGGGTACGACAACGGCTACCGGCTCATTCACTTTTAACGTCCATGTAACCGATTCTTCGGTCTGGCCACTGAAGGCAAAACAGGCCTATACCCTGAACGTGAACTTGAACCTGGGTACCAATTCAGTTCCCTCCAATTTTTTCAATATGCATACCGGCCATCCCGCTACGCCCTGGCCCAGTTCGCCGGTGGCGGGCCAAAGATTGTGGGACTCTGGGGTTTCGTGGCCCTTGATCAATACCTCAAAGGGCGTTTACGACTGGACACTGCTCGACCAACGGCTCTCTGAGGCGCACGTTCACGGCGCGGACGTGCTATACGACATGGGCATGACTCCGGTATGGGCTCAATGCGGCGCAGCAACAGCGTCATCTTGCGTACAAACATCGGGCTGCGCCTTTGCCGGGACTTCCTACGGAGCCGGTCCGGGTCAATGCTATTGGCCTGCCGATCTAAATCAGGACGGCACGGGAACCAATCAATACTGGAAGGACTGGGTAACCGCAGTCGCCACTCATAGCGTGAACAGCGGTACGGGTCACATCAAATACTACGAAATCTGGAACGAGCCCAATGACACAGGGTTCTGGCGTGGTACCACTGCCCAGTTGGTGCGGATGGCCCAGGACGCTGCGTGCATCATCAAGGGAATTGGACCCGGTTGCACGAAAGTGGGCATCGATCCGAATGCGCTCATGGTTACTCCCGCACCGACGCTGGGCGGCTCTGCCATTAACACATGGATGTTGGGCTACCTGGGCGCCGGCGGCACCCAGGTTTCCGATGTGATTGCATTCCACGGCTACAACGGATCCAACGCAGAGAAAATCTCCACGCTGGTCAGCACTCTAAGAAATAACGCGCTAATTACTTTCAATCAAACCAGCAAACCACTGTTTGACACCGAATTCAGTTGGGGGCTGAATGTGGTGTTCCCGGATCAAGAAGAACGCGCTGGATTTGTAGGCCGGTCGCTGCTTCTGCATTGGAGCGCGGGCGTCAGCCGAGTCTACTGGTATAGCTGGGACTCTTCGGGAACAATGTGGAGCGACACCAGCACCAGCGGCTGTACTACGCCGGATGCGAGTGGAGTTGGGTTCACCTGCAAGTCGGGTCTGGCTTTCGCTCAAGTGCAAAACTGGCTCGTAGGCGCCACGTTGAGCCAGGCATGTTCGGCAAACGGTACTGTGTGGACCTGCGGATTCACGAAGCCCGGCGGATACCAGGCGCTTGCAGTTTGGGATACCGCCCAGAGTTGCAGCAACGGTCTGTGCACGACTTCAACTTTCACATTTGCGCCCGTGATCCCAAACTATATTCACTATCGCGATGTTTACGGCGCTGTGACCGCCATCAGTGGACGTACAGTTCCGATTGGATACAAGCCGATTCTCCTGGAGAATTAATAACCCGAGGCGACGTTTAGAGGTTGGAGACCGAGGTATCATAAAAAGTGCAGGCTTGAGACCAGGCCGCAGTTTGAGGGATAGGACTCGCGTTGAGAGCCCCTTTAGGGTTGTTTCTCCTGATGTGCTGTTTCTCGTCGGCCATTACCGCGGAGGCTCCGACGGTTATTCCTCTCGCCTCGGAGCCTCATCATCATCTTGCCCTGCACAACGAGTACGTGAACGTGTACCAGGTTGAGGTCGCGCCTCACGACTCTGTTCTGTTACACCATCATGACTTCGATGCTATCAGCGTCATGATAAGCAGTGCGCAGGTCACTGTCATAACGCCGGGGAAGCCGGATGAGCATCGCAAACTCGTCGATGGCCAAGTTCGGCTGCAGGCCCGCGGTTACGTACATTCCACAACTATTGACGGGGAGAATACTTACCGCAACGTCACCGTCGAACTTCTTCTACCGCAACAGGGAGCGCACAATCTCTGCTCTGCCGTAATGGCGAGCGAGCCACTCAACTGCCCCGCCACACAGGCTTCGCCGCCGAACGAAACGCATATCAGCCAGCCGCAATTCGAGACTGACCAGACATTGGTGACACTCATTCGCGTGTTGCCTCATCACAGAGTTGCGATCGGCGATCCTCGCCACGCGGAGTTGGTGATTGCGCTTGACTCCGATGTGATGGCGAATGAAGAAGGAAAGGGTACGGGGAAATCACTGCATTCCGGCGATTTTGTCTGGCTCGGGCAGGATAAGGGTACTCAAGTATTCGAGAACTCCGGCGAGAAAGAGGCCCGGATCATTTTGTTCACACTGAAGTCTCGAGGTACAGAAGCCGCGTCCTCGTCTTCGAAGTGAACGGTCTCCGACACGTAGAACCGGCCACGTGGCGACCCTGTCACGAAGGCCCGCTTAGTGAGCTTCCAGCGCAACTTCCTGAGGTCTGGCTAAGAGCGAGGCCACAAGACCGCATGCGGCCGCGAATGACAACCACACTCCCGGAATCGCCCGATTCCCGGTAACGTGAATCAGATACGTGCTGATGGCGGGCGTGAATCCACCAAAGACCGCGGTGGCCAGGCTGTAGGCAAGCGCGAAACCGGTGGTCCGTACGGTGACGGGCATGATCTCCGTCAGGAACACAACCATGGCGCCATTGTAGCTGCCGAAGATGAACGAGAACCAGAGCTCGACCGCCAGCAGCCTTGAGAAAGAGGGCGCAGCGACCAGCCACAACATCACCGGATAGGCCGTGACTAACATCAGCGTCGTGAAAACGACGAGCAGCGGCCGCCGACCTACCCGGTCGGATAGCGTTCCCATAACAGGAAGCCAGAAAAGATTCGAGGCTCCAATATAGAGTGTCACAATAAGACTATCGATGCTCGCCAGGTGAAGCACGGAGTTGCCAAACGTGGGCGTATAAGCGGTGATCATGTAAAAAGACACCGTTGTCATCGTCGCCATCATGGTTCCGATGATCACGATCTTCCAGTTGGCAGTGAGTGAGCGGAGAATTTCCTTGGTGTTTGGCCGATGTTTGCGCGCGGCAAACTCGTCTGTCTCCTGGAGCGACCTTCGCAGCCTGAAGAGGAAGGGAAGAATCACGCAGCCGAGGAGCAGTGGAACACGCCATCCCCACAGTTGCATCTTTTGCGGTGGAAGCACGGAACTCAATACCACTCCGACCAGCGCGGCAAACATGACGGCCACCTGCTGGCTTGCTGACTGCCAACTGACATAGAAGCCCTTGTGACCTGGCGTTGCGATCTCAGAGAGGTAAACCGAGACGCCGCCCAGTTCCATGCCCGCAGAAAAACCCTGGAGCAGACGGCCCAGCAGCACAAGAAGTGGGGCCAACAGCCCAATGGTCGCGTATCCGGGCATGCATGCGATGGAAATGATTCCGACGGACATCAGGCCCAAGGTCAGAATCAGGCCGGCACGACGTCCATTTTTATCGGTGTATGTCCCGAGCACAATGGCTCCCAGGGGACGCATCAGAAAACCTGCACCGAAGGTCATCAGCGACAACATCAACGACAGGAAGGGGTTGCCGCTGGGGAAGAACGCATTGCCGATGGCCGAGGCGTAATAACCAAAGACCATGAAGTCGTACATCTCCAGAAAGTTCCCGCTGGAGACGCGCACCACAGACCAGATCTTTGATTTCCGATCACTGGGCGTGATCATAGGACTTCGGGTGTTCTCACTGTCACCCTTTCTTCTCGGCGAGTTATTTCTTCGCGCTTACCCGCGCGGCGATAGCTGCCCCCAGACTCTCGGTCGTGGCGTTCCCTCCAATATCTGGAGTACGGATTTTAGCCTCCGCCAGACTTTCTGCGATCGCGTTCTCGACCGCATCGGCAGCGTCGGGAACGCCCAAATGTCTCAGCATCATGGCGCCTGACCAAATCTGCCCGATGGGATTCGCAATTCCTTTCCCTGCAATATCGGGGGCGGAGCCGTGGACTGGCTCAAACATGGAGGGGTATTCCTTTTCCGGATTCAGATTCGCGGACGGAGCGATGCCAATCGATCCGACGACGGCCGGACCCAGGTCGGACAGAATATCGCCGAAAAGATTGGAGCCGACAACCACGTCAAACCAGTCCGGGTGGCGCACAAAGTGAGCCGTCAAAATATCGATGTGATATTGATCGGTTCGGATATCAGGATATTCCCCGGCCATTGCTTGAAAGCACTCATCCCAGAACGGCATGGTATGGATGATTCCGTTTGATTTTGTGGCGGAGGTGAGATGTTTTTTCCTTTTGCGGGCCAGCTCGAAGGCGAAACGCAGAACACGATTCACTCCACGTCGCGTGAAAATTGTCTGCTGGACGGCCATCTCATCGTCCGTACCCTCATAGAGGCGCCCGCCGATGTTTGAATATTCGCCTTCGTTGTTTTCGCGCACTATACAGAAGTCAATGTCTCCAGCTTTCCAATTCTTCAGCGGAGTTTCAATGCCTTCGAAGAGGCGCACCGGCCGCAAGTTGACGTATTGCCGAAAATGTCGGCGGATGGGGATCAAGAGTCCCCAAAGCGAGACGTGATCTGGCACCGTGGGATGGCCTACCGCTCCCAGGAAGATAGCGTCAAATGGTCGCAGTTGCTGGATACCATCTGCCGGCATCATCTTCCCGGTCTTGATGTAGGTTTCGCAACTCCAATCGAAAGCATGCCAGTTCATTTGGAATCCAAAGCGCTGCCCCGCCGCATCCAGCACTCGGATGCCCTCGGGAACCACCTCTTTACCGATACCGTCGCCGGCAATAACTGCAATTTTGAAGGTCTTCATTTGCCCCGTTCTCTATTTTTCTTCGCTTGACAGCAACGGCCAAAGAGCACTGACATCCGAGGCCGTGTCGAGAGACTTAACGAAAGCGATGATCTTCTCAGCCTTGCCCTTTGGACAGCCTGCATATTCGGCACAACCCCGGAATTTGGTCGCCGCTTCCTCGAAAGTCATCGGGTTCGCGGGGCTACCTTTGGCAAAATCAGCCCTGCCCGTAATAACTTTCCCATCCTTCAGGTGGATCTTCAGGATGGAAGTCATTTTGTCGAACCCTGCGTTCTCGGCCTCCGGGTCGACATAGAAATTTATCCTTCCGATCACCTCCCGCACGTCGGCCCTCTGAGCTACTTTGTCCGAAAACTCACCCAGCCCAGCCTTTCGTTCCAGGAGCAATATTGCCAGACAGAATTCCATACTGAACTTGGCTTCCAGTCCTGTCTTTGGCTGGTGGTGAAGAAGGGTCGTAGTCATTTGGTGGTTAGCACCGATATCAACTTTTTCGACTTGATCTGCCTTGATGTTGTTCGCTTCGATGAGTCGCATCATTTCGGTCATCGCGGGATGAGTGAGGGATCCCGAGGGATAAGGTTTCAACGAAACTCCTGGGGACGCAAACGTCCACGGCTTTCCTAAACGGTTCATGATCGACGCTGGATCATACGATCCGCCAAAGGCGTGGAAAAACCCCCGGTCCGCCTCCAGAATCTGCTCCGCTGCCGTCCATCCCAGCGCGACAAGCTCAACCGACGCAAGCCCGACTTCTGCTGCGTGCCCGGCCTGAAACGGCTTGGTCATGGTGCCAAAGTTTTCCCTAAGCCCGCCGGACTGGCTGGCAGCCAGACCAAAAGCGTTCAGAATCTTTGAATGTTCAAACCCAAGCAGCTTGGCGCAGGCCGCTGCCGATCCGAATGGTCCGCATGTTCCTGTGGAATGAAATCCGTCCTGATAATGGCGAGGCGAAATCGCTTCGGCAATCTTGCATTCCACCTCGACTCCCAAATGATACGCCAACATCAATTCCCTGCCGGAAACACTTCGTTGCTCAGCGAGCGCGAGGACGGCGGGAAGTACCGGCACGGTTGGGTGGACGAGAAGCCCATAGACACGGTCCTTGGCCACTGCAAGTTGCGTGTCATCGAAATCATCCGCGTGAATCGAAACGCCATTCACAAAGGCAGCAAAGCGCGGAGAAGTTTTCCGCGATGATCCGATGATGATGGCTTTGCCATCGCAGATACCGAGCTGCTCAACATACTGTCGGCATATACTACCGGTCTGCGCCATTGATCCCGCCAACGCCAGTCCGAGTCCGTCAAGGATCGACTTCTTACCCAGTTCGATCACGTCTTGTGGAATATCTTCGTACTTTGTTATCGCGACGAAACTGCCGACATAGTCCGTCAGTCCAGTCATCTTAGGAAATTCGCTTCGTGGCGCTTCCGCAGCCCTTGCGGAACTACGGAGAGCAGTTGAAGCAATCGCGCCGAAAGCGGCCTTCCCGAAGTCACGTCTTAACATTTTGTGATCCTTAATGTCTTCCGATCTACTTCTGGCATCCCTTGCCACCGGGCGAGTTCAGATCATTACGCAAGACCTGACCACCCTTCATCACGAATTTCACGCGCTCGAGTTCCGTAATATCAGCCAGCGGGTCGCCACATACGGCGACGAGGTCGGCGAATTTGCCGCGTTCGATCGAACCGATGTTAGCTTCCCATCCCATCATTTGCGCGTCCACGATGGTCGCAGCTCGTATGACTTGCGCGGGAGTCATGCCGAACTTGACCATGTATTCGAACTCTTTCATCTGCGTTCCATGCGGGAAGGGGCCGACTCCGGTGCCGAAAGCCACTTTGACGCCCGCGGCGACGGCGCGCCGGAAGTTTGGTTCGGATACTTCAGCGACCGTGTGCCCGCCGTATTTCTTGGCGTCGTGCTCCCGATCCAATTGGTAGTGATAGAGGGTGGGGACTAAGTAGATGCCCTTGGCCTTGAACTGCTGAATGTCCTCATCGGACAACTGGACTGCGTGTTCGATCGTATCCACCCCGGCGGTAAGGCAATTGCGCAGCCCCTTGCCGGCAAACGCGTGACATGAAACCTTGTGGCCCTTATCATGCGCTTCTTCGACGAACGCTTGAACCTCATCAAGCGTGAACGTCGGCGGGTTGACGATTTTTCCGTCGGGGGAAAAAGTGAAATCGTAGGCGGCGTAAATTTTGACCCAGTCCGTGCCATTCATGAGCTGTTCACGGACCCCTTTGCGTGCGTCCCATGGGTTATCGACGGTTTGCAGCATCGCAGGCAAGGGAACATCACGAGAGTAACCCTTGGGCCGAAATCCTCCTGTTGTCGCGAAGCCGCGTCCTGAAACCTGCAAGCGGGGGCCTTGAACCAATCCTTTGTTGATGGCCGTGCGAAGATCGACATCACCGTACATGCCACCGAGTGTCTTCAGATCCCGAAGGGTGGTGAACCCGACATACAGGTCACGCTGAACGTTGACCAGCGCCTCCAGCGTGCGGTACTGCAGTGGTTCCCTTAACATCTGTTCATCGAGATCGGGGCCGCTCGCGAAGATGTGGGTGTGGCCATCGATCAAGCCCGGCAGCACGGTCGCATTGCTGAGGTCGAGCACATCGGTGCCCGGGGGGATTTGGACATCACTCGCGGGCCCGACCTGCACGATCCGGCTGCCCTCGATCAGGATGACCTGTTGTTTAGTAAGGTCATCCGCCTTGCTGGTAAACATGCGTCCGGCGCGAATTGCCATTCGCTCATTCGTGCGAGCTTGTGGCGGAGGAAGCGGTGGAGGCGGCGGAGTCTCGGGCTCTCGCTCTTGTGCCAACAACGAACAGGATAAAAAGCACAGAGCGAGAATTGCCACGGTTCCAATACGAAGCGATCTTCCACGCACCCACTGTGCTCGAAAAATCATGAACCCTCCGAGACTCTGGTTTGCGCATTCGCCGGAGCTGCTGTTTTCACCGGACTGGCGACTCCCGCTGCGCGCTCGGTTCGCAATTGCCTTCAGGGATGACTACGGCTGGATCTCGTACACCCGGACTTCCGCTTCTTTGTTTTCGTGATGCGGGACCGCAAGATAGTAGCGATTCAGTTCTGGGACCAGCGTTCCCGTCTTTGCGCGAAAAGCTCCAGGAATTTTCGCCAGCAAAGCGTAACGGTCTGGATCCTTCTGTTCGAAGACATCCAAAGAACCGTCACCTGCCAGATAGAGGCGCTTATGCTGAGCGTCGTAACTCATGTCGTCGACCATGCCTACTGCCGGCAGACTGGTAACCACCTTACCGCTATCCGAATTAAGCACGATCAACTTCCCCGGGTTTCTCGTCACTACAAACAGGCGGTGATCCGCTTCATCAAGAGCCATCGCAACGTTCAGCTTGTCACCCGCAGGTAGAGGCCAAGTGGCGTCGAGTGTGGACTTGTTACGGTCGAGGACCCCCACGGCGTTTTGTCCCGTCAGATTACAGAACATACGCGGCCCAGATTTTTCCAGGATGATCGCTTCCACGTGGTTCGTGTTGATTTTGATATCGCGCAATTTCTTGGAGTTGTCGGTGTCGATGACGCTGATCAATGAATACGGAGTGTGTGCCTCTCTGCCACCGTTGACCACATAGAGGTAGTGCGTGGCAGGATCGTAGGCGATAGAGTCTGCATCCACGGAAACTTTAACTTCGCTGACCGGCTGATAACTCTCGCTGTCATAAACTTTGACTGCGGAAGCGTCGCCCTCCACTACGAAGAGCTTTTTCAAATCTTTGCGAAAAAGAATTGCGTGTGGCGCTTTGACGTCCTCCATGGTGTGAACGAGTTTGTTTGTGCTGGTGTCTAAAACCAAGACTTTCTTATTCTCTTCACCGGTCAGAAACAATCTATGTCCCTCGACATCAGGCGCAAAATGGTCGAAATCTCCATCGTGGAGTCCCGGTAGAGCAATGGTTTCCACAAGCTTCAGAGGTGCGTGGTTCTGCGCCTTTGAGCTGGCTGCCAGCGCCACAAATAGCGCGAAGACCACAACTTGCGTTTGCTTCATACGTTCCTCCCCACAAATGGCTGGCGCCTCAGTTGAAAAAGCTCGGCGCTCGACCGGGCGGATGCTATCCCGACCGTAGTGATCGAGTCAAACCCAGGCTCTATCCATGACTGCGAAGCAGCGCTTGCAGTCGATCTAAGCCACCTGTTTTCAAGCGAAACGAACACGCGCTCCTCCTTCAGCTAAACAGAAATTAATGTTTGTTTAAGTTCACCTGACATTGAATGAATTATCCTGTGTCGCGCTGCCTCGCAACCGGTTGAACTTCTGTGTGATTCATTTCTGGCAGAAAGTTTACTTCGGGCAGTGAAGTTTCGATTGTTTCTTGGTGAAGGAAAACAAAACACTATGCTTGAGGAGAAAAAATGAAGCGCTGGTTATTAATGTTCGTCACGGTTTTCATCGCATTCGGAGCTTACGGCCACAGTGAGGAGAGCGGGCCCCTCAAGCTTGTCCAGACCATCAAGCTGCCTGCTGATGTCAAAGGCCACTTCGATCATTTTGAGATTGACTTGAAAAATCACCGTCTATTTGCTACGCCAGAGAGCTACAAAGCGGTCCTCGTTTTTGATTTAAAGACTGGCAAGCTTGCCCACACCATACGCGGAATCGACAAGCCGCACGCAGTGCTTTATCGCGAAGATATAAATCGCCTCTACGTCACGGATGGGGAAGCGGGAGACCTGAAGATTTTCGATGCCACAACCTATGCCCTGCTATCGAGCGTGAAGCTGCTGGAGGATGCGGATTCGATTGGATACGACCCAAATACGAAATACCTCTACATCGACAATGGTGGCGGCGATGTGCACCAGACGTACTCCATGCTCAGTGTCGTTGACACCACGGCGGGGAAAAAAGTGGCGGACATCAAGATTGACGGCGATACATTGGAAGCGATGGCACTCGAGAAATCGAGCCCGAAAATCTATGTCAACAACAAGGCCAAGAACCAGGTTGATGTGGTTGACCGGGAAAAACGTGAGGTGACCGCGAGCTGGCCAGTTACCAAGTGCAAAGCAACGGTTGCCATGGCCTTCGATGAAGCGAACCACCGTTTGTTTGTGGCTTGTCGGGATGGGAATCTTGTTGTGTTGGACACGGAAACCGGGAAGGAGGTCACCTCTGTGCCCATCACGAAGGGTGTCGACGATGCGGTCTACGACGCTGCCACCAGGCGTATTTATACCGCTGCCGACGGCGATGTGGACGTCTATGAAGAGACTGCCCCAAACAACTATAAGCTGCTCGCGAAGGTGCCTACGGCGCCACTCGGGAGAACCGCAAAGCTGGTTCCCGAACTAAGCCGCTACTTTGTGGCAGTACCACAACATGAAACGACTAATGCCGAGATCCTTGTGTTCGAGGTCCACTGACAAGGTAGTCTTCCCGTGCTCGGCGTTTAGGCGAAAGTGCCCGACTGGTCGACCTACGCGGCGGGAACCGCTAGGTTCCCGCCGTTCGCGCCCTTATGCGATGATTGACAAGCGGTATGCGAATTCTCTTGGTCGAAGACGAGCGAAAGGTGGCCAGTTTTATTGCCCGGGCCTTGCGAGAAAATACCTACGCAGTGGATGTGGCGGAGACAGGGGAAAAGGCGCTCGAGTTAGGGACGGACGCCCCCTATGACGCCATCTTGCTCGATGTGCGGTTACCCGGTCTTAGCGGGATCGAAGTTTGCCGCGAGTTGCGCCAGCGAGGGATAGAGGCCCCCGTACTGATGCTCACAGCTCGAGGCCTGGTAGAGCAGAGGGTGGAGGGACTGGATGCCGGAGCTGACGACTACCTGACCAAGCCTTTTGTTTTGGCAGAACTTCTGGCCCGGGTGCGCGCGCTGGTCCGCCGGGGTTTCCACAGTGGCAACGCGAAACTCCGCTACGCAGACCTGGCTTTGGACCGTCACCGGCGCCGCGCTTCCCGGGGGCAGGAGATCATTCCTCTTACGACAAAAGAATTCGCGTTGCTCGAGCTTTTCCTGCTTCGCGCTCCCGAACTGGTCACGCGCAGTGAGATCGTCGAGCATGTGTGGGATTGCCATTTTGATAGCGAGACCAACCTGGTTGAGGTCTACATCAACCGGTTGCGCCAGAAAGTCGACCAAAATCGAGCGACGAAGCTGATTCACACAGTTCGCGGGGTTGGTTACCGCTTAGGGGTACCAGAATCATGAAAGCGAAGACGCTTCGTTTTCGGATGATGGTGCTGTTCACCACCGTAGTGGGAGTGCTCCTCGCTGGTTCCTATCTTGCATTCTGGGGTCTCCTGGCCCACGAGATTCCAACTCAACTCAACCACCAGTTGCTCGAGACGGCTCGCCCCCTCCTCGCCGACATTGTCACTGAACCCAACGCGCAGGATGTGAACCGGCTGGACATTGCCGGCGAGTTTTTTGAAGTCCTAAGTTCGACAGGGACTGTTCTTCAGCATTCGAAAAATCTCACGACGCTAATTGATTTGACCGGAATCAGCCCCGCGGTGTCGCACCCTACTTTCGGAATAGCGACCATTGGGAACGCCCAATCGGTGCGCGTGGCGCTTATTCCTTTTCAGCCGGGAAACCAGCCGCGCGTCCTGGTAGTAGCCATTCCGACGCTCGGCACCAATCGTGTGCTCGACAGCTTTGGCAGGGTTGCCCTACTGCTCTTTCCGCTAAGCGTATTGCTTACCGCGGGGATCTCAGCTTTTTATGTGGGGAGGAGCCTGGCGCCCATCACCGCTCTCACTCAGCATGCGGCTCTGATGGCGAAGCGCGTGACCAACCGGCAAGGATTCTGGACGCCGTTACCAGTATCCTCTCCCCACGACGAACTGGGTCACCTGGCAGAGACGTTCAACCAGCTCCTGCAGGGCGTCGATTCGGCCGTCCGCCAGTTGCGTCAGTTTGTGACGGATGCCTCACACGAGCTTCGCACGCCACTCGCTGTGCTTCACGGAGAGACTGAACTGTTGCTCTCCAAACCGCGGAGTGCGGAGGACTATCAAAAGACCCTCCACCTGTTTGACGACGAGTTCAAGAAGCTGACGCGCATCGTGGAAGGGCTGTTTACGCTCTCCATGGCCGATGCGGGACAGCTACACCTGATGTGCGAGCCGCTTTACATCAACGAGGTTCTCGAAGAAGCTTGTGCCCTGGTCAGTTCGCGCGCTCGCACAAAAAATATCACTATCGTACGGGAACTGAGCGGAGAGATTGCCTACACCGGGGATGAGGCTTTCCTTCATCAACTCTTCCTGATCTTTCTCGACAATGCGATCAAGTATTCCGCCGATAACACTCAAGTCCGGGTAGCTTTGGAGCGGCAGGACGGGGTAATTCGAGCTAGTTTCGCAGACCAGGGTATTGGAATCTCCAACGAGCACCTGCCCTTTATCTTCGAGCGGTTCTACCGAGCCGCACCTTCCAGCAGCGGGGAAGCGCAGAGCGGAGGATTAGGCCTGGCTATCGCTCAAGCCATCACGCGTGCCCAGGGTGGCTTCATCGAGTGCCTCAGCGCCCTAGGCGTCGGATCGACTTTCATGGTGGTTCTGCCCGTCGCGCTCCCGGGCGAAAGTAATCCCAAAAGTCAACCTGAACAGAAATTAATGTTAGGTTAAGGCCCCAACAGGCGTACATTTGCTCCGCCACAAATGCCGGGGGTGATCCTATGTCCTGTCTGAGAAGCTTTAAACCGGATTCTGTCCGTCGCGCGCTATCAGCGTTTCTAATCGTAGGGATTCTCTTTTCAATTCCGACTCGCGCGCAGGTGGCGGGGGCAACTCTCTCGGGAACGATTACAGATCCGTCCGGTAGCGTTGTCGTGCAGGTCGAGCTCGCCATCAAGAACGTGGCGACAGGAGTAACGACGAAGGTTACGACGAACTCCGACGGCTTCTATACAGCCTCGAACCTTCTTCCGGGAGAGTACGCAGTCACTATTTCCGCCCCCGGATTCAATACGGAGCAACGGACGGGAATTTTGCTTACGGTTGGGGCGCAGCAAGTTTTTGACCTTGCCCTGCACGTCGCCGGCGCGACGAAAGAAATGATAATCGTCACCGCGGAAGCGCCTGCTGTGCAACTTAACAGTTCGGATATTAGCGCGGTAGTGAATGCCACCACGGTTCGCGAGCTGCCTCTCAATGGCCGTAGTTGGACAGATTTGGCACAGCTACAGCCCGGCGTGAATAAGATCCAGACCCAGCCGGACTTTTCAGCAGGCACTGATCGAGGCAATCGCGGCTTCGGACAGCAGTTGACCATTTCCGGCGCACGCCCGCAACAGAATAATTATCGATTGGATGGCGTCAGCCTCAACGACTATGCAAACGGAGCCCCGGGCAGCGTACTCGGAGGAAGCCTTGGCGTGGACGCAATTCAGGAGTTCTCCGTCCTGACCAGCAACTACTCGGCGGAGTACGGCAAGACCTCCGGCGGAGTAGTCAACGCGATTACTCGCACCGGAACCAACCAGATTCATGGCAGTGTGTACGAGTTTCTTCGCAACAGCCGGCTAGACGCCAAGAACTACTTCGACGTCGGAAATATTCCGCCCTTCAAGCGGAACCAGTTTGGCGGAGCCATCGGCGGGCCGATTGTGAAAGACCGCACCTTCTTCTTCGCCGATTACGAGGGCATCCGGCAGTCGAAGGGGATCTCCACCCTGGCTTTCGTCCCTTCGCAAAACGCGCGCAACGGATTGATGTGCTCGAATCCAGCCGGCGCGGACCCCTCGAATCCATGTTCGACCTTCCAGCTGCCGGTGGCACCGAACACAGATGCGAATGGCGTGGACCTGAATGCAAAGGCCTACCTTACTTTCTACCATTTGCCCAACGGGCCAATTCTCGGGAATGGGGACACGGGAGAATTTACGTTCACGGGGCAGCAGATCGTCAACGAGAACTTCCTGACCACGCGGATCGACCACAGGTTTTCTAACAATGACAGCCTATTTGGGACGTACATGTTCGACAAAACTCCTTACGCGTCGCCCGACGGACTCGATAACGTCGAGTTCGATACATTGACCTCGCGGCAGTTCCTTTCGGTGGAAGAGACTCACATCTTCACGCCCGGCTTCGCGAACTCGATCCGCATTGGAGGCAATCACGAAGCAGTAAACAACAACCAAAGCCTGAAGGCGATCAATCCCGACGCCGCCCGGAGCGACCTGGGCGTCGGGGGCTCGGCGTTTGCTGGCCGGGACGCAGCCCAGGTTCTGGTCGGCGGGCTTAGCGACTTTACCGGCGGCGTTGGAGGAAGCCCGACTTATTACTACCGTTGGAATTCCATCCAAGCCTATGACGATGCCTTCGTCACTAAAGGCACCCATTCCATCCGCTTCGGCGTCGCTGCCGAACGCATGCTACTCCATGTGCTCGCCGATACCGATCCAAATGGAATCTGGAACTTCGAGAATCTGCAGGGATTTCTTACCAACAACCCCACGAAATTCCAGGGCGGAATTGCCAACACGCTCTCGCCGCGCAACCTGCGGCAGACTCTTTTCGGAGCATATTTGCAGGATGATTGGCGCGCGCGGCCGAATCTGACGTTGAACCTGGGGCTGCGCTACGAAATGTCGACGGTGATCAGCGAGACCAGGGGGAAGCTGGCGGCTCTAAGGAACATCACGGACGCCCCCCCAATGGCGCACCTGGGTAATCCATTTTTTAGCAATCCCACGTTGAAGGATTTTGAGCCGCGCATCGGCTTTGCATGGGACCCATTGCGGAACGGGAAAACTGCGGTCCGCGGCGGAATCGGAATGTTCGATGTCCAACCACTGCCCTATCAGTTCCCTCTCCTGGTGACCCAGGCTATTCCATTCTTCTCCTACACTGTGGTTAAGGATCCCACGGGGGTTTGCCAACCGCCTCCGCTGATACCGTGTCCGAACCCGTTTCCCAATTTTGGTGGCCAGGATATTAAATTTCCGGCAAACAGATTGCGTACCACGTATATCGACCCCAGTCCCAAACGCAACTACGTGATGCAGTGGAATCTTAATGTGCAGCAGCAGCTTACCCCGAGCCTGGCGGCGATGCTCGCCTACGTGGGTTCGCGTGGCGTGCATCAGCCGTTCCGAGTCGATGACGCTAATCTCGTCATTCCGACGAAAACCTCGGCTGGTTATGTCTGGCCCTATGTTCGAGACCCTAACGATCCTAACTTTGGCGGTCCCCTGGATCCGATCAACCCCAACTTCGGCTCGGTGCGTGGAATGTTTTATCGGGGACACTCGCAATACGATGCTCTGGAGGCGCAGTTGGCCAAACGCATGAGTCATGGATTTCAAATGCAGGGGACCTTCACGTGGAGCAAGAGTATTGACACCAGTTCCGCGTCGGTTGCCGGGGATTCCTTCTCGAACTCCATCTCCAGCCTTCACTGGTTCGACATGAGGTTGAGCCGCGGTCTCTCGGATTTCAATGTTGGGCGAACTCTGGTGGTGAATGGCACGTGGGAGGTTCCGACCCCGAAGTCTCTTGCAGCGCCGGCCCAATGGGCATTGGGGGGATGGGAATTGGGACTGATCCTTACCGTCAGCGATGGAGTCCCATTCACTGCTACATGGGGAACAGGCTCAGACCCGGCAAATACCAACAGCGGCGACGATTGGGCATTTCCACATCGGCTCGGTGGATCGGGCTGCAAGACGCTCACGAATCCCGGAAACCCCAACAATTACATCAAGACCCAATGCTTTGCTGTGCCCACCGCACCCGACATGGCATTTTGGAACCAGTATTGCGATCCGTTACCGCCAAGCGTCGGGGTACCAGTTGCTTTCCCTTTGTGTTTCAACCTGCGCGGCAATGCCGGCCGCAACATTCTGATCGGTCCGGGCGTCACATCGATGGACTTCTCTCTGTTCAAGAACAATTACATCAAGAGGATCTCGGAGCGATTCAACGTGCAGTTCCGCGCGGAGCTCTTCAACATTCTCAATCATCCCAACTTTGCTCCACCCAGCACCCCAACGAACACGGATATCTTCGATGGTGGAGGAAACTTGAATCCCGTGGCTGGTGCGCTGACCGGTACCACCACGACGGCGCGCGAGATTCAGTTCGCGGTCAAAGTGATCTTCTAAAACCAGTTCGGTGCAGCGATGTTTTCACGCCCCGTATTTCGATGGCTAAAATCCGCGGGTTGTCACTAGCCTTCCCCCGCAATCTGCGGACGCCATCGCTTCATTTGGTCAGTCGTAACTGCTAAATCGTGATCGCAACTGAGCCATACTTCATGAATTTTCTGGCACAAGGTGAAGAGTGAATTTGGAAGATCGATACGCAGACCTGAGGATTGAAACCCGCCCGTTAACCCGACGTAGTCTGTTGCAGAACGCGGCCTGGATTGCCGCAGCCGCAGCGCTGCCACGCATGGTATTGGCCGGCACCCAGGACGTCAGCCCGGTCATGGAGAAGCTCAGCGCATACATGGCTGAGGCCCGCAACCGCGCGCTGCCCGACAATGTAGTGCAGGAGACAAAGCATCACATCCTGGACACGATCGCCGCCATGGTTTCGGGATCTGAGCTGCCCCCGGGGCGTATGGCGATCGAGTTCGCCCGCAGCTACGGTGGCCAGAAGGTTGCCACGGTAGTCGCATCGCAGATCCTCTGTGGACCTATTGAGGCCGCATTCGCAAATGGCGAACTGGCTCATTCCGATGAAACTGACGACGATTTCACCACCGGTGGAGCACACCCGGGCTGCGCACTCGTGCCTGCGGCCCTCGCTGCGGGAGAGCAGTTTGGCGTCAGTGGGACGCATTTCTTGCGGGCCGTGGCGCTTGGCTATGACATCGCTATGCGAGCCATGAAGACTGTCGGTCCTGGAATGAAAGAGACACACAACCTGGTTGGGACCGTGGGCGCGACGGCGGCAGCCGGATGCATCGCGGGTCTAAATGCCCAGCAGATGCGGTGGCTGCTGGATTATGCCGCACAGCAGGCTGGGGCCGGCATTGGAGCCTGGCGGCGCGACACTGACCACATCGAGAAGGCTTTCCTATTTGGCGCTATGGGAGCGCGCAACGGTGTCAACGCTGCCCTGGTGGTCCATTCGGGCTGGACTGGCGTCAACGATATTCTGTCTGGGCCAAACAATTTTGTGGAGTCCTACAATCCTAAGGCCGATCCTGCCGGGCTCATCGATCAACTCGGCGAGGTCTACGGAGTTACGCTAACCACCCTGAAAAAGTGGACTACGGGAGGCCCAATCCAAGCGCCCCTCGACGCGCTGGAGAATCTGCACAAACGGCAACCGTTCCAGGCGGATCAAGTGAAGCAGGTGGTGGTGCGTGTCGCCACCAGCGCGGCCTACACCGTCAACAACCGCGATATGCCTGACATCTGTCTTCAGCATCTGGTGGCGGTGATGCTGCTTGACAAAACGGTCTCGTTCCGTGCAGCACACGACAAGGCTCGCATGCAGGACCCCGTGGTGCTCCGCGAACGCGCTAAGGTGCAACTGGTCCCCGACGAGGAACTCGAGAAGCTGATACCGACGCGAGTGGCCATCGTTGAAGTTGCGCTAACCGACGGCACACACCTCAGCGAGCGCGTCGAGCACGTTCGCGGCACTCCTGACAACCCAATGACTCGCGAGGAGGTGGTCGCGAAGGCTCGCGAGTTGATGACGCCCGTCCTCGGCGCCGCAAAAACCTCGAAGCTGATCGACCAGGTGCTCGGACTCGATAACGTGAAGGACATTCGAGAGCTACGTCCCTTACTACAGGCACCAGATCGAGCTGATTCTCGCAAGAAGTAAACGGAAATCTTCGCAGTTGCTGCGCCCTGTCATGCGGAGTAAGCGAAGATCCACATCACCTTCTGAGTCATAGAAGTAGAGGGGCTCCCTCGTTTTCGCTCGCATCGACCTTCCCGGTGCGTTGACAGCTTGGAGTTACACCCTCAGCGATGTTGAATATTCCGCAGAGGATTATGGACAGGGGTCAGGACAGGGAAACATGAAAATGAAGAGGCCAAGAAAAGCGAACTCGGCAATGTTTGGCATTATTGCTGTCGGTACGTTGCTCGCGGGAACAGGAGGACTCAACAAAGCTGTACTCGCCCAAGCTCATCAAGAAGGAGGAAGTTCGGGGCGCGTACTCGCTCTAGATTTTGAAACGTATCGAACTCGCGTCGAGCCCATTTTCCTCAAGCAAAGGCAAGACGGCGTGCGCTGTTACGATTGCCATTCGGTGCTATCGACACCCTTGCGGCTGAAGGTGCTGTCGCCTGGAAGCTCGTCATGGACCGAGGAACAATCGCGCCAAAACTTCGAGGTCGTCAGCCAGCTAGTCACGCCCTCCAATCCCTTGAAGAGCCGTCTGCTACTGCATCCCTTGGCGCAAGAGGCGGGCGGAGATCCTACTCATACCGGTGGCAAGTTCTGGGCTTCGCAGAATGATCCGGAATGGAAAATGCTGGCCGACTGGGTCGGCCATGCCAGCGAAGTCCCAGTCGCTGCTCCAGCATCTGTTTCCACCACTGTCGACGCCCTTGATTTCCAAGTTTATAAGGCTACGGTTGAGCCGATTTTCCTAAAGGAGCGGCCGGGACACGCCCGCTGCTACAGTTGCCACACGCTATCGAACAAAAATTTCCATCTTGAGACGTTGTCACCTGGAAGCACGAACTGGACCGATGTCCAATCACAGCGTAACTTCCAGAACGTTGTACAGCAAGTTGTCCCCGGAGATCCCGCTTCAAGCAGGCTCTTGATCCATCCACTGGCGCCCGAGGCGGGCGGCGATCCTTTTCATTCCGGTGGCAGACAGTTTGCGTCTCAGAGCGACCCTGACTGGCTTGCAATGGCGGAATGGGTACGCGGCACTCATCGAGGGGCTGTTTCTGACTCTTCGGGGTCGATGGCGCGCATCTATGTTACGAACAGCGCTGGGGACAGTATTGATGTAGTTGATCCCGCGACGAACAAGGTCGTGCAAGTGATCCGGGGCATAGAGTTGCCACATGGGATCGCTTTTTCTCCCGATGCGACGCGCATTTACATCAGCAATGAATCGGAGAGCGTGCTCGATGTGGTAGACCGAAAGAGCGGGCAAATTCTTCGCAAAGTGTCTCTCACAGCTCGGCCCAACAATCTTGCCATCACCAAAGACGGAGGCCGAGTGCTGGTGGGTATCCGTACCGACCCGGGGTTCGTCGATGTGATCGATACAACTTCACTGGAGCGCGTGAAAAGCATTCCCGTGGACGGTAGCGTGCACAACGTATTCGTTACGCCAGATGGAAAGTACGCGATCAGCGGGTCGATAGAAAACAAAGCCGCAACGGTTATCGACCTCCACACCGAGCAGGCGACGTGGGAAATCAAATTTGACCGGGCAGTGCGCCCGATGGCCTTCGAGACAAACCAGGACGGCTCGACAAGTCGTATTTTCGTCCAGCTCAGCGGCTTTAACGGATTCGCGGTCGTGGATTTTGCGAAACGTGCCGAGGAAGCCAGAATCAAGCTGCCGGATCAACCGGGTGGATTCGCAGTAGCGGAGGGACGAACCGGCACTCCGTCCCACGGCATCGGGGTAGCGCCGGATGGGAAATCGCTCTGGGTCAATAGTACTGTCGCTAATGCCGTTTTCAAGTACTCACTGCCGGAGCTAAAGTTGCTGGGATATGCATCTCTCCCCGAGGTTCACCCGTTGGGACATTCGCCAACCGGCTCCGTGCCCGAGTGGATAACCTTCACGCCAGACAGCAATATTGTCTACGTTTCGAACTCCGGAGCCGGATCGGTGTCTGCTATTGATACAAACACGCTGAAACAAATAGCTCTGATCCCGGTCGGAGAAGTGCCGAAACGAATCAACACTTTGGTATTGCACTGAAAGCGGGACGCATTCAAGTCACGCGGAGGAACTTTGCAGAATCCCACCAGTACAACACGCGAAGATCCTGCCCGCTCCGGGCCAAGCGAGACCACGTCTTCTCTCGCTTTCGAGGTTGGCCGGCGCGCTCGCCATCGCGTCGCCCGGCGTCTCCTGCCATTTCTGTTTCTGCTCTACGTGATCGCCTTTCTCGATCGCATGAACATTGGAGCGGCCGCGCTCCAGATGCCGCACGACCTGGGATTCAGCGAGGGCGTGATTGGGTTTGGCGCGGGGATATTCTTTCTTGGCTACTTCCTGTTGGAGATCCCAGGTGCGCTGATTGTGGAACGATGGAGTGCACGCAAGTGGATCGCTCGCATCATGATTTCGTGGGGCGTGATGACCGTATTCATGGCGTTCATTCACACGTCGCGACAATTTTACGTCGTGCGTTTTTTGGTGGGCGCCGCAGAAGCGGGCTTTTTGCCGGGCGTCATTGTGTACCTAACGCACTGGTTCCGGTATCAGGACCGCGCCAAAGCTGTGGCATTTTTCTACGCCGCGAATCCTCTTTCTTATGTGATTGGTTCGCCTCTCGCTGGTTTGTTGCTGGGTCTTTCATGGCTGGGGATGAGGGGGTGGCGCTGGCTGTTCATCATTGAAGGGATTCCGGCAATCGTGGTGGGCACAATCACTATCTGGTATCTAACCGACCGACCGGAGCAGGCAAACTGGCTTCCGGCTGACGAGAAGACCTGGATTACCACGGAGCTACAGCGTGAGAAAGAAGCCAAGAAGCGGCATCGCTCCTACAGCGTGTGGCAGGCCCTCCGCCATCGCGACGTAATCTTGCTGACGGTATGTTATTTCTGCGCCATGACTGGAAGCTATGGTATAGCGTTTTGGCTGCCGACCATTCTGAAACGACTTTCGGGGAAAAGCGATTTTACGGTTACGCTCTTGGCAGCGCTGCCTTACGTGGCAGCCTTCATCACGCAGCAGGTGAACAGTTGGCATTCCGACCGCACGCGCGAACGCCGCTGGCACGCGGCGATACCTGTCTTCGTATGCGGATTGGCGCTTGCCTTCGCAGTTGCCTACCGCGCGAACCTGGCAATGTCCCTTGGACTTTTTGTCCTGGCGGGCGGTGCATTTTATGGTTTTCAACCTGTCTTCTGGACGGTACCCACGCTGTTTTTGAGCGAGTCGGCAGCCGCTGCGTCAATCGGGCTCATCAATGCTGTGGGCAACCTAGGCGGATTTGTCGGACCCATGGTGATGGGCTATCTGGCCCACCGTACCCAATCCTTCTCTGCGGGCTTGTTGTACCTGGTGGCGAGCCTGTTTGCTTCAGGCTTGTTAATGCTCGCAGTAGGAAGACAGTCTCCGATGGGAGACGACAGAACGAAATGGGGAAATTGAGGAGAACGGTCATGGTGCAACCGCGACATGCGTTATTGCTGAGCGGGTTCTTCAGCTGCTTTCTGCTGTGCAGTGCGGGAAACTCCGCGGCCCAGGATCTCAAACTTTACGTCGGAAATAGTCGCGGTGACGGCATAAGCGTTATTGATATGGCTTCGCTTAAAGTTACCGGCGAAATCAAAGCCGGCAAGCACATCCACGGAGTATGCGCTCAAGCCGACGGCAGGCGTTTGTTCGCAACCGTTGAGTCCGATCACACGCTTAGGATTATCGACACCTCGACCCAGCAGACGATCGGAACGGTCCAGTTGGCGGGGAAGCCCAATCAGTGTGCCGCTACGCCCGATGGCAAATACGTGGCCGTTCCTATTCGGGACGGCGACAAGGTGGACATCGTTGACGTAATGCAGCAAAAGATCGTCAAAAGCCTGCCGCTGAAAGAGCCGCATAACGCGCTCAACACCGGAAGCAACCGCTACATTTTCGTAAGCGCAATGTCTGGGCACGAGGTTGACACCATCGACCTGGAAAAGATGGACTATGCGTCGCATATTCCGGTCGGAGGCAGGCCACGGCCCTATGTGGTGAACTCGACCGGCGACACCATGTACGTTGCCCTGGCCGAACTTCACGGATTCGTCATCGTGAACATACCTCAACAAAAGGTTGTTGAAAGAGTGGAGATACCAGCTCAGCACCCCACGCCACGTCCATTACAGTACGAAACTGACGACACTCGCACGCATGGGTTGGGACTCACTCCGGATGGGAGCGAGCTCTGGATTTCTAGTTTGCTGGATAACTGCATGTACATTTACGACCTCAAGACCAGGAAGATTACGGGACGCGTGCCTACCGGCGCGGGTCCGAACTGGATCGTCTTCACCCCTGACGGCAAATATGCATGCGTAAGCAACACGGACACTGACGATGTTTCGATTATTGGCGTAAAGACGCGCCGCGAGGTCACGCGCCTGAAAGTTGGCAGAGTGCCGAAACGGCTGGCAATAGTGACGGTTTCTGTTACCACAAATTAAATTGCATTTGCACGTAGTTCTGATGAATCTGAAGAACCTAATCCAGGAAGTAACGGCCGCGCCACGGCCGTACACTAGCCAAGGGCTTTTCTACAGCTGGGCGGATCGTCGCTCTCCGCGTGAGTGGCACAGTTCGCAGCGGTTCAGAGGCTATGCGATACTGAGGTCGTACAGAGAGAGTGACTGACACTAGCACTGATACTGCTGCCAATGTTTGCTCAGGTTCGGTCGGCCAGAGCTTTCAATCGATGGAGTTGGCAGTGGTCGCGGAACTTGGGCGCGTAGCTCAAACGGATAGAGCATCGGATTTCTAATCCGACGGTTGCAGGTTCGAATCCTGCCGCGCCTACCAGAGTTCAACGTAGGCGTCTTCATCCGACATCACATCTTGAGTGGTTTCAGCCCGCAGGCTGTCCGCGGCCATCCTAGGCTTCCCGTTTTTTGTGTTCGCAGGTTTGCGTATTGATGCAGGCGTCTGCTAATACCAGCCGCTGCACTGGATTGCCGCCCACGATGTGGGATTCGATGATTTCGTCCACGTCCGCCTCCGTGACGTGTCCGTACCAGACGGCATCCGGGTAGACGACCAGGTTCGGGCCATGTTCGCACTGATCGAGGCATCCTGCCTGGTTGGCCCGCACCGTCCCCTTCAGGCCGCCGCGCTCGGCCAGCTTTTGCTTGAAGAGCTTTTGAAGTTTGGCGTCGCCGTGAGGATCACAGCATCCCCGGGGATGTCCCGCCGGACGCCGGTTGCCGCAAATGAAAATGTGTTTCTCGAACTTTGGCATGGAATCCTTGGACGTGGTTGAAGATGGGTTCTAGGCTACAGCGTGCTTTTGAATCTCTCGGGCAGCATCGATTTCAACTTCCCAGACTCCCTCAAAGTCAACGAAATAGCCTTGCACCTCGAGCCCGGGAAAGGCTTCCAACAGCTTGGCAGCTGCGCCCTGAAGTTCGATCTCATGATGTACGGCTTCAGCTTGGGCGTCGCCACGGAAGCCCGTGGCAAGTCCTCCATACGCTCCGCAGTCAGAGTGCACCATCAGGATCAAGCGCTTTGTCCCGTGCAGTCGAATAGACTTGCGAATCTGTTCTAAGAGAAACTCGCGATCGGTTTCGCGCTCCGGCGAGGCCAGGGACTTCGCGCCCCCAGCAACCTTGATGGGATCGAAGTTGATAACGCCGATGCGTTTAAGAAACTTTCGAAAACCCAGGTCAAACCGGTTATCGAAGCACCACAGAATGGCAGCGTCGCACTGATACTTCTCGCGGGGAGCGTCGAAGTAAAACACTTTTTTCACGAAGGTCTCCTCGGCCAGACAGTTCTCTCTTCTAATCTTACCTGAGCGCAGGTCGCAACTGTCGTCCGCCCAGTGCGTGTTCTCGTTGCCATTCGCCGTGTCGGCGCGATAAGATAATGCGTACACATCTTTTCCGCTGTTACACCCCTGTAATTTTTGTGAAAGAATCTCCGCGGGCAAGGAGTGTGCGACCCCGGGTGCGGCGTAGCTGTGTGTCCGCGTGAAATCCTCCTGACGGAGTCGGAATTGAAAAAAGGCAAGACTGCGGTGATCGTAGGCGCCCAATGGGGCGATGAGGGCAAAGGGAAGATCGTCGACGTGCTGTCGGAGAGCTTCTCGGTCGTAGCCCGCTATGCCGGCGGCCATAACGCCGGGCACACCGTCATCATCAACGGCAAAAAGTTTATTCTCCAGCTCGTACCCTGCGGCGTACTTCGCGCCGATTGCCGCAGTGTGATCGGCAATGGCGTGGTGCTCGACCCGCTCGCCTTTCTGAAAGAGGTAGGCGGCCTGCGCGATGCCGGGGTCAAAGTGGACGGCAATCTTTTTGTCTCGAACCGGGCGCACGTGATCCTGCCTTACCACCGCATGATCGAATTGGCCGCGGAGAATGCGCCTGGGCGGGTCAAGATCGGCACTACATCGCGCGGCATCGGTCCCGCTTACGAAGACAAGATGGGACGCCGCGGCCTCCGCGTCGCGGACTTGCTCGACCTGCAGCTTCTCAAGAAGCATATAGAAAATGCCGTGCGCGAGAAGAACATGATCGTGCACGCACTCTTCAACTCCGAACCCGTGGACGCGGACAAGATGTACGCGGAATATGCTCAGGCGGCGGAAAAAGTCGCCCCCTTTGTTTGCGATACTGCGGTGTTGCTGAACCAGGCGTTGAAGGCGGGCGAATCCATCCTATTTGAGGGCGCTCAGGGCACGATGCTCGACATCGATCACGGTACCTACCCCTTTGTGACCTCCTCCAGCGCCACTTCCGGAGGCGCGGCCATCGGCACAGGCGTTGCTCCGAATGCCATCGACTCGGTGATCGGGATAACCAAAGCCTACTGCACGCGTGTGGGCGAAGGCCCATTTCCCAGCGAGGAGAAGGGCGACGCGGGACAGCAGCTGCGCGCACGAGGCAACGAATATGGCGCCGTAACCGGGCGTCCGCGGCGTACCGGCTGGATGGATTTACCACTCCTTCGCTACGCTGGCATGATTAACGGCATCTCGTGGTTGGTCGTCACAAAGCTCGACGTACTGGACGAACTGGCAGAGATTCCGGTTTGCGTGGGCTACAAGATCGATGGAAAGAAAAAGACGGACGTGCCTGCTCAAGCCAGCGGCTACGAGAAGATTGAGGGTATCTATCACAAGATGGCTGGGTGGCAGACTTCGACGGAAGGCATCACCAACTTCGACAAGCTGCCGAAGCAGGCTCGGGAGTATCTGGCGTTTCTGGAGAAGGAAACCGACGCGAAAGTCGGCATGGTCTCGACCGGTCCAGATCGTGACCACACCATCTTCATTGACGGATTCGTTTCGGAATTGAAGATGGCAGCGTCCAAGGCCTAGAATGTTCTCCCAATCGGCTGGCACATTTGCCTGCAAACCGTAAGGAGGAACGATGGTGGTTTTGGCAGTTACCTGGATGGCGAAGGTCGGGAACGAAGCCGCAGTTGCCTCAGTTTTTGAGAAGCTCACCGAGGAATCACGCAAGGAACCGGGTTGCACGATGTACCAGGTTCACCGGCACAAGACGGATCCCCGCCGCTTTTTCATCTACGAGCAATACAACGATGATGCCGCGCTTGAGGCCCACCGCACGGCTCCGCATTTTCTGCAATACGCGCGCAAAGACCTCCCCAGGATCGCGGACCGGGTGGAAGGCCATCTCTTCGAGCCGCTGGGGTAAAGTGTGGCGCGGGCACTCTTGCCCGCGAAATCCGGTCCTGTAACCTTTCGGCGGCCGGAAGACAGTCGCCGCGGGCCCCGCTCGGTCCGGGTCACCGAGGTGGTTACTTGCCCTTATCCACCATCAACTCCCCGCCAGATGCGTAGCTCTCTTTTGATACTTCGTGGAATGCCACGATGATGCCTTCCCGCCGCGCTCCGGCCTCTTCCACGAGGGCATCCGTAATGCGTCTCGCGATCCTGCGCTTTTGATCCGGCGTTCGTCCTTCGAGCATCGTGATTTGAACCATGGGCATAAGGTGTGTTCTCGGTTCTCAGTTCCCACAGAGCGCTATCCGTCAGAAATCCAGAGAGATCCTTCGCTTTGCTCAGGATGACGGCTGCGGGCTCCCGCTTCGCTCACGCCCGCAGAACGCCGTCACTTTGCCAATTCATATCCTGCGAAAAAGAAACTAAGTTCAAAGCGCGCGGTATCCTCCGCATCGGAGCCGTGGATCGCATTGTGCTCGATATTCGTGGCCCATTTCTTGCGGATGGTTCCTTCCTCGGCATTGGCCGGGTTCGTGGCGCCCATCAGTTTGCGCAGATCGGCAATGGCATTTTCTTTTTCCAGAGCCAGAACGACGATTGGCCCGCTCGACATAAAGTCGGTGAGGGTACCGAAAAACGGCCGGCTGGCGTGTACGGCATAGAACTGCTCAGCCTGGTGTTTCGAGATTTCAAGCATCTTTATGGCGAGGATGCGGAAGTCATTTTTCTCGAATTGTTCGATGATGTCGCCGATAGCGTTCTTTCGTACGGCGTCCGGTTTGATGATGGTAAAAGTCCGTTGCAGGGTCTTCATAAGTTCAGTCGTTAATCCTTCGTCGTCCCTCGTTAACGCACCACAGATTAAGCCCTAACACCTGTCCCAAGTGCTGCTGCCAGCGTTTCTCCGATTGCCGCTGGCGATTTCGCGACGCGAATACCCGCTGCTTCGAGCGCCTTGATTTTTTCCGCCGCCGTTCCTTTTCCGCCGGAAATGATAGCTCCGGCGTGGCCCATGCGCCGTCCCGGAGGCGCGGTTTGTCCCGCGATGAATCCCACGACCGGCTTCTTCATGTGGCTCTTTACGAACTCGGCAGCCGTTTCCTCAGCGTTGCCGCCGATCTCGCCGATCATGATGACAGCCTCGGTTTGCGGATCGCGATTAAACAGGTCCAATGCGTCCACGAAAGTCGTACCGATAATGGGATCGCCGCCAATCCCAATCGCTGTCGATTGCCCAATCCCGCGTTGCGTGAGCTGATGCACGGCTTCGTAAGTCAGAGTGCCCGAGCGCGACACGATGCCGACCGAGCCTTCTTTGTGAATCGATGCCGGCATAATGCCAATCTTGCATTTTCCGGGCGAGATGATCCCGGGGCAATTGGGTCCGATCAGGCGCGAGCGCCGGTCCTGCAGGAACTCCCACGCCTTGACCATGTCGAGCGTTGGGATGCCCTCGGTGATGCATACGATGAGATCGAGTTCTGCATCAGCTGCCTCCATGATGGCGTCAGCCGCGAACGGCGGCGGCACAAAGATCACGGTCGCGTTGGCACCGGTCTTGTCTGCAGCCTCGCGCACAGTATTGAAAATGGGCCAACCCTCATGCGTGGTACCGCCCTTGCCCGGAGTAACGCCGCCGACGATATGCGTGCCGTAAGCAGCGCTCGCCTTAGCGTGAAAGGTGCCTTCACGGCCGGTAAGGCCTTGCACCATCACGCGCGTTTCTTTGTCAACCAGGATTGCCATAAATTAAGATTCCCTCGCCGCTTCTACCGCCATTCCGTCGTGCCGTGGATCCCTCTAGCCTCCGCGACAACCTTGTCGGCCGCATCCTTCATGGTGTCGGTAACAATGAAGTTGAACCCGGAATTCATCAGGATCTTCTTACCTTCGTCCACGTTCGTTCCTTCAAGGCGCAGGACGACCGGCAGCTTGATGTTTGTCTTTTTCGCGGCTTCGACCACGCCCGTGGCCAGCGTATCCACACGCAGGATGCCGCCGAAAATATTGATCAGGACGGCTTTCACATTCTTGTCGCTGAGCAAAATCTCGAACGCGTGCGCAACCTGCTCAGAGCTGGCGCCGCCGCCCACGTCGAGAAAATTCGCAGGCATGCCCCCGGCGTACTTGATAATGTCCATGGTGGCCATCGCCAGGCCTGCGCCATTCACCATGCAGCCGACGTTGCCGTCGAGTTTGATGTAGTTGAGACTATATTTCGAGGCCTCGACTTCGAGCGGATCTTCCTCGGTGATGTCGCGCAGTTCACGCAGATCGGGATGGCGGAACATCGCGTTGTCGTCGAAGGTGACCTTGGCGTCGAGCGCGAACAGACGTCCATCCGTAGTCGTAATGAAAGGATTGATCTCCATCAGTGAGGCGTCGGTGTCGAGGAAAGCCTTGTAAAGGCTGGTCAAAAACTGTACGGCGGGATTGATTTGCGGCGGCTTCAGACCGAGTTTGAACGCGATCTTCCTGGCCTGGAACGCCTCAAGCCCCATGCCAGGATCGATGTACTCCTTCAGAATGGCGTCAGGATTTTCCTCCGCAACCTGCTCGATTTCCATGCCACCTGCAACCGAGGCCATGAAAACTGGTTTACCCTCAGCGCGGTCCACCAGAATGCCCAGGTACAGCTCTTTATCGATGGGCAATGTCTCTTCGATCAGCAAGCGGCGAACGATGCGTCCCTCGGGGCCGGTCTGGTGCGTTACCAGTTTCATGCCCAGCATCTTGGCGGCGAGTTCACCGGCTTCCGCCACCGACTTGGCGATCTTTACGCCACCGCCCTTGCCGCGGCCACCGGCGTGGATCTGCGCCTTAACCACCACTCCTGTCGCGCCCGCGCTGAATAGTTCTCTGGCGGCGGCTTCGGCCTCTTCGTCCGTCGCGGCCATCGCTCCCCGGGGCACGGTCACACCGTACTTCTTCAGAACTGCTTTTCCCTGGTACTCATGGATTTTCATAATGATGCTCGTTTAGCTTTATGATCGGCAGGAACGCGCTTGCGGCTTAGAACTCCGGCAGCAAACTTCCAATTTTATAGAGGCCAGTGGATTAGAGCAAACTGTGTTCCTCAGTTGCTGGCGAGGGATTCACTCTCTGCGTCATGAGCGGTGCACTTATGCCTTACAATGCCGCAGACGAATGATCCTCGACGCCCTCCATCGCATCGCCAATCACGGCCAGTCGCTTGGCCGCCAGGAAGCACGCGACGTAATGACAGAAGTGCTCTCCGCAAAATGCACCGACGCGCAGATCTCCGCATTGCTCGTCGCCTTGCACATGAAAGGCGAGACGGTCGAGGAGGTCGTAGGCTTCGCCGAAGCGATCCGCGCCGCCGCGGCGCCCTTGCCGATTGGACCTCTGGGCAAGGCGGACTTCGCCTTGGATGCACTCGATGTCAGCGGCACCGGCCGGGACGCTTTGGTTGAGTTGCCCCTGGTCGAGTCATCTCTGGTCGACACCAGCGGAACCGGTGGCGATGCCAGTGGCACATTTAACATTTCGACGGCTACGGCGTTCGTGGCGGCCGGAGCGGGCGTTCGAGTGGCCAAGCACGGCAACCGTAGCATCAGCTCAAAATGCGGCTCCGCCGATGTGATGGAAGCTTTGGGCGTGAACGTCCAGCTGTCGCCCGACATGGCCGCCCAATGCCTTCGCGAAATCGGTATCTGCTTCCTATACGCACCCAACTTGCATTCGGCGATGAAGCAAGTGCAGTCCGTGCGACGAGAACTGCGAATGCGCACCATGTTCAATCTTCTAGGACCTCTGACGAACCCCGCCCGAGCGTCAGGGCAGGTGGTGGGAGTTTATTCGTTGGATCTAGTCGAGAAGTTGGCGGAGGCCCTGAGTATGCTTGGCCTGCACCGGGCTCTGGTAGTGCACGGCCTCGATGGCCTCGACGAGATCACCATTACTGGTCCCACTCGTGTGGCTGAGGCTCGGGAAGGATCGGTGCGTACCTACGAGATCACGCCTGAGGAGTTCGGCATGGGCCGAGCAACTCTCACCGACATCTCCGGCGGCGACGCGGTCGAAAATGCCGCGATCATTCGAGCGGTACTGAGTGGGGAGAAATCGCCGCGTCGAGACGTAGTTCTGCTGAACTCGGCTGCAGCTCTGGTGGCGGCCGGTAAAGCCGACCATCTCATTGAAGCGTTACCGTTGGCCGTTCGGTCAATCGACTCCGGGGCAGCGGCGCGGAAGTTGGAAGCGCTGACGCGGTTCACGGCCACGCACTCGTAACGTCACCCTCAACCTCGCCTTGAATGCGGCACCCGTTCTCACGTGAAAGTCTACGCAGCCACCGCTTGCTTCTTCAGCCGCTCAATCTGCTCCAAGTGATTAACACCATGGCCTGCCATTTGCTCCACTATGTCCGCGACGGTGACGTCCCTCTTGAGCTCAGGATGATAAGCAGACTTATCGAGATCAGCCGGTTTAATGCGCCGCAGCAACCGTAAGTTGTGGTGGCGATTCAATCCGTACAGCGCAATCAACTCAGGAGCGGGCACATCCATGTATCCGAGATTGCGGGCCCATTCGTTCTGGTCCATGGCAGCGATCACCGGCTTGCTGTCGGCCAGCATCTGCCGAAGGCGGTACGCGTAGAGGATCTCAATATCTGTGAGGTGCCCTAGAATCTCCAGAATGCACCATTTGTCAGGCGCGGGTTTGTAGCGCATAACTTTATCCGGCAGACCGGACACCGCGACCGCAATCTGTTTCGGGCTTTTCTCCGCGGCCTCGAGATGTTTTTTTAGTTCGCTCTCCGTCATGGTCTCCCTCGAATGTCTCGATCGAAAGCGGCAGTCGTAAACTGACAATCACTTCGAATCGTCGCCCGCATCGATCTTAAACCTGTTGTTGCTCATGTCGCTCTCCGGCACGCTGCCGTCGTTGACGATGACCTGTTCGGCGAGTGTTGGGACTTCCACACGAATTACTCCCTTGCTCTTGGCCCGGACCTCGAGCCGCTTCGTGACTTCTCCTCCCTTGAATCTCACAGTGACAGGAACTTCGGCGCCCGCGCCGCCCAGATTTTCAACGGTGATCGTAACCATGTAGCCTTCCGTCAATATTTTTCGCGGAAAGGCCGAGGCAACGCGGAAATCGGGCAGCCCACGATCGCGGTAGACCCAGTCATCAAAAAACCATTCCAGATCGCGCTGAGTCTGCGCCGCAATCAAACGTGGCATGTAGGATGGCTCCTTATCCTGTTCCGGATGATACGCAGCCAGAGCCTTCTTGAGCGCCGGCTCGCCGACCATATCCCGCAGCATCCACCACACGCACATCGCCTTGCTGCGGTACAGTTCCTCACTGGTCGTATTCACCAGGGCCCGGTTGACCTCGTCTTCGGATCTCGGAGCGGCGGTCTGCTTCGCTGCTTCTACAAACGCCGCACGGTGCAGTCCCATGTAGTCCAGTGCGGCCTGCCGCCCCTTCTGCTGTTCGAGGTAAAGAGCCTGCGCGAAGTGGGCCAGTCCCTCGTCGATCCACGGACGCGGTGAGGAAAATGCCGCGTGAGTAAGCTGATGGGCTGCGACCAGTCCTGCCAGCTTGGAGTCTGCATTCGTCAGCGGCGTGAGCAGTAAAGCGCCGCTCTCAAAAGGAGCAGCATCCGGACTCGCGAGATCGGCGGCCTCCGCTCTCCTTCTTGGCGCTCCAAACCATTCCGTGATGAGAGGAGCGGCTTTCTCCGCTGCATCGGCGTAGCTCAATGCAGCCGCATCGTGACCCGGCAAGTGATACACGATGGCCGACGCCTGATCGACGCCCTTATAGTCAGCAATCACAAAGGCTGGCACGGAGAAACCCAGCGTTTGGTATGAGCATTTCGCCAACGGAGATTTCGCGGCACCTCCCTCAGCGCGCCCGTGCGTCTGATCCGCACCACACAACATGACGGGAGTGCCATCGCTAGGTAAGGATGGGTAATCCAGCGAGATCTCCATACTCGACCCTTCTTCCCGCGCTTTCCATCTCCCCAAAACCTCAAACAGGCTGTTCCCCTCCGACAGATTCGCCACTTCGGTCGCGATGGGATACCACGCCACGTATCCGGCGCCCCGTACCGCGGTAAATTTCGCGCTGATCTGGTCCCAGTCCGAACTGTTCGCCGCCGCTTCGGGCGTGCCGATCCGTGTCAGCCTAGTCGAATCGAGAACGATGACGCCCTCGTAGGCGACCTCTAGCTCGATCGTAGACTTGGGCGGGACGGCCTCAGGCAAAGTTACGATCGCCTCCGAGAGCGCGCCTGTATGATCGATATCGGAAGTCAAGGGCTGCGAGACAAACTGCAGTGCCTTATCGCCGGCTCTGATGGAACGCCAGTCGAGTGACGACGAGATCTGCAACACCGCGATCTTTTGCGGCATTTGCGAGTCATTGCGCAGAATGACCTTGCCCCGGACCCCAAGCCTCTGTTGCTCGGGCTCAACCCGCACATTCAAATCGTAACTGATAAAGGTGAAGGCCTCGCGATCGAGAGTAATCGCGTTTGCAGAAAGGGCGCAGAGAATGATGCAGAGGAAACCAGAATGCTTGACACAAGACTTCATTGCTTATCCGGAGAAGCTTTTGCGCCGCGTCTTTGCCGCACAATTTCATAGAGCACGACCGCGGCAGCGACGGAAACGTTCAGAGACGGAACATTGCCCAGCATCGGAATCGAAACCAGGAAATCGCACTTCTTCTTCACCAGGTCGTGCAGACCCTTGCCCTCCGCGCCCAGCACCAGAGCGCAGTCCATTTTGTAGTCGAGCGCGTCGTAGGTCTGTGGTCCGTGCTCGTCCAGGCCAATCGTCCACAGGTTGCGTCCCTTGAGTTCTTCCACGGTGCGCGCGATGTTGGTCACCTTGGCGATTGGCAGATACTCGCTCGCACCGGCTGACGTTTTGGTGACCGTTCCGGTGACCGCGGCAGAGCGGCGCTCGGGAATAACGACACCGTCAGCTCCGGCGGCGTCGGCTGTGCGCAGGATTGCGCCAAGGTTGTGCGGATCTTCCACGCCGTCGAGCACCAAAACCAACGAGTACTGTCCCCGCTTGGCTCCGATCACGTCATCGAGATCGCTGTATTGCTTGGCCGACGTGACCGCCACCACGCCCTGGTGCGCGGCGTTGCCGGCCATGCGATCCAATTCCGTTCGCTGCAGGAAGCGGACCGGTACCGAGAGCCGGCGGCAGTCTTCAATCAGACGCTGCAGGCGGATATCGTGGCGCTCCTTAGCCATCCCAACCCACTGGAACGCCCGCCCGCGAGCCTTGAGCGATTCCGTGACCGCGTTGATGCCATAGATATAGTTCATGGAATATTCAGTGTACCGAAAGCTGAGAATTCAGATAGGCTGCACTCCCTCGGTGTCGGATGGGGAAGGGCACGACTTCAGTCGTGCCACAAAATTCCATAGAACGAGCTGGCTTTAGCCTCTGGGGGTCGCATTTAGAACTCTCAGAATCTCGCGCGGCTCCGGCCGCTCGGTGTAATCCTCATTCGCGGACGCGTAAAGCACCGTCCCATCGCGCTCGACAATGAAAGTCGCCGGGATGGGAAGCTCCCAGCTTTCATCTCCATTAGCAAAAGGCAGGTTGACGAAGGCGCGGCGATAGACGCCTTGCTGTTCCTCGTTCACACGATAGGTCAAGCCAAACTGCCGGGCGACCTGGTTACTTGCGTCAGAGAGTAACGGGAAGCGCAGCTTATGCTGATCGTGCATGAAGAACGATTGCCTTACCGTTTGCGGCGAAATGGCTACAAGCGTCGCTCCCGCCTGCTCAAGCTCCAGCAGGACAAGATTCATGGCCTCCATTTGTCCGACGCAGAAGGGACACCAGCGGCCGCGGATGAAACAGAGAACGAGACGGCCCTTGGCTAGCAAGTCAGTCAAAGAGAGAATCTTGCCATCATGATCTTGAAGTTCGAACTCCGGAGCCTTTGTACCCACAGGAAGAATGTTCTGCGCGAGATTCCGCTCTTTAAGATCAGCGACGGCTCGGGAGTGAATCGCCTGCGTCTCCGGCGGAACGTACTTCGCGATCAGCCCTTTGCGCTCGGCAAAAATTTCTCGCAGTGGACGAACGTCAGTCTCTGGGCTGGATTCTTCGAGGGAGCGCCATTTCATAGGATCAGACCTCGGGCGTCGGACCTATGGGGCGGCGGTGCTGATGTCCGAAGTCCAAGGTCCGCGGTCGGTTTTCACATTCCCGGCAGCTTCATCCCCGCCAGCCGCCGCGCGAAGCTGGGCTTGCCCATCTGCTTGAACATTTTCTTCATCTGGGCATACTGGCGAAGCAGATTGTTCACTTCCTGCACGCTGGTGCCCGAGCCGCGGGCGATTCGCTTGCGCCGGTTCCCGTTGATGACTTCGTGATGATTGCGTTCGTACGTCGTCATCGAGTTGATAATGGCCTCAACTCGGTTGATCTGCTTCTCGTCCACGTTGTCGGCGGCCTTCTGCAAGCCGGAAAACGGCCCGATCGAGGGCAGCATTCCCATCAGGCTCTTCATCGATCCCATCTTCTTCACCTGGCGCAACTGGTCGCGAAAATCTTCGAGCGAGAAGCCATCCCCGGTAAGGGCCTTAGTGGCCATCTCCTGCGCCTTCTTCTTGTCGATTTGCTGTTCGGCGCGCTCGATCAGCGAAAGGATGTCACCCATCCCCAGAATACGCGATACGATGCGGTCGGGATGGAACGGTTCCAGGGCATCGTATTTTTCGCCCACACCGATGAACTTAATGGGCTGGCCCGTCACCTGCCGAATGGAAAGGGCAGCGCCACCGCGAGCGTCGCCGTCCATTTTGGTGAGCACCACGCCGGTGAGCGAAAGCTTCTTGTGGAACTCGTCAGCGGAGCGCACCGCATCTTGCCCGGTCATGGCATCGGCAACGAACAAAATCTCAGAAGGATTGAGCAGCCGTTTCAGAGACTGCATCTCGTTCATCAGTTCGTCATCAATATGCAGGCGGCCGGCAGTGTCGACGATGAGCACGTCACAGCCGGAAACGATGGTGTTGGCCTCGCCCACTTCGCCTTCGTAAATCTGAGCCTTAACGGCCTGCGCCACCACCTTCAACTGTTCGCGCGCAGCGGGACGGTACACGTCCACCGAGACCAGCAACGGACGGTGCCCGCCGTTCTTCAGCCAGTTCGCCAGCTTGCCCGAGGTAGTAGTCTTGCCGGAACCTTGCAATCCGGCCATCAAAATGACCGTTGGAGGCTGCGAGGCAAACTTCATCCGCGCCGTGTCGTGACCGAGCGTTTCGACCAGTTCGTCGCGCACGATCTTGATGACCTGCTCGCCGGGTGAAAGCGCAGTCAAGACTTCCTGGCCGACCGCCTTGGCCCGGATGCGGTCGATGAGCTCCTTGACCACCTTGAAATTGACGTCGGCTTCGAGCAACGCCAGCCGGATTTCACGCAGCGCCTCGTCAATGTTCTCCTCGGTCAGCTTGGCCTGGCCGCGAAGGCTCTTGAACGCGCGCTGCAGTTTTTCCTGAAGATTCTCGAACATAAGGGTTAATCGATTATTTTACCAGCCATGAGACGGTGTGAAGTCGGCCTGTTGAATTGTCATCCTGAGCGGAGCAGTCAGTCGCGAAGCGAGGGACTGCGTAGTCGAAGGACCCCATGCCCGTTCGGTCCGGCATCGGCGCGTCAGGGAATTCTCCTACCGAGCCGATCTAACGCTGACAGCGGGCCCACAGGACTCCCTGCGATGGCACGGATTTGCGCGCAAAGGGCTTAGAGATCCTTCAACTCCGCGGATGCTGCACTTCGCGCCACAGCCCCTCCGCTCAGGATGAAAAACCTCTTACGAATACTTCTTTCGCCGCCGCCACCGTGTTGCTGTGAATCGTCACAGTGTCCTCCACGTTCCGCGCGTAGCCACCGGCGAAAGTCACCATCACAGGAATATCCCGGGCCCGCGCTATGCGAAAGACGAGTTCATCGCGCCGCTTCAATCCCTCAATGGTCAGAGAAAGTCCGCCCAACTGATCTTCACGGTAAGGATCGGCACCCGCGATGTAGCACAGCAGATCGGGCTCGAACTGCCGCAAGCCGGAACTGAGCGCATTGTCGAGCCAGGCAAGGTAGTCGTCGTCTCCTACGCCATCGGGAAGGTCGACATCTATCGACGACGGAGGCTTCACGGCCGGATAGTTGTTGTGCTGGTGCAGCGAAATCGTGAAGACGTCACCCGCGTGTGTCCCGCGCATCTTCGTTTCTTTCGAACGCGCCTGGCTTAGCGGTGAGGTGCAAGCCGACGGCAACGGCTCGCTACGGGTGCGCGTGCCGGCGAAAATTGCTGCCGTGCCGTTGCCGTGATGCACGTCGCAATCGACAGTCATCGCAGTGCGAATCCTGCCGTCTCGCTGCATGCGGCGAATACCGACGGCCACATCGTGGATCATGCAGAATCCTTCGCCGTGGTCAGGAAACGCATGGTGAAAACCTCCCCCGACGTTGATGGAAACACGGTCCGTCAAAGCTTGGCGCGCGGCCAGAATCGATCCTCCTGCCGCCAGCCAGAAAGCCGCTACGAGATCCTGTGAATAAGGGACCTCAAGCTCCATCTCCTCGCGCGGGCTGAGCGTACCGGTCCGCAGCTTGTTCACATACTCCGGCGTGTGGACCAGGAGAATGTCTTGGTCGGTAGCAGGCTCGGGTTCCAGAAAGTCCGTGGCCTCGGCAACTCCGCTTGCGAGCAAGCGGTCGTGAACGAGTCGATATTTCTCGGCAGGGAAGACGTGAGCGCCGATGGGAAGATAGTAGCCGTTGCTGTAGATGAGCTTGAAGGGGAGCATGGGGTGCGCTTCCATGATACTGCCCACTGCCGAAGTTCATGGTATCCACTGCGCCTGTCATGCTGAGCGGAGTGCGATGGTTCGCGGAGCGAACCATCTCGTGCAGTCGAAGCATCCCTACGGGCACTATTGGTGCAGGGGATGGCGAGACTCTTAGCCGTCAATAGGGATGCCCTCGAAGAGAGCTCGAAGGTCGGATCTTGATGGATGTAGGGATCCTTCGACTGCATTGTCGCTCGCTTCGCGCTCGACAACTTCGCTCAGGATGGCAGCCATAAAAAGCACACGAAGAACGAACTATCGCTTCTTGGTGGGGTTCACCATCGGCGCCACCATCGGGCGCCGCACCGGCACAATGGCTCCTTTGGACGGATCCGCTGCGGCGTGAGCTCGGGTGAGCACTTCCTCCTGAATGTATTGCACGAACTCCTGAATCTGGTGCTGCATCTCTTCCATTCGTTCCCGCATTTGCAGAATGATCGCCATCCCGCTGATGTTCACGCCCAGGTCGCGGGCTAGCGACAGGATAAATTCCAGCCGTTGCAGGTCTTCGTCCGTGTAGAGACGTGTATTGCCCTCGGTGCGCGACGGCTTCAGCAGTCCTTCGCGTTCATACAGCCGCAGAGTCTGGGGATGAATGCCATACATCTCGGCCACCGCCGAGATCATGTACGCGCCCTTGGACTTGCGTTTGGTCATGGGGACAAGTTTATCCCACAAACAAGACTGCCACGGATCACCACGGATTCTCACGGATCAAGAAAGCCAATCCGTATCGATCCGTGCAAATCCGTGGCCAAGAATTCTCAAACTGCCGGCTGCGGCTTCTCTTTCCGCGTAACGGCCCAGCTCGCCGGCTTCAGCGCATAGTTGATGGCATACGCTACAACGCCAGCCGCGATCAGGATCATGCCGAAAGCGAACGAACTCATCCCCAGCACCGACTCGTGCTCGCTACGCACGATGGAGAAGCCCAGCAATAGCGCCGGGGGGATGCCGATCGCTATGGCACCAAACCATCCGCCAGGAACGCGGAAGGGCCGCGCCAACTCCGGCTCGCGGAAGCGTAAGACCACCAGGGCCACAAACTCCAAAACCAGGCTGGCGCCATAGAGAAGAATGTCGAGCGTCACCAGCCGGGCAAAGCCGAGGCCCAGACACATCGCCCATCCAATAGCCAAAGCAACGATCGCTACCCAGGGAGCGCGCGAACGCCGCTGCAACTTGCCGAATATTGCGGGAAGCATGCCGTCCTGCGCCATCGCCAAGGGCAGGCGAGAGTAGCTCATCACCAGCGCGTTAAACATGCCGAAAGCGCTGATGATGCCGCCGAGAACTACGCCTATTCGCAGCAGCGACCCGCCGAGCAGCTCGGCGATATCCGCCCACGACCCCGTCTCCCACGCAGTAGGAGCCAGCCCGGTCATCCACATCGCGGCGAATGGCAGCACGTAACTCAAAGCCACAATCACTACAGCAGCCAGCATCGCCCGGGGATAGGTCCGTTGCGGACGCTCGACTTCCGTTGCAATGGTCGAAGCGTTATCCCAGCCCATATAGTTCCACATGCAGATCAACAGCCCGCCCAGAATATCGACGGTGGAAGTGGTCGGCTTGGTTACTGCATTGGCCAGTGCCCCAAGCTTAAACGGCGCCAGGACTACGATTGCGACGAATGGCGCCGACAGCGCGAAGAATAGCCATAGCGATGTGAGCGATACCACTTTCACGCCGGCAATATTCAGGGCCGCACACGCAATCACCACGGCCAGCGCAACCCACCATCCGCGATTTCCGACCGAGAACCAGGGGAACATGCGGGTTAGGTAGGCCACGAACAGCGTGGGATAAATCGCCATGTCGAAGATGGACGCAACCAGCGAGAGCCATGCCTCCTGAAATCCCCAGAAGTTGCCCATGGCGCGCCGCACCCAGGCGTAGTAGCCGCCCTCGAACGGCAGCGCGCTCGAAAGCTCGCCGATCATGAAAGCCGTAGGCAGGCTCCAGAGCAGCGGGGTGAGCAGCAGAATGAGGATCGCACGCCCGTATCCGGCGCCATGCACGATCTCTTCCGTGCCATAGGTTCCGCCCGACACCATAAAGAAGGTGGCAGCGACCAGGGGCCACAACGTGAGGCGAACGAATTTTTTCCGGTTGGGGACGACGGCGAGAGGTTGGGGATTCTCTTTTTGTTGGCGCGGGGCGCTAGCTGTTGCCAATTTCGATGTCTTCCTCCTCAGGCGACTCACTCTCAGCTACTCTGGCAGCGGCCGGTTCAGCTCGAGCTTTCTGGTTTTCTTGGATTCCAGAAATCACGCTGGAGTTAGTTCGCAGTGTAGAGATTACGGGAATTCTCCAGCGATGCAAGAAAATTGTGGAGATTCTTCGCAAAGTTTTGTCAAGGAGGTCAGGTACGGAGGTAATGCTCTCACGGCGAGAAAGACGGGCCTGTGCCGCGGAACCCTAGAGTTTGAGTTCCCACGTTTCCGCGACCAGATTATTGCGGCTCCAACTCTGGTGTGGCTCCTCGCCAACCAACTTGAAGCCTGCGCTCTGATAGATGCTGCGGGCTGCTAGGAGTTCGCTTTGGGTCCAAAGCATAATCTTCTTGTAGCCCACATTCCGGCCGAAACGGATGCATTCAGAGACCAGGCGTCTGCCAATCCCCAGACCTCGCGCCGAAGGTTCGACCAGCAAGAGCCGCAGCTTGGCCACAGTCTGCGACCTCCGGACCAGAAATACTGACCCGACGTTCTCGCCATCCTTTTCGGCAATCCAGCAACGCTCGCGAGCCGGGTCCACATTCTCGATGAACTCGGCCACAATCCCGGCAACGAGAGCCTCGAAGCGCTCGTCGTAGCCATACTCCTGTGAGTACAGCAATCCATGCCGGGAGACGACCCACCCCATGTCTCCCGGCCTGTGTTGCCGGAGGACGTAAGAACTCTGTCCCTTGTCCTCGGGAGTCAGGATGGACTCCATCGTCCGCATGGCTTGAACAAGATTGCCCTGCTTTGCCGGCGACATCTTCCCGAGAATCGCTCCTATCTGTGCGTCCGACTTGGCATTGAGCGCCTCGAAGACCTTCCGGCCTTTCCTCGTAAGGCTTAGCAAGCTCTGGCGGGCGTCCTCCGGGGACTCCTCTTTCTCGATTAAGCCCTTCTGCTCAAAGCTGCCCAGGATGCGGCTCAAGTATCCGGCGTCCAGCCCCAGCGCCTTGCACAGTTCCCCTGCTGTCGAATGCCGACGGTTAGCCAGTTCGTATAACGCGCGGCTCTGGGTCAGAGAAAATGGACTGCTCAGGATCCCTTCATCGAGAAGCCCAATCTGGCGGGTGTAGAAGCGATTGAAGCGCCGCATGGCAGCGATGTGCTGCTCGGGGGCGCCAGCCGCATGTGGATTCATGCTCTACAGGGTAAACCAACATAGTTGACTGAGTCAATTATTATGAATGACTGGAGCAACTATATGCTGCGGCTTTTAGGGGGCAAGGTCTAAGCTGATCCCCCTCTTGCCCGGAGGGGACACTATGTTTATCATGCCGCGCCCCCGACTCTCTATCTGGAGGAGGCTCATGAAACTACCCTTTCTGTCTGTCGTTCTCGTCATGGCTGCACTGTTCGCGGCGCAGACGTCCCAGGCGCAAAACGCCTTTACCCCTGACCAGGTTAAATTTGGACCGGCTCCGGCTTTTTTGCCGCCGGGTGCGCAGTTGGCTGTGTTGGAGTGAAACCCAATGGGCTCGTCCGGCGACTTTACCATTCGCTTGAAAATGCCGGATGGCTACAAGGTCGCCCCTCATACCCATCCAAACCGTGAGAATGTCACCGTTCTTTCCGGCACTCTGAAACTCGGGATGGGAGATCAATTTGAAGCCAGCAAGATGATGAGTTTCGGGACCGGGAGCTTCGCATACCTGGATCCCAGCATGCATCACTACGCCATGGCGTCGGGGGATACGGTGATCCAGATCCACGGGATGGCGCCAGTGAAGTTCAACTACATCAATCCCGCAGACGATCCCAGCATGAAGAAATAGACTTGAAAGGGCTCGGTCTTGGCCGAGCCCAAAACCCTCAACCACAGGGGGCACCCTTCGACTGCGCTCAGGGCAGGCTCCGGAACACAGGGTCGGGCGGGATTGGAACACCGCTATTTTTCCCAATCCTTGCCGTCGACCATGCGCTTGATTCCGTCACGCAGGTGAGCCACGTGGAAATTAATGAGCAGGCCGACTCCTATCCCGCTCAGCCGCATATACGACAAAAGCTGGGCAAGGTGAACTGGATGGACTGCTTCAATGCACTTAACCTCAACAATGGCGAGGTTCTCGACCACTAAGTCCATTCGGTACCCCAGTTCGATCTTTTCTCCGTCGTAAACCACCGGCAGACCGACTTGGCTAGCCACCTCGAGCCCACGCTTCCTCAATTCATGAGCGAGACAAGCTTGATACGCACTCTCCAGCAGTCCCGGGCCGAGCACAGCATGGACGTGCATGGCAGAAGACACGATAGCCCCCGAAACCTGGTTGACCCGAAGCGATCGAAAAGACGGTGCCGATGCACCCATCCAATCTGAATATCACACTAACTGGGATTTACCCTGTGACCCCTGTGTCCTCTGTGGTAAAGATTTTGGGGCGGTTCCAATTTGAACTTGCGAAGGCGGTTAAACCTTCTTCCAAAGTCCTTCCCGTGGGTCTTCCGGATTCAACTTGGCCAGCTCGCGCAGCAGCTCTTTCGTCCGCTCGTCGCGAGGCATGGGGACGGTCACCGCGATCTCGACAATCTCGTCGCCGCGTTCGCCGTCTTTGGTAGCCGAGGGCACACCTTTCTCGCGCAGCCGCAGCTTCTGCCCCGGCTGCGTGCCCGGATGAATTTTCAATAGCGCCCGTCCGTCGATGGTCGGCACTTCAATCTTCGCGCCCAGCGTCGCCTCATTGACACTGACCGGAACAGTCAGGTAAATGTCGTCGCCGTCACGGCGGAAGATGGGATGCTCCCCAGTCCGGATGATGACGTAAAGGTCGCCAGCTGGGCCTCCGTGCTCCCCGGCATTCCCCTTGCCTGGGATCCGGATACGTTGCCCATCGCGAGTTCCCGCCTTGATGCGCACCTCGAGCGGCTCGGTCCGCGACACCGTGCCCTCACCGTGGCAGGTGGGGCAGACGGACACATTCTTGCCCGTCCCGTGGCACCGGGGACACTGCACATTGAACTTCATGCGGCCACCGGTCTGCGTGATCTGGCCGGTTCCGTTGCACTGCGGACACTTGCCCGGTGCCTCCAGGAAGCCCTGCCCCTGACAATTCGCACAAACATCCTGGCGCGAAATATTGAGGCGCATGACCCCGCCCCGGATTGCCGTCCAGAAGGGGACGTTGACCTGATACTCAAGGTCCGTGCCCGGCTCCGGCCCGGTCTGCGTCGCAGTGCCGCCGCGCCCACCCCCGAAGATCCCGGAAAAAATGTCTTTGAAGCTACCGCTACCGGTGCTGCTTGCCCGCCCGCTGCGCCCCGCATTTTCGAACATGTCGGAGAAATCGAATCCTCCGAAGTCGAAGTGCGCGCCCTGACCCCCAGCCTCCCCATCTCCGCCCCCCGGAAAACCGCCGGGAGGGAATCCGCCCGCCCCGCCGCCGGACCGCGCGTAGGCTTCCGCCGTGGCGGGATCGATATTGTCGGAGTAGAAGCCGACCTGGTCGTAAATCTTGCGTTTTTTGGGATCGCTCAGAACGTCGTTGGCTTCGGACAGGGCCTTGAACTTCTCCTCAGCCCCTTTGTCCCCGGGATTAACGTCAGGATGGTACTTCCGCGCCAGTTTGCGGAACGCCTTGCGGATTTCCTCCGCCGAGGCGCCCTTCTTTACGCCCAGAATCTCGTAATAGTCCTTCTTGGTGGTCGTTGCCATGTCGAGTTACAGCGCCCTACAGTCTCTGTCTTCTAATTCACAACCAGTTCGGAGCTTAGTTCGAAACTTAGTTCGGAACCCTTTTCTTATCCTCTTCTTCGTGCACCAGGATGAGATCTTCAGACTCTGCACCGTCCACATACACCGGGATCGACATCGCTCCCGTCGGAGTGGAGGTAAACACCAGCCAGCGCCGTTCGTTCTCAGCCAGGCTCAAAAAATACGTTTGATCATTCACTTGAAATTGCACATCGCTCTCCAAATTCATTTTTCTCGGTCTTGCAGCAAAGGGCGCCATACTGGCGCCCTCCGCTGACAGGTAAAAGCTATCAGCTAAAAGCTTACTTTTTGTCTTCCACGTCCACGTACTCCGCGTCGATCACGCCTTCGTCTTTCTTCTGGGCCTGACCGTTGCCGCCCGGAGCCGCACCTGCGCCATCGGTCGGACCGCCGCTGCCTGCCCCTGGCCCTCCGCCAGGAGTGGCCTGCGCCGCTTTGTACATCTGCTCGGCCAGTTTGTGCGAGGCCTGAGTCAGCGTCTCGCGCGCCTTATCCATGGCCGCCTTGTCGTTCGACTCCAGCGCCTTCTTGGCATCTGCCACCGCGTTCTCGACGTCGCCACGTTCCGAGCCCGAGATCTTATCGCCTTGTTCACGCAGCATCTTCTCCACGCTATAAACCATGGAGTCGAGCTGGTTCTTGGCCTCGATCTGTTCGCGCTGAGCCTTGTCCTCGGCCGAGTGAGCATCAGCTTCCTTGGCCATGCGCTCGACCTCTTCCTTCGACAGCCCCGAAGACGACGTAATCGTAATCTTCT
>WNFD01000090.1_pt1 | contig 97570 bp, 102 predicted proteins | sample 5400491 | NCBI WGS metagenome assembly WNFD01 (sample SAMN13153343, study PRJNA577476) | soil metagenome | isolation source: 120 cm saprolite under Douglas fir tree site 2 hole 2 replicate 2 | place: USA:California | collected 2015-04-18 | reverse complement strand
ATCAACCGCTGGACGGTGCTGCGCTCGCCCCACGTGGACAAGACCTCCCGCGAGCAGTTCGAGATGCGGACGCACAAGCGCCTGCTCGACATCCTCGATCCGACCCCCCAGACGGTCGACGCGCTGATGAAGCTCGATCTGCCGTCGGGCGTTGACGTCGAGATCAAGCTCTAACTCTGGAGAGAGACTGCCGCCATGGCCATGAAGGAAGGGTTGATCGGCCGGAAAAGGGGCATGACCCAGGTTTTCGGCGATGACGGCAACGTGATCCAGGTGAGTGTCGTCGAGGCGGGGCCCTGCACGATCGTGGGGATCCGGACCACGCCCGAAGACGGCTACGACGCCCTGCAGATCGGCTTCGAGCCGGCGAGGAAGAACGTCACCAAGGCCATGGCGGGCCACTACAAGAAGGCAGGCATCGAAAAGCCGATGCGGGTTCTTCGCGAGGTGCGGCTGCAGAAGACCGAGACGGTGGCGGCCTACCAGGTTGGCCAGCAGCTGACGGTGGAGCTCTTCGCTCCGGGCGAGCTGGTGGACGTGGTAGGGGTGTCGAAGGGCAAGGGCTTCCAGGGGGGCGTCAAGCGGCACAACTGGTCCGGGGGGGACCAGAGCCACGGGTCGATGTTCCATCGGGCGCCGGGCTCGATCGGCGCCTCTTCGGACCCCTCGCGCGTCTTTCCCGGCCACAAGCTGCCGGGGCGCATGGGGGGAGACCAGCGGACGGTGCTCAACCTGCCCGTGGTGCGCGTGATCCCCGAGCAGAACCTCATCCTCATCCGGGGCGCCGTCCCCGGTCATACCGGCTCGCTCGTGATGGTGCGCAAGAGCGTGAAGCAGACCAAGGCCCAGCAGCAGAAAGGCAAAGAGGCCAAGTAGCATGCCGACCGTTCCCGTGCTCGACGGCAAGGGCAAGAAGCAGGAGTCGCTCGATCTCCGGGCCGACGTCTTTCCGGAAACGGTGCGCGTGCCGCTGGTCCACCAGGCCGTGGTGAAGGAGCTTGCCGCACGGCGCGCGGGCACGCACGACACCAAGGGCCGGAGCGAGGTGTCGGGCGGCGGCCGAAAGCCCTGGAAGCAGAAGGGCACGGGCCGCGCTCGCCAGGGCTCGATCCGGGCGACCCAGTGGAAGGGCGGCGGCAAGCCGTTCGGCCCCACCCCGCGCAAGTACGACAAGCGCATGCCCACCGAGATGCGGCGGGCCGCGCTCCGCGAGGCGCTCGCGGCCAAGATCGCCTCGGGCGAGGTGGCGGTGGTCGACGGGCTCGGGGTCACCGACGGCAAGACCAAGACGCTCATGGGCCGGCTCAAGGGCCTGGGCCTGCCCGTCGCGCCCACCCTGCTCGTGGTCTCGGAGCGAACGGACGCCCTCGGCCGGGCCGCGCGCAATGTTCCGTGGCTCGCCGTGGAGACGCCCGCCCACGCCTCCGTCTACCAGGTGATCCGCCACGAGCGGGTGGTGTTCGAGAAGGCGGCGCTCTTGTCGCTACAGGAGGCGCTGGCATGATCCGCGATCCTCGCATGGTCCTCCTCCGGCCCCTCATGACGGAGAAGAGCATGCAGCAGAAGGAAGCGCTGAACGCCGTCACCTTCCAGGTGGCCATCGATGCCAACAAGGTCGAGATCCGTCAGGCGGTGGAGAAGGTCTTCAACGTCAAGGTCGCCGCCGTGCGGACGGCCTCGCGCGAGGGCAAGTGGAAGCGCATGGGCAAGCACGAAGGGCGCCGGCCGAGCTGGAAGAAGGCGGTGGTGACGCTCCGGCCCGGCCACAAGATCGAGCTGGTCGAGGGAGCCTAGGACCATGGGAATCCGGACGCTCAAGCCCACCTCGCCGGCCCGGCGCTACATGACGCAGCTGACCAACGAGGAGATCACGAAGAAGACGCCGGAGAAGAGCCTGCTCAGCCCGAAGAAGCGGGGCAGCGGCCGCAACGTGTACGGTCGGATCACCGTCCGGCATCGGGGCGGCGGGGCCAAGCGGATGCTCCGCGACGTCGATTTCCGGCGCGAAAAGATCGGCATCCCGGCCGTGGTGGCGGGGATCGAGTACGATCCGGGCCGCTCGGCGCGCATCGCGCTCCTGCACTACAAGGACGGCGAGAAGCGCTACATCATCGCCCCCCTCGGCCTCAAGCCGGGCGACATGGTCATGTCCGGGCCCCAGGCCGACATCCTGCCCGGCAATGCCCTGCCCATCAGGAACATCCCCCTCGGCACGCTCGTGCACAACGTCGAGCTGCAGCCGGGCAAGGGCGGGCAGCTCTGCCGGAGCGCGGGCACCCAGGCCCAGCTCCTGGCCAAGGAAGGCGACCACGCCAACCTCAAGCTGCCCTCGGGCGAGGTGCGCCAGGTCAAGCTCGAGTGCATGGCCACCATAGGCCAGGTCGGCAACCTCGACCACGAGAACGTATCCGTGGGCAAGGCGGGTCGAGTGCGCTGGAAGGGGTTCCGGCCCACCGTGCGCGGCACCGTCATGAATCCCGTCGATCATCCGATGGGCGGCGGCGAAGGCAAGGGCAAGGGCAACCATCCGATGACTCCCTGGGGCAAGCCGACCAAGGGCTACAAGACGCGGCGCGGCGCCCGCCCGTCGGACCGCTACATCGTGACGCGCCGGACGAAGTAGGAGCGAGGACATGGGACGCTCAACGAGCAAGGGACCGTACGTCGAGGAGAGGCTGGAGAAGCGCGTGGAGGAGCTGAATCGCCAGCGCCAGAAGAAGGTCCTCAAGACCTGGTCCCGGCGCTCCACCATCGTGCCGGAGTTCGTCGGCCACACGCTGGCCGTCCACAACGGCAGGAAGTTCATCCCCGTCTACATCACCGAGAACATGGTGGGCCACCGCCTGGGCGAGTTCGCGCTGACCCGCACCTTCAAGGCGCACGGCCAGGCCGAGAAGGCCACCGTCTCCCCGACGGGAAAGTCCTGAGGACGGCATGAAGACCCGCGCCACCGCGCGCTATATCCGTGTCCCCGCCTCCAAGGCCCGGCTCGTTCTCGAGCACATCCGGGGCAAGTCGGTAGGGGAGGCCCTGGCCACCCTGCAGTTCACGCCGAAGGCGGCCGGGCGCCTCATCGAAAAGGTGCTGCGCTCGGCCATCGCGAACGCCGAGCACAACCACCAGGTGCGCGATCTGGACGATCTCCGCGTGACCAAGGCCACGGCCGACGGCGGGCCGTCCATGAAGCGCGTGTCCCCCCGGGCCATGGGGCGGGCTTTCTTCGTCAAGCATCGGACCAGCCATCTCACGATCGAGCTTTCCGACGAGCCGGCGCGACCCTCGCGGGCCGCCCAGAGGTAGCCAATGGGGCAGAAGACTCATCCGATCGGGTTCCGGCTGGGCGCCACGCGGACGTGGAGCTCGCGGTGGTTCGCCACCAAGGGCTACGCCGGGCTGCTGCACGAGGACGTCAAGATCCGGCGCTTCATCAAGTCCTCGCTGTACCACGCCGGCATTTCCCGGATCGACATCGAGCGCTCGGCCAACCGAGCGCGGATCACCATCTTCACGGCGCGGCCGGGCATCATCATCGGCCGTAAGGGCGCCGAGGTCGAGAAGCTCAAGAACGAGATCCAGACGCGCACGGCCAAGGAGGTCTACCTCAACATCGAAGAGGTGGTGCACCCCGAGCTCGACGCCCAGCTCGTGGCCGAGAACGTGGCCCTCCAGCTCCAGAAGCGGGTGGCCTTCCGCCGCGCCATGAAAAAGGCGGTCACCTCCGCCCTGCGGCTGGGCGCGGACGGGATCAGGATCGCCTGCGCGGGGCGACTGGGCGGCGCCGAGATCGCCCGCCGCGAGTGGTACCGCGACGGTCGGGTGCCCCTCCACACGATCCGCGCCGATATCGACTACGGGCTGGCCGAGGCCCACACCACGTATGGCGCCATCGGCGTCAAGGTCTGGATCTTCAAGGGCGAGGTGCTCCCTGCCCAGCGCGCCATCGCGGAGGCCTAAGACGCCATGCTGATGCCGAAGCGCGTCAAGTACCGGAAGGCCCAGCGCGGGCGCATGAGGGGCAAAGCCCAGCGCGGCTCCACCCTGGCCTTCGGGGACTTCGGGCTCAAGGCCCTCGAGCCGGGCTGGGTGACCAACCGGCAGATCGAGGCAGCGCGCGTGTCGCTGGCGCGCTCGGTGAAGCGCGGAGGCAAGATCTTCATTCGCATCTTCCCGGACAAGCCGGTGACGAAGAAGCCCGCGGAGACGCGCATGGGCAAGGGCAAGGGCAACCCGGAGTTCTGGGTCGCCGTAGTCAAGCCGGGGCGCATCATGTACGAGATGGAGGGCGTGGACGAGGTGACGGCCAAGGAAGGCTTCCGGCTCGCCGCCCAGAAGATCGGCATCAAGACCAAGTTCGTGTCCCGCACCCGCGCGCTCTAATGACGGAGCGCGCTTCGACGGCTATGAGGCTGACATGAGCACGTACCGACATTCGAGCGATTTCGAGCCGGTGGGGGGGGCTGGGGGAGGAGCGGCGGTCGCTCCCCCCCAGAACACAACTTGAAAGCCGAGAGCTGGCGGGAGATGAGCGCCGAGGACCTGGAGCAGAAGGTCAAGGAGCTGACGGAAGAGCTCTTCAACCTTCGCTTCCAGCTGTCCATGGGCGTGGCCAAGAACCCCTCGCGGGTGCAGCAGGCCAAGCGAGATCTCGCGCGCGCCAAGACGGTGCAGCGCGAGCGTCAGCTCAAGAGCGCGAGCTAGGAGGAGAGGAGCCTCGTGTCGCAGATCAAGACCAAGGAAGGCGTGGTGGTGAGCGACAAGATGACGAAGACGCGCGTGGTGATGATCGAGCGCGTCTATCGCCACCCCCGTTACGAGCGGGTCATCACCCGATCGAAGCGGCTCCAGGCCCACGACGAGACGAACGCGACCAGGGTCGGTGACCGCGTCCTGATCGAGGAGACGCGCCCGATGTCGAAGGAGAAGCGGTGGCGCATCCGTCAGGTCCTGAGCCGGGCGTCGTGAGGAGCGGGGAGAGCGCGCCATGATCCAGCCGAGAAGCATGCTCGACGTCGCGGACAACTCGGGCGCCAAGAAGGCCCAGTGCATTCGCGTCATGGGCGGCTCCAACAAGCGCTACGCCTCCCTCGGCGACATCGTGATCGTCGCCGTCAAGGAAGCGGTGCCGGACGGGACGGTGAAGAAGGGCGAGGTGGCCCGGGCCGTGGTCGTGCGCACGGTGAAGGAGGTCGGTCGCAAGGACGGCTCCTACATCCGGTTCGACCGCAATGCCGTCGTCCTCCTCAAGACGGACGACAACCCCGTGGGCACGCGCATCTTCGGGCCGGTGGCCCGCGAGCTGCGGGACCGGCAGTTCACGAAGATCATTTCTCTTGCTCCCGAAGTGATCTGAGGGACACGCCCATGGCCATGGCGCACGTGCGGAGGGGAGATACGGTGGTGGTGGTGGCGGGTAAGGACCGCGGCAAGCGCGGGAAGGTCCTGCGCGTGGTGCCGGGGAAGGGCCGCGTGGTGGTGGAGAAGATCAACATGATCAAGAAGCACCAGCGCCCGACGCAGAAGCTGCGCCAGGGCGGCATCATCGAGCGCGAGGGGGCGATCCACCTGTCCAACGTGATGCTGGTGGATCCACAGACGAGCAAGCCCACCCGGGTCGGCGTGCGCGAGCTCGCCGATGGCAAGAAGGCCCGGATCGCCCGCCGGTCGGGCGAGATCATGGACAAGGCGTAAGCCATGGCTGACGAGAGCAAGGCGAGCAAGCAGAAAGCCGCTCCGCAGGGCGGCAAGGCCCCGCAAGGCGGCAAGCCCGCGCCGGGCGGCAAGCCTCGGGGCGGCAAGGGCGGCGCGGCGGCGGCGCCGGCGGCCGCCCCCGTGGCGACGCGCGCGCGCGTGACGGGCGACGTTCCCCCGCGGCTTCGCGACCGGTTCAGGGCGGCGGTCATTCCCGCCCTCATGAAGGAGCGGGGGTACACCAACCCGTTCCAGGTGCCGCGCCTCGAGAAGATCGTCATCAACATGGGCGTGGGCGAGGGCAAGGAGAATCCCAAGATCCTGGACTTCGCCACGGCCGACTTGCAGACCATCACCGGCCAGAAGCCGGTGATCACGCGGGCCAAGAAGTCGATCGCGAACTTCAAGCTCCGCGAGAACGTGCCCATCGGGTGCAAGGTGACCCTGCGCGGCGCGCGGATGTACGAGTTCCTCGACCGGCTCGTCAACATCGCGCTGCCGCGGGTGCGCGACTTCAAGGGCGTGGCCCCCAAGGCCTTCGACGGCCGTGGCAACTACGCCCTCGGGCTCAAGGAGCAGGTCATCTTTCCCGAGATCGTGTACGACAAGGTGGACAAGGTGCGAGGCATGGACGTGGTCATGGTCACCTCGGCGCGGACGGACGAGGAAGCCAAGGCGCTCCTCACGCACCTCGGTGTCCCCTTCAGGGAGTCCTAACGCATGGCGAAGACTGCCCTCATCATGAAGTCCGAGCGGCTGCAGAAGGCCTCGAAGTTCAAGTCGCGCGTCTACAGCCGCTGCAAGCTGTGCGGGCGGCCACGCGGCTTCCTCAGGAAGTTCCAGCTCTGCCGGATCTGCTTCCGGGAGCTCGCCCTCAAGGGCGAGGTGCCGGGCGTGATCAAGGCGAGCTGGTAGGGGGCGCGTCGCCATGTCGATGAGCGATCCCATCGCCGACCTCCTCACGCGCATCCGCAACGCGAGCCGCGCCGAGCACGAGAAGGTGGACATCCCGTCCTCCAAGCTCAAGGTGCGGCTGGCCGAGATCCTGAAAGACGAGGGCTTCATCAAGAACTACCGCCTCATCGAGGACAAGAAGCAGGGAATGCTCCGCGTGTACCTCAAGTACGGCGCGGGGAGCGAGAGGATCATCTCGGGCCTCGTGCGGGTGTCGAAGCCCGGGCGGCGGGTGTACGTGGCCAAGGACAAGATCCCCACCATCCTCGGCGGCATGGGCGTGGTGATCCTGTCCACCTCCCGCGGGGTGATGACGGACCGCGACGTGAAAAAGCAGAAGCTGGGCGGGGAAGTCCTCGCCTACGTGTGGTAGCGGAGCGCACGCCATGTCTCGAATCGGCAAGAAGCCCATCCCCGTCCCCCAGGGCGTCAAGGTCGCCGTGGACGGCCAGATCGTCAAGGCGGAGGGGCCCAAGGGCAAGCTCAGCCAGACGGTGCACGACGCGCTCTCCGTGTCGCTGGACCAGAACGTGCTGACGGTGGGACGGAGCTCCGACCAGCGTCAGGTCCGCGCGCTGCACGGACTGATGCGCTCGCTGCTCGCCAACATGGTCCACGGCGTCAAGGACGGCTTCGAGCGCAAGCTTGAGATCGTGGGCATCGGCTACCGCTGCCAGCTGCAGGGCAAAAATCTGCAGCTCGCCCTCGGCTACTCGCACCCGATCATCTTCCCGCTCCCCGACGGCGTGCAGGCGGAGGTCGAGCGGCAGGTGTCCATCACCCTCAAGGGCGCCGACAAGGCGCTGGTCGGCCAGACGGCGGCCAAGCTGCGCGCCCTGCGGAAGCCGGACCCGTACAAGGGCAAGGGCATCAAGTACGCTGATGAATACATCCGGCGGAAAGTCGGCAAGAAGGCGGGGGCGAAGTGATGCGGAGCGAGGCCAAGGTCGAGGGGCGGAAGGTCCGGCACCTCCGGGTACGCACGAAGGTCAAGGGCACTCCGGAGCGGCCGCGGCTGGCCGTGTTCCGGAGCCTCAACCACATCTACGCCCAGGTCGTGGACGACACGAGCGGACGCACCCTCGTCTCCGTGGACAGTCGGTCGCCCGATTTCCGCGGGAAGTCGAAATCCGGCGGCAACGTCGCCGCGGCCAAGATCGTGGGCGAGCTTGTCGCGCAAAAGGCCAAGCAGAGCGGCATCGGCCAGGTCGTATTCGACCGCGGGGGGTACCAGTATCACGGGCGCGTCAAGGCGCTCGCCGAGGCGGCCCGCGCGGGCGGCCTGGCCTTTTAGGCTGTTGACTTGCGAGCCGAGGCACTGCCGAACTGCCGTAGGCATGAGAGTGTGGCAGTTCGAGGTGAGCGGCGCGGCCGCGAGCCGAGGGCTGAGTAGGTAGCGAGTACCAAACTGGGTTTCGAGCTGAGACGCTGCCGAGGAGCCGTAGGCGACGAGAGCGACGAGGCGAGTACCAAAAGGAGACGTGAGTGGCTGAGGCGAAGATAGACGCAAGCGCGCTGGACCTGACGGACCGGGTGGTCGCCATCAACCGGGTCGCCAAGGTGGTCAAGGGCGGCCGGCGATTCTCTTTCACCGCGCTGGTCGTGGTGGGGGACGGGCGGGGACACGTGGGCGTGGGACTGGGCAAGGCCCGCGAGGTGCCCGAGGCGATCCGGAAGTCGGTCGAGCACGCCAAGAAGGATCTGATCCTCGTGCCGCTCAAGGACACGACGATTCCCTGCGAGATCACGGGTCACTTCGGGGCGGCCCGCGTTTTCCTGCGCCCCGCCTCGCAGGGCACCGGGGTCATCGCGGGTGGGGCCGTTCGGCCCGTGCTCGAGGCGGCCGGGGTGCAGGACATCCTGACCAAGACGCTCGGCACAAACAATCCGCACAATGTCCTCAAGGCGACCATCGATGCCTTCCGCCGCCTCAAGCGGCTGCAAGGGACGTACAACGCGCGACGGAAGTCGACCGAGGGCGACGGGCAGGAGACCACCGGTGGCTAAGACCCTCAAGATCACGCTGGTCAAGAGCATCATCGGAATATCTCCCACCCAGGAGGCGACGGTGAAGGCGCTCGGCCTGCGTCACATCCGCCAGACGGTCGAGCACGACGACACGCCGACCATTCGCGGCATGATCGCCACGGTGCCCTTCTGCCTCCAGGTGGAGACGGCGAAATGAGACTGGAAGATCTGCGGCCGGCCAAGGGCTCGACCAAGAAGCGCAAGCGTCTCGGCCGGGGCCCGGCCTCCGGCACCGGCAAGACGTCGGGCAAGGGCCACAAGGGCCTCAATGCCCGCTCGGGCGGAGGCTCGCGCCCCGGCTTCGAGGGCGGCCAGATGCCGCTCTACCGGCGTCTGCCCAAGCGCGGGTTCCTTCCCTATGGCGGGAAGACCGAGTACGCCGTGGTCAACGTGAAGGACCTCGTCGCCCGCTTCGCGGCCGGCAGCGTGGTCGATCCCGACGGGCTCGTGGAAGCCGGGCTTATCAAGCGGGGGGAGCGGGGAGCCGTGAAGGTGCTGGGCGACGGAGAGGTCGGCCATGCCCTCACCGTCAAGGCGCATCGGGTGAGCGAAGCGGCGAAGCAGAAGCTCGAGGCGGCGGGTGGCCGGATCGAGCTCCTTTCCGCCAAGGCCGGGGTACCCGCCTCATGATGGAAGGACTGCAGAGCTTCCAGAACATCTTCAAGATCCCGGAGCTCAAGCGCCGGGTCCTGGTGACGCTGGGGCTCCTGGCCGCCTATCGCCTGGGCGCGCACGTGCCCACGCCGGGCATCGACGCCGCCGCCCTCGCCGAGTTCTTCAACCAGGTCCAGGGCACCCTGCTCGGCATGGTCGATCTGTTCTCGGGCGGCAACCTGCGGCGGCTCACCGTGTTCGCGCTCGGCATCATGCCGTACATCTCGGCCTCCATCATCCTCCAGCTCCTCACCGTGGTCATTCCCACCCTGGAGCGGCTGGCCAAGGAGGGCGAGGCGGGCAAGAAGAAGATCACCCAGTACACCCGCTACGGCACCATCGTGCTCTCGCTCGTGCAGTCGTTCGGCATCGCCGTCGGCCTGGAGGGCATGCGGAGCACGAGCGGAGCCACGCTCGTCCCCGACCCCGGCTGGGGCTTCCGGCTCCTCACCATGCTCACCCTGACCACGGGCACCGCCCTCATCATGTGGCTCGGCGAGCAGATCTCCGAGAAGGGTATCGGCAACGGCATCTCGCTGATCATCTTCGCGGGCATCGTGGTCCGCCTGCCCTCGGCGGTGATCTCCTCCTACACCCTGATCGCCACGGGCGAGCTCAAGCTGTTCGTCTTCATCGGGCTCATCCTCATGATGGTGGCCGTGACCGCGGCCGTCATCGTGATGCAGGAGGGGCAGCGCAAGATCCCCGTCCAGTACGCCAAGCGCATGGTCGGCCGCCGGATGTACGGGGGGCAGTCCACCCACATCCCGCTGCGCATCAACACGGCGGGCGTCATCCCCGTCATCTTCGCCTCGTCCCTCATCCTCTTCCCGGCCACCCTGACCCGCTTCATCCAGCACCCGTGGATGCAGGCCATCTCCGAGGCCCTCTCCCCCGGGCACGCCATGTACACGGCGCTCTACTGCGCCCTCATCATCTTCTTCACGTACTTCTACACCGCCATCGTGTTCAACCCCATCGACCTCGCGGACAACATGAAGAAGTACGGCGGGTTCATCCCCGGCGTGCGCCCGGGCAAGAAGACGGCGGAGTACATCGACCGCACCCTGACGCGGATCACCCTGCCGGGGGCGATCTTCCTGGCCCTGATCTCCGTGCTCCCCGACTTCCTGATCCGCTGGTTCAACACCCCCTTCTACTTCGGGGGAACGAGCCTCCTCATCGTGGTCGGGGTGGCCCTGGACACCGTGCGCCAGATGGAATCGCACCTGCTCATGCGGAACTACGAAGGCTTCCTCCGCAAGAAGGCCCGGGCGCAGGCGTGAGTCTCCGCGTCATCTTTCTCGGACCGCCCGGCGCGGGCAAGGGCACCCAGGCGCGAGAGCTCGCGGCTTCATCGCGCGTGCCCCACATCGCCACCGGCGACATGCTGCGCGAGGCCGTGGCCGCCAAGACGCCCCTCGGGCTCGAGGCCAAGCGCTACATGGACTCGGGCGGCCTCGTCCCCGACGACGTGGTCATCGGGCTGGTGGGCGAGCGCCTCGAGCAGCCCGACGCCAAGGCCGGCTGCGTGCTGGACGGCTTCCCGCGCACGGTGGCGCAGGCCCAGGCCCTCGACGCCCTCTTCGCGCGGAAGGGCCTCACTCTCGACCGGGTGATCTACTTCAACGTGTCGCGGCCCGAGCTGCTGCGGCGCCTGACGGGCCGGCGGGTCTGCCGCGTCTGCGGCCACACCTATCATCTCGTCTCGGCGCCCCCCAAGGTGGCCGGGAAGTGCGACGTCTGCGGCGGGGAGCTCTACCAGCGTCCGGACGACAGCGAGGCGACGGTGGCCAACCGCCTGGACGTCTACGAGAAGCAGACGGCCCCCCTCCTGAACTACTACCGCGAGCGCCAGCTCCTCGCCGAGATCTCGGGCGAAGGGCCCGTGGACGAGGTCGCCCGCGCGATTCGCAAGGCCGTGGGCCAGCCGGTGGCGCGATGATCCTCCTCAAGTCGCCGCGCGAGCTCGAGCACATGCGGGCGGCCGGCCGCATCCTCGCCGAGGTCAAGGCGCTGCTCCGCGAGATCGTGAGGGCGGGCGTATCGACCAAGGAGATCGACGACAAGGTCGAGGCCTTCATCCTCTCGAAGGGGGGCCAGTCGGCCTTCAAGGGCTACCGCGGCTACCCCGCCACCGTCTGCACCTCGATCAACGAGGAAGTGGTTCACGGCATCCCGTCGCCCAAGCGCAAGCTCAAGGAGGGCGACATCATCGGCCTCGACCTCGGCTGCATCGTCGAGGGGTACTACGCCGACTGCGCGATCTCCCTGCCCGTGGGGCCCGTCCCCGCCAGAGTCCAGGAGCTCCTGGACGTCACGCGGGAGAGCCTCGACAAGGCGATCGTCCAGTGCCGCGTGGGCAACCGGATCGGCGACATCTCGCACGCCGTGCAGAGCCACTGCGAGAGCCACGGCTTCGGCGTGGTGCGCGCCTTCGTGGGGCACGGGATCGGCCGCGCCCTCCACGAGGAGCCCCAGGTGCCCAATTTCGGGGAACCCGGACGCGGGCAGGCCCTCAAGGCCGGCATGGTGCTGGCCATCGAGCCCATGGTCACCCTGGGGTCGTGGGAGGTCCGAGTGCTCGACGATCGATGGACGGCGGTGACGGCCGACGGGAGCCTGGCCGCGCACTTCGAGGACACCATCGCCATCACCGACGACGGCCCCGACGTTCTCACGAGAATCGCGGCCTAGGGACATGCCAAAAGAAGACGCGATCGAGGTCGAGGGCACGGTGGTGGAGCCGTTGCCGAACGCGATGTTCCGCGTGGAGCTGGAGAACGGCCACAAGGTGCTGGCCCACGTCTCGGGGAAGATGCGCATGAACTTCATCCGGATCCTGCCCGGCGACAAGGTCAAGGTGGAGCTGTCGCCGTACGACCTGACCCGTGGCCGGATCACGTACCGCTTCAAGTGAGGTGTGCATGAAAGTCCGACCGTCGATCAAGGTGCGCTGCGAGCACTGCAAGATCGTGCGGCGCAGCGGCGTCGTCCGGATCATCTGCAAGAACCCGCGCCACAAACAGCGCCAGGGTTGAGAGAGGAGCACTGCTCATGGCACGCATAGCCGGAGTCGACCTGCCGCGGGACAAGCGCGGTCAGATCGCGATCCAGTACATCTACGGCATCGGCATTCCCTCGGCCAAGCGCGTGATGGCAGATGCGCGCGTGGACCCCAACAAGCGCGTCAAGGCCTGGTCCGACGAGGAGACGGCGCGCGTTCGCGACATCATCGAGCGCGAGTTCAAGGTCGAAGGTGACCTGCGGCGCGAGGTGTCCATGAGCGTGAAGCGCCTCATGGACATCGGCTGCTACCGCGGCATCCGTCACCGCAAGGGGCTGCCCGTGCGCGGGCAGCGCACCCACACCAACGCCCGCACCCGCAAGGGCAAGAGCAAGGGCGTCATGGTCAAGAAGAAGCCGGTGGCCGCGTCGCCCGCCGCCTCGCCGCCGCCGAAGAAATAAGGAGCCCAGCGCATGGCAGACGAAGCGGTCGAGAAGACAGCCGAGAAGGACGAGGCGAAGGCCCCCGCGGCGCCCCGCAAGGGCGGGCGCAAGCGCGAGCGCAAGGAGGTCCGGGTGGGTATCGCCCACGTCCAGGCCACCTTCAACAACACCATCGTGACCCTCACGGACAAGATGGGGAACGTGGTCTCCTGGGCCAGCGCGGGCAGCGTGGGGTTCAAGGGCTCGCGGAAGAGCACGCCCTTCGCGGCCCAGACGGCGGCGGAGAACGCGGCGCGCAAGGCCATGGACCTGGGGCTCAAGCAGGTCGAGGTGTTCGTGCGGGGTCCGGGGGCCGGCCGCGAGGCGGCCATCCGGTCGCTCCAGGCCGTGGGCCTCGAGATCACCGCCATTCGTGACGTGACGCCGATTCCGCACAACGGGTGCCGTCCGCCCAAGCGGCGTCGGGTGTAGGGGAGGAGAGAGCGTGGCGCGATATCGAGCCGCAGTATGCCGGCAGTGCCGGCGCGAAGGCATCAAGCTGTTCTTGAAGGGGGCGCGCTGCTTCACGGAGAAGTGCGCCATCGAGCGGCGGAACTACCCGCCGGGGCAGCACGGGCTCTCCCGGACGAAGCCCACGAACTACGGCATCCAGCTGCGCGAGAAGCAGAAGGCCAAGCGCATCTACGGCGTCCTGGAGACCCAGTTCCGCCGCTACTTCCACATGGCGGAGCGAGAGCGCGGGGGCACGGGCGAGAACCTCCTCAAGCTGCTCGAGCGCCGGCTGGACAACGTGGTCTTCCGCCTCGGCATGGCCGCCTCCCGTCGCGAGGCCCGACAGATGGTCGGTCACGGGCACATCCAGGTCAATGGACGCAAGGTGTCGGTGCCCTCGTACATCGTGAGGGTGGGTGAAGTGGTCCAGCTCCGTCCCACCTCGAAGATGCAGGAGCGCGTGGTCGACAATCTCGGCGCCGGCCGCGGCGCGGTGCCGGCCTGGCTCGAGGTGGACGTCAACGAGAAGAAAGGCACCGTGCGCGGGCTGCCCATCCGGGAGGACATCCAGATCCCGGTGCAGGAGCAGATGATCGTCGAGCTGTTCTCGAAGTAAGGCGCGAGCGCGCGAAGAAGGGGACGTATGGCACGGATTCCATTTCAGAAGCCGAAGACGATCGAGTGGCAGATCCTCTCGGACCGCTATGGCCGGCTGGTGGCCGAGCCCTTCGAGAAGGGATATGCCCTGACCGTCGGCAACTCTCTGCGGCGCACCCTGCTCAGCATCATTCCCGGAGCGGCGGTGGCCTGGGCGCGTATCAAGGGCGTGCGGGACGCCGACACTCCGCTTCCCGGAGTGCCGGAGAGCACGCAGGACGTGCTCCTCAACCTGAAGAAGCTCGCTGTCAACGTCCCGTCGGGCGAGCCCATGGAGACGCGGCTCGAGGCCACGGGCCCCAAGGCCGTCACCGGGGCGGACGTGTCCGAGGCCACCGGCGTCGAGGTCCTGAACCCGGAGCTGCAGATCTGCACGCTCGAGGCGGGCGCGTCGCTCGTGATCGACCTGGGCATCGGCATCGGCCGGGGGTACGTGTCGGCCGACCGCCATCCCGCGGGGACGGTGCCCGCGGGGACGATCGCCCTCGACGCGGCCTTCTCGCCCATCCAGCGCGTCTCGTACAACGTCGAGCCCGCGCGGCTGGGCAAGATCACGGACTACGAGAAGCTCACCCTCGAGGTGTGGACGAACGGCGCCGTGTCGCCCGATGAGGCCCTGACGCGGGCCGCCTCGCACATGCGCGACCAGTTCACCCTTCTCGCCCCCGAAGGCGGCGAGGAGGAGGAAGAGGAGGCGGAGGCGACGGGGGAGGGATTCCTCCACGAGAGCCTCGGCAAGTCCCTGGACGATCTCCCCCTGCCCGCGCGGGCCATCAATGCCCTCAAGAGCGCGGAGATGCAGGTGGTGGCGGATCTCGTCCAGAAGACGGACGAGGATCTCGAGCAGGTCAAGAACCTCGGCGACAAGTCCATCGAGGAGATCAAGGCGGTGCTGGGGACCATGGGCCTCTCCCTGGGCATGCGCATCGATCCCAACCTCCTGGGGGCCCTCGGGCGCGGGGGCGTGAAATGAGGCACGGCAAGGCCGGGTTCAAGCTGGGGCGGGTCACCGCGCACCGCTGGGCGCTCTTCCGGAACCTCCTGGTGGCCCTCTTCCGTCATGAGCGAATCATGACGACGGAGGCCAAGGCCAAGGCCATCCAAGGGCTCGCGGATCAGATGGTCACGCTTGCAAAGCGCGACAACCTGCACGCCCGCCGGCAGGTGCTCGCCATGGTTCCCGACACGGAAGTGGTGAGGAAGCTCTTCGACACCATCGTGGCGCGCTTCGGTGAGCGCCACGGCGGCTACACGCGGATCCTCAGGGCCGGCACCCGGCCCGGCGACCGCGCCCCCATGGTCGTGCTCGAGCTGGTGGATCGTCCCGAGGCGCCCAAGGAGAAGACCAAGTCGGACGCCAAGGCCGAGAAGAAGCCCAAGGCCGAGAAGGGCGACAAGGGCGAGGCCTCGGCCCCGGCTCAGAAGGGCCGCCGGAAGAAGGCCGCGGCCGCCGCCGGCTAAATAGCTCGGAGGGGGGCTCCGCCCCCTTCCGAAGCCTCCCCCCTAAAGCAGATTGCGCCGGCGGAGCCGGCGCTCGAAAAAGCCTCGAACCTGCCTCCAGCGGCGTCCTCTTCGCCCAGTTCTGTTCGATTGGGGGAGGCTCGGAGGGGCCCCCGAGGCCCCCTCCGAAAGTTACTTCAGGTGCTGCTTGAAGAAATCCGTGGTGCGCTTCCAGGCGTCGTCGGCGTCGGCCTTGTGGTAGGCGGTCTTGTTCTCGTCGTTGAAGAAGGCGTGGTCGCGACCGGGGTAGATCTTGATCTCGACCTGCTTGCCCGCCTTCTTGATGGCCGCCTCCACCCCACGCGCGACCTCGGGGCTCACGAAGCCGTCCTTCTCACCGAAGAGCCCGAGGACGGGCCCCGAGAGCTTCGAATAGTCCGGCTTGACGTTCGGGTGTACCCCGTAGAAATTCACGACGGCCCCGATGGAGGAATTGGTGCAGCCGGCGAAGAGGGCGAGCTGGCCGCCCATGCAGAAGCCCACCGCGCCGAGCTTGGCCGTGGAGGAATGCCCGCCCAGGTACTTGACGGCGCCGCGCAGGTCCTTCTCGGCCTGCTCGATGTTCAGGGCCATGAAGAGCTTGCCCGCGCCGTCCGGCTCGCTGGCCGTCTTCCCGTGGTACATGTCGGGGGCGAGGGCGGAGAAGCCGGCGGCCGCGAAGCGATCGCAGACGGATTTGATGTGCCCGACGAGGCCCCACCACTCCTGGATCACCACGACGCCCGGACCTTTCCCGCTCGCCGGCGTGGCGAGGTAGCCGTCCGTGGTGTGCCCATTGCTCGGGAACTGGACCATCTTTCCTGCCATGGCGAATGGCCTCCTGCGGTGAGAGGGTTTGCGGCTCAGCCGGCCTGATCGACCGGAGGGGTGATGCGCACCGTGCGCACGCTGCGCTCGTCGGCCTCGAGCACGGTGAAGGTGTAGCCGGACACCTGGAACTCCTCGCCCACGAGGGGGATGCGGTGCACGGTGGCGAGGACGAGGCCGGCTACCGTCTCGTAGTCGCCCCGGGGCAGGCTCCAGTCGAGCGCGTCGTTGAGCTCCTCCACGCGCTCCCGGCCAGTCACGCGGTAGCTGCCGTCGGGCAGCCGCTCCACGGCGGCGGGGGTGCGGTCACGCTCGTCGTGGATCTCGCCCACGATCTGCTCGACGATGTCCTCGATGGTCACGATGCCTACCGCGGCGCCATACTCGTCCACCACGATCTCGAGCTGCACGCGCGCCTTCTGCATTTCCGTCAGGAGCTCGTCGATCCGCTTCGTCTCCGGCGCGTAGCTGGCGGGGCGCATGAGCGTCTTGAGGTCGGGGGCATCCGCGCCCCGCCGCAGCAGATCCATGGCGGTGACCACGCCCACCATGTTGAGCTCGCGATCCTCATAGACGGGTATGCGCGAGAAGCCGCGCTCGCGGATCAGCTGGATGGCCTCGTCCGGGGTGGCCGTCTCCGGCAGGGTGGCCACGTCCACGATGGGGACCATGATCTCCCGCACGGCCGTGTCCCCCAGCTCGAAGATCTTGTCGATCATCTCGGCCTCGGAGGAGGTGACATCGGCCTCTTCCGGCTCGAGCTGCAGGAGGAGCTGCAGCTCCTCGCGCGAGACGAACTGCCGGGCCGTCGTCTTGCGGAGCCCCAGGGCCTGGAGGAAGCCCCCCACCAGCGCCCTCGCCATCCAGGTCAGGGGGGCCAGGATCGCCGTGGTCAGCTCCAGCACCCTGAAGAGGTGGCGGATGAGGACGGTGGCCCACTCCCGGGCCGCTGTCTTGGGAATGACCTCCCCGAAGATCAGCATGACGGGCACGAGGGCCACCGTGGCCACGAAGGCCGCCCAGCCGCCCGCGATGGGGAGGAGGGCCCAGGTGGCGAGGGAGGAGGCGGCGATGTGGGCGACGGTGACGCCGATCATGGCCGCCGACAGGACGCGCTCGGGATGGCGGAAGGCCTCGAGGTAGCGCGCGGACACGGGATCGCCGCTCTCCGCGAGGTGGCGTATGCGCACCCGGTTGGCGGCGATGAACGCCATCTCCGCGGCGGAGAGCACCGCCGTCACGAGCACGGCCGCCACGATGGCCCAGACGTAGATCATGCCGCGCGGCTCCCGCCCACGCGCTGGCGCAGCTGGAGGAGTACCTCGACGATCCGCGTCCGCTGCACCTTCTCCACGGCCACCGTGACCTCGTCGGTATGCGTCTTCTCGCCCTTGTGGGGGACGCGGCCGAAGAGATCGAGGACCCAGCCTCCCACGGTATCGAAGGACTCGTTGGGCAGGTTGAGCCCGGTGGCGGCATTGAGCTCTTCGATGGAGAGCTTGCCGGAGACACGGTAGGTGGTGGCATCCAGCTTCTGGATGAGGCGCTCCTCCTCGTCGAACTCGTCGCGGATCTCGCCCACCAGCTCCTCGAGCAGATCCTCGAGGGTGACCAAGCCCGCGGTGCCGCCGTATTCGTCTACCACGATGGCGAGGTGGAGCTTCTTGGCCTGGAACTCGCGCAGGAGGGCGTCGGCCCGCTTGGACTCGGGAACGAAGTAGGGCGGATGCAGGTGCGCGCGGAGCTCGAAGTCGGGGGGCAGCCCACGGAGGTAGGGCAGGAGATCCTTGGTGTAGAGGACGCCCACGATCTGGTCGACGCTCTCGTCGAAGACGGGCACGCGCGCGTGGAGGTGCTCGCGCAGGAGGGGGAGGATGTCCGGGGGCGGGGTGGCGAGGTCCAGGCAGAACATGTCTGGCCGCGGCACCATGACCTCCCGTACCAGGGTGTCCTCGAGCTCGAAGACCTTGTGGATCATCTCACGCTCCGTGCGGTCCACGATGCCCTCGCGAGCCCCCACATCGACGAGGGTGCGCAGCTCCTCCTCGGAGATCTCCGGCTCTCCCTGCTTCCGCTCCGACCCGACCACGCGCAGGGTGAGCGCGGCCAGCCCGCCGAGGAGGGCGCGAAAGGGCCACACGAGGACGGAGAGCCACTTCACCGGGCGATTGACCCACGAGGAGTAGCGCTCCGGGTGCTCGACGGCCAGGGTCATGGGCAGCACCTCGCCGAAGACGACGAGGAGCACGGTCATGACGCCGATGGCGATGGGCAGGCCCACGGGGCCGAAGATCTTGGCCGCGATGGCGGCGGCGAACGCGGACGCCGCGATCTGCACGAGGGTCGTCCCCACGAGAAGCGTGACGAGAAGGTCGTGAGGGCGCTTGAGAAGCGGCTGGAGCGCGCTGTCCCCCGAGCCGCGCTCTTCGGAGAGTCGCTTGAGCCGTGCCCGTCCCAGGGAAAAGTACGCGGCCTCGGCGCCCGTCAGCAGCGCGGAGATGAGGAGCAGCGCGACCAGGCTCAAGAGCTCCAGCGAGCTCAGGTTATGCACGGAAGTGCTCGTAGCCCGGCGGCATGGGCACGGGCTGTCCGGCGGCGTCCACGAAGACGACCCCCGCCTTGAGCCCCTCGATCTCCCCGATGACGGTGAGCGTGGTGCCCGTCGCTCGTCTCAGGCCGCCCGCGAGCTCCTCGGCCTCGGCTGCATCGCAGGTCAGGAGCAGCTCGTAGTCCTCGCCACCCGCAATGGCCCAAGCAAGGGCCTCGGCCTCGAGCGCCCGCGCGACATCTCGCGCGCTGCCGTCCACAGGAACGCGATCGATGGCCACGCGGGCTCCCACGCCGCTCTCCCGGCAGACGTGCCCGAGATCCGCGCTGAGCCCGTCGGAGACATCCATCATGGCGTGGACGCCCGCGGCGGCCCCGAGCCACCGCCCCTCGGCCACGCGCGCGGTCGGGCGCAGATGCGCGAGCGCGCACGCCTCGGAGGCGGGGCTCTCCGCACGCCGCCCGGCCTCGAGGGCGGCGAGCCCGGCCGCGCTGCGCCCGAGCGCTCCCGTGACGGCGATCAGGTCGCCCGGCTTGGCCGCGGAGCGAAGAGGCGGCGACCCGTCGTGCTCGCCCAGGAGGGTGACGTTGACGAACCAGCCGGCGGGAGAGACCGAGGTGTCGCCGCCCACGACGACGACGCCGTGGGGGGCGGCGGCCTGTCGCATGCCGTCGTAGAGCGACGCGACATCCGCGGGATTCGCCGGCGCGGGCAGCGCGAGAGCGACGAGCGCCCAGCGAGGACGGCCGCCCTTGGCCGAGATGTCGGAGAGATTCACGGCCATGGCCTTCCAGCCGATGTCGAAGGGCGTGGCCCAGGCGCGGCGAAAATGAACACCCTCGATCAGGAGATCGGTGGTGGCGAGCAGGCGGGTCCGGGGAGTCGGCTCCAGCACCGCAGTGTCGTCGCCGATGCCCATCACCACGCCCGGCGCGTCACCCGCGGCCACGACGCTCCGGATGAGACGAATGAGCTCGAGCTCCGTGGCCGGGGAAGGATCAGGTGGAGAGGAACGTCGTGGCGAGGGACTTGGAGGGTCGGCGTTGCCCATCAGGCCGCTGCCGCGGTTCGTGGCAATCCGAGGAAATTGCGCAGGAGCGCCTTGCCCTGGCCGGTCAGGATGGACTCCGGGTGGAACTGGACGCCCTCCACGGGCAGATGCCGATGGCGCAGGCCCATGATCTCGCCGTCCTCCGCCCTCGCGGAAATCTCCAGCAAGGCGGGGAGACCCTGCTCGAGCACCACCAGCGAGTGGTAGCGCGTGGCATCGAAGTCCTGCTCGAGATCCGTGAAGACGCCACGGCCATCGTGATGGATCCGGGAGGTCTTGCCGTGCATCTGCTTGCGCGCGCGCGAGACGGTGCCCCCGAACGCCTGGCCGATGGCCTGGTGCCCGAGACAGACGCCGAGAATCGGGGTGGTGGCGTGGAAGCGTCGGATCAGCCCGAGCGAGATGCCCGCGCCGTCTGGATTGCCCGGCCCCGGGGAGATGACGATGCGCTCGGGCTTGAGCCGCTCCACCTCGTCAAGCGTGCTGCCGCTCCTCCCCCGGGCCCCCCCACCAGCTCGTATGTGATCTCACCGCGCTTCTCCTTGCCGTGGCGTCGCGTCTTGCCGCGCGCTCTGTTGTGACATGCGGAGGGCGAGGATCATGCCGCGCGCCTTCGAGCAGGTCTCGAGCCACTCCGTCTTGGGATCGGAGTCGGCGACGATGCCCGCGCCCACCTGGATGGAGGCGCGGCCCCCGTGGCAGACCACCGTCCGGATGGTGATGCACGAGTCCAGGGTGCCCGAGTATGAGATGTACCCGACGGCTCCTCCATAGGGGCCGCGGCGGGTGGGCTCGAGCTCCTCGATGATCTCCATGGCCCGGATCTTGGGGGCGCCCGTCAGGGTGCCCGCGGGGAAGCACGCCTCGAGCACGTCGAAGGCATCGCGCCCCTCGTCGAGCTGGCCGCGCACGTGGCTGACCAGGTGCATGACGTGGGAATAGCGCTCCACCACCATGAACTCGGACACCTCGACGCTGCCGAGCTTGCTCACCCGTCCCACGTCGTTGCGCCCGAGGTCCACGAGCATCACGTGCTCGGCGCGCTCCTTGGGATCGGCGGCCATCTCCGCGGCCAGCCGCGCGTCGTCCTCCTCCGTCCGCCCGCGCGGGTGCGTGCCCGCGATGGGCCGCTCCTCCACGCGGCCGTCTTCCAGCCGCACCAGGACCTCGGGCGAGGAGCCGACGATGCTCGTCTTGCCCAGGCGCAGGAAGAACAGGTACGGGGAGGGATTGATGGTCCGGAGCGCGCGGTAGACGGTGAAGGGGTCCGCGCGGAGCTCCGTGTCGAGCCGGCGGGCGACCACGATCTGGTAGGCGTCGCCCGCGGCGATGTACTCCTTCGCCTCGCGCACGCGCTCCATGTAGGTCGGCTCGTCCATGGTCGACGCGAAGCCCTCCTCGCCCATGGCGAGCAAGGGCTCGACCGCGATGAAGGTGAGGGGCGCGGGCGGGTGCGCGGGGCGCGCCAGCTTGGCCATGAGCATGCCGATCTTCACGGCCGCCTCGTCATACGCGCGATCGAGCGAGGCGGGATCGCGGCCGGAGATGTGGGCATTGGCGATGAGGAGCAGGCGATGGCGCAGGTTGTCGAAGACGAGCAGGCTGTCCGTGAACATGAACACGGCGTCCGGAAGCTTGAGGTCGTCCTTGGCCCGGCGCGGCAGCTCCTCGACGTGACGAACCATGTCGTAGGAGATGTAGCCCACGGCCCCGCCCTGGAAGCGCGGCAGGCCCGGGACGGTCACCGGCTGGTAGCGCGCGAGGAGGCCCCGGAGCGCCTCGAAGGGGCTCCGCGCCTCGATGGCCTCGACGCGTCCGTCGGCATGCCGCACCGACATGCGGCTGCCCTTGGCCGTGAAGACCATGGACGGCTCGGATCCCAGGAAGGAGTAGCGCGCCCATTTCTCGCCTCCTTCCACCGACTCGAGGAGGAAGGCATACCGCCCGGGGCGCAGGCGCAGGAAGGCGGAGAGCGGCGTGTCCAGGTCCGCCGCCACCTCGGCATAGACGGGCACGAGGTTGCCGCCGGCGGCCAGCCGGCGGAACTCCTCGCGCGACGGGGAGAGCGGGGGCAGCGCGTGCCCCACCGTGGTCATGGCCCCTCCGCTAGGCGAGCGAGTCCAGCTTCTTCTTGAGCTGGGACTTCGGCACGGCCCCGATGACCTGGTCCACCACCTTGCCGTCCTTCATGAAGAGGATGGTGGGAATGGAGCGGATGCCGTAGCGCGCGGCCAGGGCGGGGCTGTCGTCCACGTTCACCTTGGCGAGGCTGACCGTGCCCTTGGAGTCCGTGGCAAGCTCCTCGAGAGCGGGGGCGATGGCGCGGCAGGGCGCGCACCACTCGGCCCAGAAATCCACCATCAGGATTTCCTTGTGCTTGCCAACCTCGGCGTCGAAGGTCGCCTCGTCGAGATGCAGGGTCGCGTCAGACATATGGCTCAGGTCTCCTTTAGTGGGACTTCCGGCGGGCGCGCGCGCCGTCGAGATAGCGGACCATCCAGTCACGCGCCAGGTCCTTGCAGCCGAGCCCGAAGGCGAGCGCGAGCCCCAGACAGGCTCCGCCCAGGACGATGACGAAGGCCCAACGAACCAGCTCGGGCGCGATGCCGAGCTCCTCGAGGGTGACGGCCACGGTGAACGCGACGACGGCATAACGCGTGAGCGCGGCCAGCACATCGGTCTCGGCCAGCCCGGCATTGGCCGCCGCCGTCCTCACGCCTCCCGCGAGCACATTGGCCACGAAGAGTCCCAGGATGAGCGCCACCACGGCGGCGATGACCTTGGGAACGTAGAGGACCACGTGGTTCAGCAGCTCGGACACCGGAGTCAGACCCAGGACCGAGGCAGCTGTGAGAAGAACCGCCAGCCCGACCGCCCACTGGGCCATGATCGCTACCAGCTCAGCCGGGCTCTGGCGGATGTCCGCCTTGACCAGGACATCGTCGATACCTGCCCTCTCCGAGGCCATGTCGAACCGGATGATCAGGAGAAAGCGAAATACCAATAGGCGCGCAAACTTAGCGAGCAGCCAGCCAAAGGCGACGATGAGGAGGGCGGCCAGGAGGCTGGGGAGGTAGGCAACCGTCTGGGCGGCGAGGGCTCGGCCAGGCTCGAGGACGGCGGCTTGCAGGTCCATAAAAACGCAGGCCTACGCTAGCATAGCCCCCCGGGCATCGCAAGGCGGCCCCGGAGCGGATTCTCTTGACACTTTCCCGGTCCACCTGTGATTCTGAAAATCCCAAGGTTCCAGTAGGTTGCGGCGCATGATGAGCCTGGGTCGGGGGCCTTCCGAGGCAGGCCAGCAGATGTGGATCACCCTATCGAATGGGCGAGGAGCTCAATGGCCAAGGTCATGGTGGTCGACGACGCCTACTCGGAGCTCAAGCTCATGGAAGGCATCCTCAAGTCGGCTGGGCTCGAGGTCGTGACGAGCCTGGACGGCGACAAGCTGGAGGACAAGCTCGTCACGGAGCGCCCGGACCTGCTCCTCCTCGACATCGTCATGCCCAACCGCAACGGCTACGAGCTTCTCCGGAGCATCAAGCGCGACGCCCGCACGCGGCACATGCCCGTCGTGCTCGTCAGCTCCAAGAACCAGGATAGCGATCGCGTCTGGGGGAAGCGCCAGGGCGCCGACGAATACCTCGGCAAGCCCTTTACTCCCGAGCAGCTCGTCACGATGGTGAGGCAGTTCGTCAAGTGAGCGCGGTGCCCGCGGTATCGCCCCCGGCCCCCGCGCAGGCGCGCGCGTGCCTGATCAGGCTGGGCGACGCTCTCTACGCGGCGGAAGTGCGATACGCGCGCGAGGTCGTGGTCTTCGACGAGTACACCCAGGTACCTTTGGCGCCCCCGCACCTGATCGGGGTGGCCAACCTGAGAGGCCGCCTCGTGCCCCTGGTGGACCTGCGCCCCCTCCTGGGGCTCGAGCCCGCGCGCGCCACGCGCGATGCCAAGGCCCTCGTCGTCGAGCGCGATCAGCTGACGGCGGCCTTCCTCATCGACGACGTCGTCGGGCTCGAGCCCCTCGAGCGCCTGACCGCGCCGGAGCCGGACGAGGGCGAATTCATCGCGGGCCGTCTCGAGCGCTCCGAGGGCGCGGCCGTGCTCCTCGACGTCTCGCGCATTCTGACGGCGCTCGGCGGCGCATCTACTGCCCCCGCGGGTGGGAGCTGACATGATGGACCGGCGACACTTTCTCGGCTTGACCTCGGGCGGCCTCATCGCCGCCAGCGGCCCCTTCTTCGGCGGACGCGGGCGCGCCCTGGCCCAGGGCGCATCCCCGCGGGCGGGCGGGCGCGCGGTCGTGCCGCGGCCCGAGCCACCGCAGGCCAGCGCGCCGGGCGTGAGCGCGCGCGACATCAAGATCGGCATGTCGGCGGCCTTCAAGGGCGCGGCGGCGGGGCTCGGCACCGAGCTCTGGCGGGGCGCGGCCGCGTACTACTCGGAGGTCAACGCGCGGGGCGGCATCAACGGCCGGCAGCTCGTGGTCGCCGCGCTCGACGACGGCTATCAGCCCGAGCCGTGCGTGCGGAACACCATCGACCTCGTGGAGAAGGAGCAGGTCTTCTTCCTCGCCAACTACGTGGGCACGCCCACCCTGACGCGCGCCCTCCCCCTCATCAAGCGCTACGGCGACATCGTGATGGTCGGCAACTTCACGGGGGCCCAGCCGCAGCGCGAGGCGCCCTACGTCGACTGGGTCTTCAACATCCGCGCGTCGTATCGCCAGGAGATGGCAGGGTTGGTCGAGCGCTTCTGGACGCAGGGCGCGCGCAAGTTCGGCGTCTTCTACCAGATCGACGCCTACGGGCGGAGCGGCGCCGATGGAGTGGCGCGAGCCCTCGCCCACCGGGGGCCCAAGATCGCCGCGGAGGCGACGTACGTGCGCGGGGCCCGCTTCGAGGAGGACATGGGTCCGGCGGTGACCGTGCTGCGCCAGGCCGGCTGCGACGTCGTGCTCTGCACGGGCGTCTACCAGGGCTGTGGCGCCTTCGTGCGGACGGCCCGCGATGCTGGCTGGACGGTGCCCATCGCCAACGTCTCCTTCGTGGGCTCCGACGCCATGCTGCAGCTCCTCCTCAAGCACGGCAAGACGACCGGACGCGACTACACGCGGAGCCTCGTCAACTCCCAGGTCGTGCCGACCTATGACGACACGGGCCTGCCCGGCGTCGCGGAGTACCGCGCGCTCATGGACAAGCACAGCCCCGCGCCCCCCGAGGCGCTCCGCGACCGCGCCTACACGCCCCAGCGCTACAGCTTCATCAGCCTCGAAGGCTTCATCAATGCCAAGGTCGCCGCGGAAGGGCTGCGCCGGGCCGGTGCCAACCCGACCCGCGCGAGCCTCCGGCAGGCCCTCGAAACACTCAAGGGATTCGATCTCGGCATCGGCGCCCCGCTGACGTTCGGACCGGAGCGACACCAGGGCCTCGACAACGTGTATTTCACCCGGGTCGACAACGGGCGCTGGGTGCCCGTGGCCGACTGGAGCGCGGCGGTTCGGGCCTGAGGCTCCAAGGAGAATCACATGGCACGGCGATACGACGAGCAGGCGATGGAGCAGGGCAGGGAGACGCGGCCGCGGGCGCGGATCCGGCTCGGTCTCCGCGGGAAGATGGTGCTCTTCCTCGTGGCGGCCCTGATTCCCCTCGCCGCCATCACGTGGTACGTCTCCGCCCGATCGCTGCGGACCAGCATGGCCGCGGAGTTCAGTTCCAAGGGCGAGGCCATCGCCTCCAGCCTGGCCACCTCCGGCGTCGACCTGATCTCCACGCGCGACGCCTCGTCGGTGCAATCGCTGGTGGACGAGTTCGCCAAGATCCGCGGTGTCGCCTACGTCCTGGTGTATGACCCCCAGAAGACGCTCATCGCCCACACCTTCTCGCCTGTCGTCCCCGCCGGCATCGTCGACAAGAACCCCGTGCCCGGCAATGTCGCCCGGCAGGTGCGCGAGATCGAGTACCAGGATCCGGCGCGGCGCGCCACGCGCCAGATCACGGACATCGGCATGCCCATGGCCGGAGGCAAGATCGGCACGGTGCGGGTCGGCATGGACCGGGCCATCATCAACGAGGCGGCGACGGCCGCGGGCCGCGAGCTCCTCCTTCTCTTCGGCGGCGTGGCCGCTCTCGTGCTCATCGGCGGCGTGCTCCTCGCCGACCGCATCGCGCGGCCCGTGACCCAGCTCGTGCAGGCGGCCCAGCGCGTCGGCCAGGGCGACCTCTCCGAGACCGTGCCCGTCCGCTCGCGCGACGAGATCGGCGCCCTCGGCCAGGCCTTCAACGAGGCCATCGTGCGGCTGCGCTCGCAGGTGCAGACGGAGTCCGAGCGCGACGACGAGCGCCGGCGCCGCGAGGAGCTGCAGGAGAACATTATCAAGTTCCTCGACACGGCCATGGAGGTCTCCCAGGGCGATCTGACCAAGCGCGGCGAAGTCACCTCCGACGTCCTCGGCAACGTGGTCGACGCCATCAACCTCATGGTCGCCGAGATCGCCGCCATCATCGCCGACGTGCGCGTGGCGGCCATGCAGGTGTCGGTGAGCGCCAACCAGATGACCGGCTCCACGGGGCGCATGGCCCAGGGCGCCCAGGACCAGGCCCGCGAGGCGGCGAGGGTGGCCTCGGCCGTCTCGGACCTGACCCAGCTCGTGCGGCAGGTGGCGGAGAGCGCCCAGTCCTCGGCGGCGGCCGCCCGCGAAGCTCTCGACGCCTCCCAGCGCGGCGACGCGGCGGTGCGCGACAGCCTGCAGGGCATGCAGCGGATCCGCGGCGAGGTGCAGGCCATCTCGAAGAAGATCAAGAGCCTGGGCGATCGCTCCATGGAGATCTCGGAGATCGTCAACACCATCGAGGACATCGCCTCGCAGACCAACCTGGTGGCCCTCAACGCCGCCATCGAAGCGGCGGGAGCGGGTGAGGCGGGGCTGCGCTTCGCCGTGGTCGCCGACGAGGTGCGCAAGCTCGCGGAGCGCTCGGCAAAGGCGACGAAGGATATCGCCGTCCTCATCAAGAACGTCCAGACGGACACCCAGGAAGCCGTGGTGGTCATGGAGCAGGGGACGCAGGAAGTGGAGTCGGGCTACCGGGTGACCGTGCAGGCGGGCGAGAGCCTCAAGGCGATCGCCGAGGTCTCGCGCCGCTCCGCCGACCTCGCCGCCAGCATCTCGGACGCGACCCAGCAGCAGGTGCGCGGAGCCGAGAACGTGACGCAGGCCATGCAGGCCATTCAGGAGGTGGCGGACCAGACGGAAAAGGGAGTCCTCGAGGCTCGTCGCACCGTGGACGAGCTCGCCCAGCTTGCCGAGGAGCTCACCGCGAGCCTGGCGCGATTCAAGCTCGCCGAATGACGTCCCCCTGGCCGCATTCGTGATCTGATACAGAAGCCTCATGCTCGAAGACCAGGACAACGAGTTCATCCTCGGCATCTTCCTGATGGAGGCCTGGGAAACCGTGGCCGCGGTCGAGGAGGGTGTGCGTCGTCTCGCCGCGGGTGAGGCTCCCTTCCCCGAGCTCGTCACCCCGCTCGTGGTCGTCTCGCATCGGCTCAAGGGCGCCGCGGGACTCCACGGCTATCCCGCGGTCGCCGCGGTGGCCCTCGTGATGGAAGAGGTCCTGGAGGCGCTGCCCGCGACCACGGCCGGCGGGCGCTCGCGACCCATCCAGACCCTCGGCGACATGGTGGGCGTCGTCAAGCGCATGCTCGATTCGATCGGGGCGGACGGCTGCGAGAACGCGGAGATCGACTCGGAGCTTCACGCGCGTCACCCGGAGCTCTTCGCGGCCCCGCCCACCCTGTCCCCCTCGCCCGGAACGGCGCGGGCGGGAGACGGGGGCTCGGACCAGGGTGTGGTCGACCGCATGCTCAGGGAGCTCGACCGCTTCTTCGTCGAGCACGCGGACTCGGTGCCCTATTTTGCTCCCGAGGCGGCCGAGCATCTCGATACCATGACCCGCTCCCTCCTCGTCCTCGAGCAGTCGCCCACGGCCGATGCGGACGAAGTGGCGACACTCTTCCGCGCCGTGCACACCCTCAAGGGCGCCGCGTATACCGTCGGCTGCGCGCCCGTGGGCGATCTCGCGCACCGCATCGAGGACATGCTCGAAGCGGTGCGCGAGCGGCGCGTCGCCCTGACCCCACCGGTCATCGAAGGCATCTTCGCGGGCGTGGACGTCCTTCGCCTCTTGCTCGGCTCGGCCCGGGTCTCTTCGCCCGACGTGCGCTCGGCGGTGGCCCGCACGCTGCGGGTGCTGGATGCGCTCCGCCCGGCGCCTGCCCCCGTGGTCATCGGCGAGCCTGCCCTCAGGGCCGAGCTCGAGACTCACGCCGTCGCGCCCGCGCCGAGCCTCCCGCGATTCGTTCTCCCGCCCCCCGATGCCGGGGTGCGTCGCGCCATCGATCCCGCGGGCGCGCGCCCGAGCATCCGCGTGCATCTCGACCGCCTCGATTCGCTCATGAACATGGTCGGGGAGCTCGTCATCGCGCGCAGCCGGCTCGACCAGCGCATGAGCCAGGTCGAGCGCGTCAACGAGCTGCTCCTCTTCAGCCGCTCGCGCATGGCCCAGGCCGTGCGCGACTTCGAGGAGAAGCACCGGTATACCCAGCTGCCGTCCGCGCCGGACGCCCCCGTGGAGCCGGGCCACGAGACGACGCCCGCGCCCGCCGGCGCGGCGGCGGAGCCCTTCAGCAAGCTCTTCGCCGAGCTCGAGTTCGACCGCTACGACGACTTCAACATCTTCGCGCGCGGCGTGGCGGAGATCTCGGCCGACGTGTCGGAGATCCAGGCGCAGCTGGCGGGGCTCATCCGGGGAATCGGCGAGGACACGGCGCAGGTCCACCGGCTGACGGGCAGCCTCCGCGCCGAGGTGACGCGGGCGCGCATGGTCCCCATCGGCCGCCTCTTCTCGCGCTTCACGCGCCCGGCGCGGGAGGCCGCCCGTGAGGCGGGCAAGCAGGTGACGCTCGCCCTGGAGGGAGAGAGCGTCGAGGTGGACAACGCGGTCATCGAGCTGATCGCCGACCCGCTGCTCCATCTCGTGCGCAACGCCATCGATCATGGGATCGAGTCGCCCGAGGAGCGACAGGGCGCGGGCAAGCCCGCGCGGGCCACCGTGACCCTCCGCGCGTATCCCCAGGGTAGCTTCGTCTACGTGCAGATCACCGACGACGGCCGGGGCATGGATCCGGCCGCCCTGCGTGAGCACGCCTCCCGCCAGGGGTTCCTGCGCCCCGAGCAGGCCTCCGCGCTCAGCGACCGCGAGGCGCTGACCCTCGTCTTCCTGCCGGGCTTCAGCACGGCGGGGGCGGTGACGGCGACCTCGGGCCGTGGCGTCGGGATGGACGTGGTGCGGACCAACGTCAGCCGGCTCAGCGGCGAGATCGACCTCCACAGCGAGCAGGGGGTGGGCACGCGCGTCACCATCAAGCTGCCGCTGACCGTGGTCGTCTCCGATGCCTTGCTCGTGCGGGCGGGCGGCGAGACCTTCGCGATTCCCATGCCCGCCATCCGGAGCATCGCCCAGCCGCGCCCTCAGGAAATCCGCGCCACGGACGGCCGGGAATGGGTCATGATCGAGGGGGAAGAGATCGAGCTGCTGCGTCTCGACCGCGTGCTGGCGTTGCCCGGGGGCGCCACCCCGGCGCGGCTGCCCGTGCTCGTCTTCCGCTCCGGCGTCCGGCCCCTGGCCGTCGCGGTGGACGAGCTGGTGGGCAAGGAGGAAGTGGTCATCAAGAACGTGGGTGGCGTGCTGGAGAGCGTCGGGCCCTTCGGCGGAGCGACCATTTCCGGCGACGGCCGCGTCATCCTGCTCGTCGATCCCTCACGCCTGACCGATCAGGCGTGGGCGGGGAGAGCGGGCGAGGCACGGGCCGCGCGCGCGCAGGCCGCGGCCCGCGCGCGCCGGGAGCCGCAGGGACGCCGCGTCCTCCTCGTGGACGACTCCGTCAGCATTCGCAAGTTCGTCGGCCAGATGCTCGAGCGGGCGGGCTTCGAGGTGCTCACGGCCACCGACGGCGCCGAGGCCCTTCGCCGGCTCGCCGAGTCGCCCGTGGACGCGGTGATCACCGATCTCGAGATGCCGCGCGTGAGCGGGTACGAGCTCATCGAGGACATGCGCAGCCGCGCCGCCACACGGGCCTTGCCCGTCGTGGTGCTCACGACCCGCGCGGGGGCCAAGCACGTCAGCCTGGCCCGACGCCTCGGCATCACCCACTACGTCACCAAGCCCGTGGACGAGGACGCCTTCGTCAGGCTCGTGGATTCGCTGACCGCCCGCGGCCCCGGCGGGGAGGTCGCCTCGTGAGCCCCGGCCATCCTCTCGCCAAGGTTCTGATCGTGGACGCCGATCCCGCCAAGCTCGGCGCCTTGCGATCGGCGCTGGCCGCGGCCGCCTACAAGGTCACCTCGGCCACGAGCGCGTCCTTCGCGCTGACCACGCTCGAGCGAGACCGGCCCGACCTGATCGTGAGCGGCGCGCGCACGGAAGACATGGACGGCGTCGAGTTCTGCTCCATCATCCGGAGCGATCCCGCCACCCATGACATCCCGTTTCTGCTCCTGTCGGGGCCCACGCGCCCGACGCCGTGGGCGGTGGCGCAGGCGGGCGTGGACATGCTGCTGGCGGGCGACTTCGTCGTCTCGGCCGTGCTCGACCGCATCTCCAAGCTGCTGCGTCACGTCGTGCCGGGCGAGTCCGGCTCGGCGGGACCCGAGGCGGCGGCATCCGCTCCTCTCCCGACCGCTCCTCCGGCATCCGCGCCGCCCCCTTCGACGCATCCGGCGGCGGGGCATCAGGTCGCGGGCATGCCCAGGGCCGAGGTGGGCGGACGTACGTTCCAGGGATCGTTCGGGGCCCTCGACCTGACCGAGGTGACGCAGGCGATAGGTCTCGGGGGCAAGACGGGCCGTCTGGCCCTGGCGCTCTCGGTGGGGGATGGCTCGGTGCTCTTCGAATCGGGGCGGGTGATCCACGCGGAGTTCGCAGGACTCACGGGCGAAAGCGCCTTCGCCGCCCTCGTCGCCGCCGCCCAGCACGACCCGGAAGGCACCTTCCGGTTCAAGCCCGCCACCGGGGCCGCCGCGGGCCCGCGCACCATCCAGAAGAGCCTCGACCAGCTCCTGATCTCCGTTGTCTCCGAGATCGACGAGGGGCGCGCGCCCACGGGCGCGCCGCCGCCGCCCCCGAGGACGACGTAACCCGTGCCCCGCGTCCTCGTGGTGGACGACAGCCTGTCCGTGCGCAAGATGGTCGAGCGCTCGCTGCAGACCAAGGGCTTCGAGGTGCTCGCGGCCTCCTCCGGCGCCGAGGCCATGGAGCGCATCGGCGGGGCCATGCCCGATCTCGTGGTGTGCGACGTCGTGATGCCGGACATCGACGGCTATCGGATCTGCGAGTTCGTGCGCGCACATCCCGCCCTGGGAAGCACGCCCGTCCTCCTGATCTCGGGCATCGTCAACGCGAGCGTGCTCGAGCGGGCCGCGCACGTGCGCTCCAACGACGTGCTCCGCAAGCCGTTCACGGCTGACGAGCTGGCCCGGAAGGTGGACGAGCTCCTCGCCGCGCGGCCGCGGCCCGGGGCGCCGGCGTCCGCCGGCGCTCTGCCCGAAGAGCTCGTGGCCATGCCGGATCTCAAGGGTATGCTTGGGCAGCTCGCGGCCATGCCGGGCGTCGGGCTCGCCACGCTCGTCGACCGCGAGGGCTTTCTCATCGAGGCGGCGGGCGAGGTGGGCATCGGGGCCGAGGCCGCGGGCGCGCTCGCGTCATGCCTGGCCGAGTCCTCCGAGGGCATCGGACGCGAGCTGGGGCGGGGGATGCTCCAGAGCATGATCCTCGACTACGAATCGGGCATGGTGGTGCTGCACGCGGTCGGGCCGGGAGCCGTCCTGGCCGTGGTGCTGCGCGATGCGACCGCGCTCGGCAAGCTGCGCTACTACGTGAAGAAGATCTTGCCGGACATGCTCCGGGCGATCTGATGGCCACGACCTGATGGCGAGGGCGGCGCGCGTCTCGAACCTCAAGAAGCCCTGGGCGTGGCTGGCGGCCCTGGCCGCTCTCTGCCTCGTCCTCGCTTCGTCGACGGCGCTCTACATCCTCAACCCGAGCGTGAAGCTGACGCTTCCCTGGTGGACGGCCATCGCCGCCCCCGCCGCCGTCTATGCGCTGATCCTGCCCCTCTGCGTACCCGGTCTGCGCATCGGCGGGTGGCTTGCGGGCTTCGGCGTCTTGAGTCTGCTTCATGTGGCGCTGGGCGCGACGACGGCATGGCTCTACTCCGCGGTCACCTTCCTGCCCATCCAGCAATTCGTGGCCTCGGCCTTCTGGAGCTTCCCCCCGGCCCTCGTGCTCGACATGGTCGGCTCTCTGGTCATGACGCTGCCATTCCTCGACGCGCTCGCGCCCCGCTCCGTGCATCGCGCGGCGGCCAAGAAATCCGCGCGTCCGGCGGCCGCAAAGCCGGCGGCGACCGGGGGCAAGAGCCGAGAGACCTGGGCCCGCGCGGGCGGCCCGGTCGAGACCGCGACCGAAGGGCGCACGCTCGCCGTGGGCGGCGCCCCCCTCTCGGCCGCCGCGGGCGGCGCCGTCGGGGTGACCACGGCGGGCGAGGCGTTGACGGAGGCGTCCGGCGCGGCGATTGCCGAGCCCGAGCCTCCCCCCCCGCTTCCAGATGTCGTCCCGGTGGTTGCGTCCCCCGCGCTTCCCCCCACGCATTCCGTGGTGCCCACGCATGCCTTGGTGGTGGAAGAGCCGCTCGTTCCGGCGCCGACCTTGTCGAGCACAAATGGCGTCCAGGCGGAGACGCTGGAGGACGTCCCCGCGGTCTCCGAGACCGTGCAGGCGGGGACGGCGCCGCTGCCTGATTTCCGTCAGGCTCTCAAGGAGCTCTTCGGCGACCTCGCCACGGAGGATTCTCGACCCGCGGACGCCGCGGAGGCGGAGGAGCCTCCGGAGGCGGTCGAGCGGCCAGAGCTGCCGACGGAGCCGGTCACCACTGCGCCGCCCATGGAGCGCGGCAGCGCGATCCGCATTCCCTTCGAGCGCGTGATGGGACAGCTCCCTCCGGGCGCCTTCCGGCTGCCCTTGCACCAGGTGGGAGCCCAGCTCGCGGAGCGCGAGATGCTCGTGGTGCCGCAGGCCCTCATCGTGCCCCAGCTCGGTGAAGGCGTCGTGCAGGTGGAATGGGACGTGGTGGCGGGCCAGTTCCCGCCCGAGGTTTTCGCCGTGCCCTTGTCCGAGGTCGCCACGCGCATCGTCAATGGACGGCTGCTCTTGCCTCTCGACGAGATCGTGCGCCAGCTCTCGCGCGACGTGTTCGCGGCGTCCATGGCGCGCGGGCCGGTGGAGATGCCCGGGCTCGAGGAGTTTCCCGCCCCGTTCAGACCCCCGGGCTGGGAAGAGGGGCGCACGGCCGTCAAGATCGCGCCCGCCGCAGGAGCGGGAGAGATGTCCCCCGACACGGCGGCCGCCGTTACGCCGCCGATTGATACCGAGCCCGCCGAGCCCGAGACCCTTGCCATCGAGATGCCGGACGCCGACCTCGTGGCGCATGATCTGGGGCTTGCTTCGCTTCCCCCCGTGGTCCCCGCCGTCGAGCCGGAGCGAACGCCCCCGACCGGGTCGCCGCCCCTCGAGCGCATCGAGGACGCTCCCGCCGACCCGGCGAGCCAGTTTGCCGCCGCCGACTTGGTCATCGACGATGATCGGGCTCCCGTGAATATCGTCGAGATCGACGAGGTGCCGGCGGACATCGACGTGAACCGCCTCCTCGACGACCTGCACGCCGCGGGCGCGAGCCCCGTTGCTCAGATCAACATCGCTCAGGCCAACATCGCTCTGCCCGACATCGTTGAGCCGGAAGTTACGCCGCCCGACCCCGCGCCGCTCGAGGTGGCGCTGCCCGAAGCCGCCGTGTCCCCCGTCGTGATTCCCGAAGTCGAGATTCCCGAAGTCGTGGCGGCCAAAGTCCCGCCACCCGAGGCTGCGGGGCCTCCCGCGGTGGCGGCGAACGTTCCCACGGAGGCGGTCATCCGCATCCCCTTCGAGCGCGTGATGGGGCAGCTGCCACCCGCCGTCTTCCGCCTCCCGCTCGCGCAGGTGGGGGCCCGGCTTGCCACGAGCCGTGTCCTGCTCGTGCCGCAATCGGTCGTGGTGCCCCAGCTGACCGAGGGCGCGGTGCACGTGACGTGGGACGCGGTAGCGGACCAGTTCCCCGCCGATGTCCTCGCGGTGCCTGCCGCCGACGTGAGCCAGCGCATCGCCAACGGCAGTCTCGTTCTCCCGCTCGACGAGATCATGGGTCAGCTGCCTCCCGATCTCTTCGCGGCGTTCATGACGCGCGGGCCCGTCGAGGTGCCGGGGATCGAGGGTTTCCCGGCGCCCTTCAAGCCCATGGGGCACGAGGAGCCCGCGTCGACAGTCGCCGCGCTGCCGCCTGCGGTGGTCGAGATCCCGGCTCCTGTCGCGACTCCCGTTGCGGCTCCCCCCGTCGCCCCGGGCGTCATCCCGGAGCGTCCGTCCGCTGCGCCCGAAACACCGCCCGCGGACAGGGCGACCCCGTCGATCTCCCCCGCTTCTCCTCCGGCGCCGGCGATCACGACCGCTCCCGAGATGACACGCGGTGATCTCTCGAAGCTCTCGTCGCTGCTGTCCCAATGGGACGCGCTGGTCGTGGACGAGGCCCGGATCGGAGGAGTCACCGTCATCACGGCGGGCGCGGCGGGGCTCGCCGGCGAGACGCTGGCCTCGGCGGCCGGGACGCTGTCCACGCTACTGGCCGCTCATGCGCCATGGCCCGTGGAGCAGGTGACGCTCAGGGCCGTGGGCGGCGCGCTGGTGCTCACGCCGGTGGGCTCGAGCTGGGCGACGGGCGCGGTCATCGCGGTGGGGCTGCGCTCGGGCGGCTCGCTGGCTCGGCTCGAAATGCTGGCGCGTCGGGCGGCGGCCGAGCACGCCGTGAGCGAAGCGACGGGCTACCCTCATCGGCTGCCTGACGGCGCGGGGCTACCGCGCCTCGAGCCAGGGCCCGAGCCGACGTCCGGCGCGGAGGTGGCGGAGGCCCTTGACGCCTTCGGCAAGCTCACCGCCTCGAGCTTCCGCGACATCGAGCGGGGCGCGTTCGTGCACTGCTTCCTTCCCCCCGAGGCGGCCGCGGCGCCCCTTGCCGCCTTCGGCTGCGCGCTGGTCGCGGCCATGGGCGCCGAGAGTCCCGCGGGAGGCTTTGGATCCTTTCACTCTGCCGTGCTGCGTTCAGGAACGAAGCGGCTCGAGGTGCGCCGGCTGCCGTCGGCCACCGGAGCCGCCGCCATCCTCCTCGTGGGCGGCGCAGACACGGGCCGGCCTGGTCTCGCGCGCCTGCAGGTCGAGCGGGCGGCGGCGCGGCTACTGGGAGCCTGAGGCGATATGGCGATCATCAACTACGCGCAAAAGGTCATCAACTTCAAGGTCGTCTACTACGGCCCCGGGGTGGCCGGCAAGACGGCCAACCTCCAGCACATCCACCGGAGCCTCCCGGCCGACAGCAAGGGCAACATGATCTCGCTGGCCGCGGGTGACGACCGCACCCTCTTCTTCGACTTCCTTCCGGTCTCCGCGCTGACCGTGCGCGGCTTCACGGCGAAGTTCCAGCTCTACACGGTGCCGGGGCAGGTCTACTACAACATGACGCGCAAGCTCGTCCTGCGCGGGTGCGACGGGCTCGTCTTCGTGGCCGACTCGCAGTGGGACCGGCTGCGCGAGAACGTGGAGAGCTTCCGCAACCTGGAGGAGAACCTCCGCGAGTACAGCTACAACATCGACGAGATCCCGTACGTGATTCAGTACAACAAGCGCGACCTCGCCAACGTCGCGCCGCTCGAGTACATGGAATTTCTCCTCAACCGGCGGGCCCGTCGGGTCCCGTCCTTCGAGGCCGTGGCGGTCAACGGTGACGGTGTGTTCGACACGCTCAACACCGTCTCCCGCATGGTCCTGGTCGGCGAGTTCGGGCAAGAAAAGGGGGTAGACCTTGAGACTGCATGACATGGTGATCCGCGAAGGCGATTCCGAGAAGATCAACCAGGTGTTGACGGCCTTCCTGGGCGAGTCGGGGGCGAGCGAGGCGCTGCTCATCGACCGAAGCGGTCAGCTCCTCGCCATGACGGGCGCCAATCGGGCGCTCGACACCGTCTCGATCTCTGCCCTGGCCGCCGGCGCCTTCAGCTCGACGGGCGCGCTGGCCCAGCTGCTGGGCGAGACGGAGTTCACCGTCCTGTTCCATCAGGGCGCCAAGGAGAGCATGCACGTCTCCACGGTGGACGACCAGGCCATCCTCCTCGCCATCTTCGGCGAGCGGACGACCGTGGGCATGGTCCGACTCTTCGCCAAGGAGGCGGCCATCTCCGTCGGCAAGATCCTCGCCGAGGCGCGGGGGAGGCCCAAGGACATGAAGGAGATGTCCACGCCGCTCACCGCGGAGGAGTCGCGCACGGGCTTCGGGGAGAAGAAGGCGTAAGAGCGGCCGACGGGAGCGGTTCGCGGCGCCAGGGCGGCCGCGAACGGCCGCCGCCTCACATCGGCGGCCTTACATCCGAAGGACGCGCTACATCTCCTCGGGCGTGGCGGGGACCTGGTCTCTCGGGCCCCACGTGCCCTCGAGGGTGGCGAGCGCCTTCCGGAGCGCCCACTGCACCAGTCCCACGTTGACCTCGCGGTCTCCCAGCACCACGACGAAGCCCACCGGGCACGCGCCCAGAAACAGCGTGCCGTCGTCCGCCGAGAAGAGCGCCGTGTGAAAGGTGCTGCGCTTGAGCCGGTCGCCCCCCACCTCGAGCTCGCGGCCGAGGGTGGCCGTGAGGGCGGCCAGGGGCTCGATGGCAATGTTTCGCGGCACGCTCGAGGTGATGACGAGCCCATCGGCGGCCACCACGAGGCCGCCGCGCACACGATCGATCCTGAGCATCTCGGCGAGGATCCGTCGGAACTCGCGGGCGCGTGAGGAGCGCGAAGCGGCCGCGAGCGGCGCCGTGCCCGCCACGGGCTGTCCGGGAGGCACGGGCTCGGCGCTCATGCGCGCACTCCGAGCTCGCGCAGGGAGTTGGTCCACATCTTGTCCGTCTCGAGAAGCCCGAAGCCGATCTTGACGTCCTGCGGGAAGGTCAGGGCGAGGATGAGCCGGTCATTGCTCCGGAAGAATGTCGTCTCCGTGGCCGCCTGCACGATGCCGCGCCGGAGGGCGCCCAGACCCGCGCGGGCGAGCGTGGCCGCGGCGATCCGGTACACCTGCGTCACGTGCGCGGCCAGATCCTCGGCGTCCTTGTCCCCCTGCTGCGAGAAGACGAGGGTGCCATCGGCCTGCGTGAGGACGAACTCGCGACCCGCCGCGGGCGGCTTGAGCCTCTCCGCAGCCAGGGGCGGCCCGGCGTAGGCCGGGCGCTGTCCGGCGGGCACCGCCACGTCCGCCCAGCCGGCAACCATCTCCTGGAGCGCGCGCGCCTCGGGGAAGTCGGGGTAGTACTGGAGCGCCTTGTCGAGGAAGGGCCGGCAGGCGGCGAGGTCTCTTTCCTCGAGGGCGATCCTGGCCAATCCAAGGAGCGCGCGGGGGTGATAGGGATCCACGCCGAGGACCGTCTGGAACTCGGCCTTGGCCGGACCGATCTGCCTGAAGGCCAGGTGCAGGTAGGCCGAGAGGAGGTGGCCGACGCCGTTGTTTGGCTGGAGCCGCAGCCCCTGGGCCACGAGCTCGGCAGCCTCCTCGAAGCGGCCTTCCTGCCGGTAGAGGTCGGCCCGCCGGAACAGCGTGGCGGCATTGGGCGGACGCGTGATGCTGGTGATCGCCTCCCAGATGCGCGCCAGGAGCCTCAAGAAACCCACGCCGTTTGACTCCTCCTCGCCCGCGAGGCCATGCCGGCCGAACCGCCAATCCAATCTGAGATTTGGCAGCCCAGCATAGCACGGCGATGGCGCGGGCCAGAAAGGCCCAGGAAGGGGGTTGCTGGGCGGGCGGGCGGGCATGGAGCCGGATCCATGCCGTTCTGCCCGCCCGGGAACGCCCCGGTGCGGGGCGCTCTTTCTCCCATCCGCCCGTTCATCTGCCGTCGTCGGCCGGCCCGATGACTCGTCGCGGAGCCTGAGCCGCTCCGTCACGCTCGCTCGCCTCGGCTCGCTGCTCACGGATCGCGGCGCCCGCATGTCGACTCGCCTTACGGAACCGCCTCGCCCTGCTTTCTGTCGGCCTCAAGCGTCTTGAATCATTGGGATGTGGGGCCGATCTCGATCGGCTTGCTCCTTGCTACACACCTTGCCCAGCAGGACCTAAGAAAGGGGATGCATCTAATGGCGAAGACCAAGTTGCACTGGAAATTTATCCTCGGAGTACTCACCCTTGCGCTCATCGGCTGGGTTACTGCCGCCCATGCGGCGCCGACGCTCCAGATCAGCGACGGCATTACGACCGTGACCGTCGCGGACAACGCAGCTGGGGACTTGAATCCTTTGGTGGGTGTCATCACCTTCGCTGGGCCCTTCCCAGGCCTCCTCGTCACCGTCGATACCGGTGTGTCGAAGCCGGTGATGCCCTTTCCGGGCGCCATCGACTTGAACGCGGTCCAGGTGACGACGGGACCGAAGGACTTCACCATCAAGTTCAGCGACACGGATTTCGTCTTTCCCACGGGCTCGACCCATTTGATCATGTCCCTCGGGGGCACCCTCAGCGCGCCGGTCGGAAGCACCATCACCTTCGACGGCTACGAAGACGACACGAACACGCTGTTCGGGACGGGCGGCCTTCATGTCGGCCCCGCGACGTTCGGTCCGGGCGCCTTCAGCACGCAGCAAGGTTTCGGGAGCTTCGTCACCGGGCCATATTCGCTCACGGAGGTCGTGACGATTCACCTCACGGGTCCTTCCTCGACCAGCTTCGACACCGAGTTGAGGGTGGTGCCCGAGCCCGCCACCCTCACCCTTCTCGGCCTCGGCGTTCTCGGCGTGGGCGCGTGCGCGTGGCGCCGGCGCAAGGGAGAAGGAACGCCGACGCGCTGACCTTTCGCCGTCCGGACCAGCTCGAATCGCGGGGCCCGGGAGCGATCCTGGGCCCCACGTATGTGCGGCGCCGGTGAGGTGCGATCTGCCGAGGCGGCGAGGGCTAGTGGCCGAGGAAGATGCGCTTCACCTCGGTCGAAGCCAAGAGATCGGCCGAAGGACCCTCGAGAATGGCCCGCCCGGACTCGAGGATGTAGCCGCGATGGGCCATCCGGAGAGCCAGCTCCACGTTCTGCTCGATGAAGACGATGGTGATGCCCCGCTCACGGTTGATGGCGGAGATGACCCCGGCGATCTGCTCGATGACCTTCGGCGCCAGCCCGAGAAACGGCTCGTCGATCATGAGAAGGGCCGGCCGGGCCATGAGCCCGCGGCCGATGGCCACCATCTGCTGCTCGCCGCCCGAGAGCGTGCCCGCGAGCTGGGCGCGGCGCTCCCGCAGGCGAGGGAACAATGCCTCGACGTCGGCCAGGGTCTCCTGCCGGCGGGCCTTGGCGCTCGGATGATAGGCGCCCAGGAGCAGGTTCTCGCGCACCGTCAGGTACGGGAAGAGCCGGCGCCGCTCGAGGACATGGGCGAGGCCCTGTCCCACGATCTTGTGCGGGGGCAGCCCATCGATGCGCGCGCCTCGAAAGCTGATCGCGCCCGTGCGAGAGCGGAGGAGCCCGGAGAGCGTGTTCATGAGGGTGGACTTGCCCGAGCCATTGGGACCGAGAATGGCGATCACTTCACCCTCGGGGGCGCGAAAGGAGACGTCCCAGAGGATCTGGTAGTCGCCGTAGAGCACGTTGAGGCCCTGGGCCTCGAGCATGGGCGCCTGGGCGGCCTCAGGCGACATAGGCCTGGCCCAGGTAGGCCTCGACCACGCGCGGGTCACGCCCCACGACGGCGGGCGGCCCGTCGGCGATGACCTCGCCCAGGTTCAGGGCGACGATGCGCTGGGAGATGCCCATGATCACGCTCATGTTGTGCTCGATGACGATGAGGGAGGCGCCCTCACCGTGGAGCCTGCGCACGAGGTCCACGAGCGCGGGGATACTGCGCTGGTCCACGCCGCCCGTGACTTCATCCAGGAGGAGCAATCGCGGCCGGGTGGCGAGGGCGCGCGCGAGCTCGAGCCGCTTGCGCTGGCCCGTGGAGAGCACGCGCGCGTGCGCCTCGGACTTGTCGGCCAGCCCCACGCGGTCGAGGGCCTCCATGGCTTGGTTACGGGCGCGGGCAGGGTCCGTGGTCTTCTGGAAGGCCCCGACCATGACGTTCTCGACCACGGTCATCTGGGTGAAGGGCTTGAGCTTCTGGAAGGTGCGAGCGACGCCGCGTCGGCTGATCTCATCGGGACGGAGTCGCGTGACGGACTCGCCCTCCAGAAGCACCTGGCCCTCGTCGGCCGGCTGGAAGCCCGTCACGAGGTCGAAGAGCGTGGACTTCCCCGCTCCATTGGGCCCGATGATGCCGACGAGCTCGCCATAGCCGACCTGGAAGGAGATGTTGCTGTTCGCCACGAGGCCGCCATAGCGCTTGGTGACGCCGCGGACGTCGAGGAGGGTGGTGGGCACGGGGAGACCTAACCGGTCCGCCGGCGGCCGCGCTGGGCGAGAGCCATGATGCCGCCCGGCTGGATGACGGAGACCAGCATGATGAGAGCGCCGTAGATCAGGAGATCGACGGCCTTGCCCGTGCCGCCGAAATAGATGCGCGTCCACTCTCCGAGGGGGATGAGGATGGCCGCCCCGATGAGCGGGCCCCAGAGCGTGCCGATCCCGCCGAGCACGGCCACCAGGCAGATCAGGATGCTCAGCGCGGTGGGAAACACCGAGTCCGGGTCGATGAAGAGGATGTACTGCGCGTAGAAGCTGCCCCCGAGCGCGGTGAGGGCGGCGGACAGCGCCATGGCCCGCTGCTTGTACGCGGCCACGGGGATACCCAGGCTCGCCGCCGCGTCCTGGTCCTCGCGGATGGCGCGCAGGTAATAGCCCATGCGCGAGACCTCCACCTTGCGAGTGATCCAGAATGCTAAGAGCAAGAGCCCGAGGGCGATGTAATAGTAGCTCTGCTTGCTCTGGTGGAACTGCAGATTCACGAACGAGTCGGGGCGCTTGATCGGCACGAAGAGCCCGCGCGCGCCGCCCGCCCAGTCCCAGTTGATCATCAGCGTGTTGACGATCTCGCCCACCGCGATGGTGGCGATGGCGAAGTAGTGGCCGCGCAGCCGGAAGACCGGATACCCGATGAGCTGGGAGACGGCCACCGCCACCACGGCGCCCACGGCCATGCCGATCCAGGGTGAGAGATCGAAGTACTTTCCCAGCAGCGTGGACGTATAGGCTCCCGCGCCGAAGAAGACCGCGTGCCCGAGGGAGATCTGGCCGCAATAGCCCGCGAGGAGATTCCAGGCCTGGGCGAGCATGGCGAACAGGAAGATCGTGATGACGACGTGGCGCGGATGAGGCTGGGTGAAGACCAGAGGAAAGGCCAGGAGAAGGAGGAGGAGGACACCGGCGGCTGTCCAGCGCACCACGGGCCAGCGCGCCACGGGCGCCATCAGAAGCGTCCCAGGAGGCCCTGGGGGCGCCAGAGCACGACGACGAGGTAGAGCGAGAATACCACGGCGTACTTGAGGGCGGGCGCGATCAAGAGCCCGCCCAGCACCTCGACGATGCCTACGATGACGCCGGCCAGGAGGGTGGCGGGGACATTGCCGAAGCCGCCGAGCGCGACCGCGACATACGCAAGAAGGGCGAACGTCGCTCCCACGTCGGGAAAGATGTAGAAGAACATGGCGAGAAGGGCGCCCGCCGCGCCCACGCAGGCGGCTCCGATGGCCCAGCCGAGGGCGAACATCCTCTGGGTGTCGATGCCCATGAGCATGGCGGCCTGGCGGTCCTGGGACGTCGCCTGGAGGGCCAGCCCCGTCTCCGTCTTCCGGATGAACCAGTAAAGGAGACCGAAGGCGCAGAGCGCCCCCACGCTCGCCACGAGCTGGGGCAGGCCGATGAAGATGCCGGCGAGCGAGATGCGGCCGTCGACGAGCGGGCCCTTGACGAGCCGGAAGTCCGCGCCCCAGAGTGCCTGCGCGGCGGCGCGCAGGAAGATGGCGAGACCGAAGGTGGCGAAGATCTGGGCGAGCATGGGGGCGCCCAGGATCCACCGGATGAGCCCGTGGTAGACGAGCAGACCGAAGAGGGCCAGGAGCAGCACGGTCAGGGGCAGCGAGACGAGGGGATCGAGCTTCAGGAGCGCCCACGCCCAGAACGTGGCGAACATCGCGCCCATGAGGAATTCCCCGTGGGCGAAGTTGACGATCTCCATGAGGCCGAAGATCAGGGAGAGTCCGGCGGCGATCAGCGCGTAGACGAATCCCATCAGGAGGCCGCTGACCAGCCCCTGGACGAGCACCTCGGCCGTCACGGGGTGTGGCTACTTCTTGTCTTTGAAGCCCGGGAGGGGATAGATGACGTCCGCGGCGGCCAGGTCGAAGGGCCAGATGGTCGCGTACGCGCCCTTCTGGATCTGCTGGAGGATCGCGCGCACGCCCGTGTTCTGGCCCTTCTCGTCGAAGCGCACGCCCGTCCAGGGCATCAACAGCTGGTCGGCCGGGACATTGGTGGCCACGAGCGCCTTGCGGATCTCCTCGGGGCTGGTGGACTTGGCGCGATTGATGGCGTCCACGAGCACGGTGAAGGCGGTGAGGGCGCGCGTGGGCGCCTCGGAGATGTCGCGGCCGCCGGGGTTGTCCTTCTGCTTCTTGAACAGCTCGTTGACCTGGCGGATGAGCGGCTTCTTGGCCTGGAGGTCGAGGGCGAAGGGCGAGCGCGTGATGTGCCCTTCGATGTCCTTGTTCATCTCCGCGACGAACTGCGGATCCACCCATCCCGCGTTCTGGGCGATGAGCATCCGCGGAACGTACTCGAGGGTCTTGGCGGTCTTGATGTAAAGCACGGCGTCCGAGGTATACGACGTCGGCAGGAACACGTCGGGGGCGGCCGCCTTGAGCTTGCCCACCTCGGCGTCGAGGCTGGTGGTCTTGGCGCGGTACGCCATGTTGACCACCACCTCGTAGCCGTACTTCTTCGCCAGCTCCTCCTGGACCTTGCCCGAGTCGGCGCCGAAGAGGGTGTCCTCGTGCATGAGGCCGACCGTCTTGAGCTTGACGCCCTTCTTCTTCTCGAAGTCCTTCAGGAACTCGAACATGGCGAGGGTGAAGTGGCCGTCGTGCGGCGAGGTGCGGAAGAACCACTTGAAGCCGCGCTCCGTCAGCGTTGGCGACGAGGACTCGCCGTTCATGTGCGGCACGCCGTAGCGCTCGGCGACCTGGCTCGTCGTCGCGCTGACGCTGGAAAAAACGGCCCCGATGAGCGCCGTCACCTTCTCTTGCGTGATGAGCCGCTCGGCCTCGGCCTGTCCCACGTCCGGCTTGCCCTGGTGGTCCACGACGATGAGCCGGATCTTGGCGCCGCCGAGACCCGGCAACCCTTCCGTCGTCTTCTTCATCCCGGGCAGGTTGAGGTCGGACTTCCCGTTGAAGAGCTCCACGGCCATCCTCATGGCGGTGATCGAATCGATGCCGATCTGGGCCAGGTTGCCGCTGAGGGGATAGATGGCGCCGATCACGACTTCCTTGGGCGCCTGCGCGTGAGACGTGGACGTGGTCGCGAGCACGGCCGACAGCGCCAGAGAGAGCAGGCCGATGGCACGTCGCATCTGGGATCCTCCTCTACGGCGGAATTGAGCTTACAGGTCGGCAGTGACCGCGGGACTGGAACGGGAGTGTAGCACAAACGTCGCGGCGTCGGCCGCGGGCTCTCGGGCTAGTCGTCTGCCCAACGATTTCCGTGCCCTCGCGAGCAAGAATGGTCCGCTTCGAGCGCCGGCTTCGCCGGCGCAATCGGTACCCGGGGGGAGGCTTCGGAAGGGGGGCGGAGCCCCCCTCCGAGCTACCTATGCGGTGGTGTAGCCCTCGAGGCGGTCGCGGGTTCGCAGAGCGGGATCGCGCTCCGCGGGCGGCCCGAAGCCGCCGCCGCCCGGCATGAAGAGCTCGATCAGGTCACCCGGCTGCAGGACCTGCTCCGCCTTGGGGTTCTCGGGCGCCTTGCCGTTGATGAGAAGCGCTCCCTTCGCGCCCGGCTCGCCTCCGAAGAAGCCCTGGGCCGGGATGGTCGTCCTGTCGCAGAAGACCGAGCAGGTCGCGGGGTCATCGGAGAGGACGCGGAAGCCCATCACCTGGCCGAGCCCGCCGCGGAAGCGGCCGTCGCCGCCGGAGCCGTCGCGCAGCGCCTTGCGCTCGACGAGGAGGGGGGCGAGCGTTTCCACGACCTCGACGGGCGTGCCCAGCACGCCGGAGGGGAAGGCGGTGGCGGAGAGACCGTCCTTGGTGGGGCGCGCGCCCGTGCCGCCCGAGCCGAAGAAGGTGTAGACGAAAGGCTTCCTCTCCCTGTCCTTGCCCGAGAGCTGGATCCCCCAGATGTTCGCCGAGCCCTCGGCCATGACGTGGTCGGGGAGCGCCTGCTTGAGGGCGCCCGCCACCACGTGGGGGAGGAAGTGGCCGACGACATGGCGCGCGGCCACGGGCGCGGGGTGCTGCACGTTCAGAATGCTTCCCTCGGGCGCCGTGATGCGAAGCACCCGGAAGGCGCCCTCGTTGTTCGGCACGTCTGGGCTGACGATGACCTTGACCCCGTACGTCGTGTACGCCTCCGTGTAGTTCATGACGACGTTGACGCCGCGCCGGCTCGCGGCCGAGGAGCCGGTGAAGTCGACCCAGAGGCTGTCGCCCTTGACCTCGCAGCGGCAGGTGATGGTCACGGGCTCGCCGTAGCCGTCGGAGGTGATGGCGTACTCATAGGTGCCGGGCCGCAGCCGTGCGATGGCCTCGCGCATGGCGCGCTCGGTCCGCGTGACGATCTCGTCGGAGAGCGGCTCCAGGCGCTCGAGCCCGAACTCCTCCATGAACTCGAGGAGGCGATCGCCGCCCACGGCCCCCCCGGCGATCTGGGCATGGAAGTCGCCCATGACGAGGTCGGGCACGCGCACGTTGGATCGGATCATGGCCTCGAGCGACGCGTTGATCCGGCCGCCCTCGTAGAGCTTCATGATGGGAATGAAGAGCCCTTCCTCGTACACCTCGCGCGCCTCCGCGGAGAGGACGTGGCCGCCGATGTCCGCGGAGTGGCAGGTGGAGGCGAAGAAGGCGATGAGATCCCGCCCTCGGAACACGGGATTGCAGATGGTCACGTCGTTGAGGTGACCCGACGTCTTCCACGGGTCGTTGGTGATGACCACGTCCCCGGGCTCCCACGCGTCCACCGGATACACGTCGAGAACGTGCTTCATGGCGAGGGCCATGGAATTGATGTGCCCCGGCGTACCCGTCACCGCCTGCGCCACCATCCAGCCTCGGCGGTCGAAGACGCCCGCGGAGAGATCGCCCGCCTCGCGCACGATGGACGTGAAAGACGTGCGCATGAGCGCAGCCGCCTGCTCGTTGACGACGCCGATCAGCCGGTTCCAGCAGATGTCGAGCGTGATGGGGTCCATTTAAGCCCTCGCCTCACCGCTCTCGTCGCCTTCGGCTCCTCGGCAGCGTTTCGGCTCGAAGAGCAGTTCAGCCCTCGCCTCACCGCTCTCGTCGCCTTCGGTTCCTCGGCAGCGTTTCGGTTCGAAGGGCAGTTCAGCCCTCGCCTCACCGGGCATTTACTCAGCCCTCGCCTCAGGGCTTCGCCCTTCAGCTCGAACTGCCACGCCTGCGGCTCGTCGACCCCGTTTCGGCTCGAAAGTCATCAGCTGGGCTCCATGATGAGGGTGAGGCGATCATCGATCCTGACGCGCGCGCCCGGGGCAGCCACGGTGGTGGACTCGCGCTCCTCGATGATGGCGGGACCCTGGAAAGCCGCGCCCGGCTGGAGGGCGTAGCGGTCGTAGACCGGCGTGTCGACGTAGCCGCGCGCCTCCGGAAAATAGGCCTCGCGCGTCGACTTCGGCGCGAGCGAGACACGCGCAGCCGGCGCGCCGCTCTTCGGGCCCGAGACCGAGATCTCGGGCACCGGACCCGAGACCACGACGCGGAAGTTCAGCGCCTCGATGGGCACGCCCATGGGAGTGCGGCTGTACAGGGCGCGGTAGGCCGCCTCGAAGTTGGTGGTGATCGTGGCCAGGCTGGCCGGCGAGAGCGTGCCCGCCGGTACCTCGACCTCGACCTCGTGACCCTGGCCCGTGTAGCGCATCTCGGCCGTGCGGCGGATGGTGATGTCGGTGGCTTCCACCTCCGCGCGGCGCAAGACGGCGCGGCCTTCCTCCTCCATCTCGCCGAAGAGGCCGTTGATCTGCCCCCAGTCGGCCGCGTCGAGCCGCTGGGTGGCCGTGCGGACGAAGTCGAAGGCGAGAGGAGCGGCGAGGAGGCCATAGGCCGACATGGCCCCGGCGCCGAAGGGCACGAGGACACGCGGCACCTTGAGAATGCGTCCCACCTGCCAGGCATGCACGGGGCCGGCGCCCCCGAAGGCGAAGAGCGGATAGGCGCGCAAGTCCTTGCCGCGCTCGATGCCGTGCACGCGCGCGGCGGCAGCCATGTTCTCGTTGACCACGCGGTGTATGCCCCAGGCGGCCTCGGTCGTGGTCAGCCCCATCGGCCGCGCCACCTTCTCTTCGACGGCGCGACGGCCCGCCTCCACGTCCAGGCGCATGCGCCCGCCCAGGAAGAAGCCGGGATCGAGATATCCCAGGAGCAGATCCGCGTCGGTCACCGTCGGCACCTGGCCGCCCGAGGCATAGCAGGCCGGCCCGGGATCCGCGCCCGCGCTGTCGGGGCCGACCTTGAGCAGACCCATGCGATCCACACGCGCCAGGGAGCCGCCGCCCGCGCCGATCTCGATCATCTCGATACAGGGGACGCGAACGGGCAGCCCCGAGCCCTTCTTGAAGCGGTCGGCGCGCGCCACCTCGAACTCCCGGGCGAGGAGGGGCTCGCCCTTGTCGATCACGCAGGCCTTGGCGGTGGTCCCGCCCATGTCGAAGGAGAGCAGCTTGGGCTCGCCCAGCTCGCGCGCCATGCGGGCGGCCGCGAGGGCGCCCGCGGCCGGGCCCGATTCGACGAGACGGATGGGTACGCGCTTGGCGGTGACCGGCGTGGCCACCCCGCCCGAGGAGAGCATGATGTAGAAGTTGCCCGGGATTCCAAGATCGTGGAGCTTGCGCTCGAGGTCGTCGAGATAGCGCGCCATGAGCGGCATGACGTACACGTTGCCGCACGTGGTCGAGGTCCGCTCGTACTCGCGGATCTCGGGCACCACCTCGGACGAGGTGGAGACGGGCACGCCGGGAGCGAGCTCGGCGCAGAGCTGCTGGAGGGCCCGCTCGTGGAGGGGATTGCGATAGGCGTGGAGCAGGCAGATGGCGATGGCCTCGGCGCCCGCGTCGCGGAGCCTGGCGATGGCCGCCCGCGCGCTCCCGTCTTCGAGTGGTACGAGGACACGGCCGTCCGCGGCCATGCGCTCCGTCACCTCGAGCCGCAGGTGGCGGGGGACGAGCGGCGCGGGCGAGTCGATGAAGATGTCGTACATGTCGTAGCGGCCTTCGTGCCCGATCTCGACGGCGTCGCGGAAGCCCGCGGTGGTCAGGAGCCCCGTCCGCGCGCCCTTGCGCTCGATGAGGGCGTTGGTGGCCAGCGTCGTCCCGTGGATGACCGACCGCACCTCCGCGGCGGCGGCGCCCGCGTCGCTCAGGAGCGTCACCACGCCCTGCTCGACGGCCTGCGAGGGGTCCTTGGGCGTGGTCAGGAGCTTGCCGACCTTGACGGCTCCCGTGGCGTCGTCGACCCAGACGAGGTCGGTGAAGGTACCGCCGATGTCGACGCCGATGCGCGAGGAGTGAGCGGGAGGGCTTGTCATGGCTCAGGAGTGTACATGGCGGCGACCCGCGAAGTCAGCCGAGATACGAGGACACGAACGTCCCGGTGACGGCCCGGCCCGCGAAGCGCGAGAGGCGGAAGGGGAGGGGGTCGACCGGGGGCGCGGCGCCCGAGATGAGGGCGGCCATCATCTCGCCCACCGCCGGCGCGAGCTTGAAGCCGTGGCCCGACATGCCCGCCGCCACGAAGAAGCCTTCGAGATCCGTCTCGTCGAGGATGGGCATCCAGTCGGGCGTGATGTCGAAGGCGCCGGCCCAGCCGCGCGCGTAGCGGGCCTCCGCCATTCGCGGCACCGCCCGGCTCGTGCGCTCGAGGGCCACGCTCGCCTCGTCGAAGGAAGGCTCGGTGCCGAGCAGCTCGGGATCCATGGGGTGCTGGGTCTCGTCGTCGATGAGCGAGCCGGTCAGGGTGAGGCCACCCGTCTCGGGACGAAGGTAGCTCCCTCCCGCCAGATCCATGTAGACCATGTGGTCGGGACCGAAGCCGGGATCGCGCTGCACGACGAAGACGGGATGCCGTCCGATGACGATGGGTAGCTCGATGTCGGCGAGCCGGGCCACCGCCGGAGACCAGAGCCCGGCGGCATTGACCACGACCGGGCACGAGATCTCCTCTCCCGCGGCGGTGACGACGCCCGTGATCTTGCCGCTCGACTTCCGGAGCGACACCACCTCCACCCCTTGCTCGATGACGACGCCCCGCCGTCGCGCGGCCTCCGCGTACGCCGCGTTGACGGCGGGAGGGTCCCCGTATCCCGATCCGGGCTCGTGGAGGACGGCGCCGAGTCCCGCGGGATCGATGCGCGGCTCCAGGCGGTGGAGGTCGGCGGGATCGAGGATCTCCGCTCGCACACCGAGACCCCGCTGGAGGGCCAGAGTCTTCTCGAGGGTGGGGCGCATGGCGGCGCTGACGCCGATGAGGACGCCGCAGCGCGTGAAGCCGGCCTCGCCTCCCACCGCGTCATCGAAGCGCTCGAAGACGTCGAGGGAGCGAAGGACCATGCGCGTGGTCTCCGGGGTCGGGTAGAGCTGGCGGATGATGCCCACGGAGCGGCCGGTGCCGCCCGCCCCCACGAAGCGCCGCTCCAGGACGAGGACGCGGCCGAGGCCGGCGCCGGCCAGGTGAAAGGCGAGCGAGCAGCCGGTGACGCCGCCGCCGATGACGACGGCGTCGGCCGCTCTCATACGGGATCGAGAAGCCGGACGGGGTCGCCCTGCCTGATCGGCCCCGCCTGGAGCACCTTGGCGTAGACGCGGCTCCAGCCGGGATGCAGCTTCTGGGAGACGCGGGCGAAGTCACCGCCCACGAAGCTCGGCTTGATGTTGAAGCAGGGGCTCGTGTAGCGGGTGATCTCGATGCGGACCTCCTCGCCCAGCTCCAAGACGGCGCCCGGCTGCACGCGCTCCCAGTCGACGCCTTCGAGGGTCAGGTTCTCGCCGATGGCTCCGGGCGTCACCGGATGGCCCTCGGCCTGGAGGGCGCGGATCTGCTCGAGCGAGAAGAGACAAAGGGCCCGCTCGGGGCCGCCGTGGTGCTCGAGGTCGCGGTGCCCGTCGCCTTCGAGCCCGTCCGGCGTCACGCGCGCGGCAGCGACCGGGAGCTTGGGCACGCCTCCCGGAGAGACATTGATCTGGACCACTCGGCCTTTCACGCTCACAGGAGACCCTCCCGGATCAGGACGCCGCGGCGGCCCGCCGGATCATGCGCTTGATCACGGCCTCGAGGACGAGCTCGCCGCGCTGGTTGACCACTTCGTGCCGATACGTGACGATACCGCGGTCGGGCTTCTTCGTCTCGCGCTTCTCCGTGATGACCACGCGGACGCGGAGCGTATCGCCCACGAGCACGGGGGCCACGATCTTGATCTCGCTGCCCAGATACGACATGCCCGTGCCGTGGATGAGGCCCGTCTGCATGACGAGCCCTTCGGAGAGGCAGAAGGTGAAGGCGCCGGGAGCGGGGCGGCCCTTGAAGACCGAGGAGGTCTGCACGAACTCCATGTCGTAGAAGAGCGGCTCGTTGAAGCCGCACAGGTTGACGAAGGCGCAGACGTCCGCCTCCGTCACCGTGCGGCCCCGTGTCTCGTACGTGGCGCCGGGGTCGTGCTCCTCGTAGGTCAACCCGTGCGTTCTCATCGCGGCTCCTGAATCAACCCTCTCCCCTCAGGGGAGAGGGCAGGGTGAGGGGTGGTCTGCTCGTCACGCTTCTCCCAGATAGGCCCGGCGAACCTCCGGGTTGTCAGCCAGGTCCCGCGCGGAGCCCTCGAGGGCGATGCCGCCGGTCTCGAGGACGTAGCCGCGGCCCGCGATGGACAGGGCCATGGCCGCGTTCTGCTCCACGAGCAGGATGGTCACGCCCTGCTTGTTGATGGCGAGGACGGTCTCGAAGATCTGCTCCACGAGGACGGGGGCCAAGCCCATGGAGGGCTCGTCGAGCAGGAGAAGGGTGGGGCGGGCCATGAGGGCGCGGCCGATGGCCAGCATCTGCTGCTCGCCGCCCGAGAGCGTGCCCGCGACCTGGGCGCGCCGCTCCTGGAGCCGCGGGAAGATCGAGAAGACCCGGTCCATGTCCTCGCGCACGCCGGCGTCCACGCGCGTGAAGGCCCCCATCTCGAGGTTCTCGAGGACGGTGAGCCGGTTAAAGATGCGCCGGCCCTCGGGCACGTGCGTGATGCCCCGGTGCACGAGGGCATGAGAGGCGACGCCGAGGAGCGACTGACCCTGGAAGAGGATATCGCCCTCGCGCGGGCGCAGGAGCCCGGAGAGGGCGCGGAGGGTCGTGGTCTTGCCCGCGCCGTTGCTGCCGAGGAGGGTGACGATCTCTCCCTGGCGCACCTCGAAGGAGACGCCGCGCAAGGCGCGGATCTCTCCGTACGAGACGTGGAGGTCCCGCACCTCAAGCACGGCCGTCCCCCTCCGCGGGCGTCCACTTTCGCCGCCCCAGGTACGCCTCGATCACGCGCGGATCCTTCTGCACCTCGCCGGCGCGCCCCTCGGCGATCTTCTCGCCGTAGTCGAAGACGGTGACGTGGTCCGAGACCTCCATGACCACGCGCATGTTGTGCTCGATGAGCAGGATGGTGAGGCCGAGGTCGGCGATGAGGCGGCGCAGGAGCGCCATGAGGTCCCGCGCCTCGCCCTGGGTCATCCCGGCCGTGGGCTCGTCGAGGAGGAGGAGGGCGGGCCGCGAGGCGAGGGCGCGCCCGATCTCGAGGCGGCGCTGGTCGCCATAGGGCAGGTTGCGGGCGATCTCGTTGGCCCGCCCCCGGAGCCCCACGGTGTCGAGCAGCTCCGCCGCCCGCGCCCACAGGGCCCCCTCCTCCGTCTTGAAGCGCCGGTTTCGCGACAGCGCGCTCCACAGCCCCGTGCCGACCCGCGCGTGCATGCCCACGAGGACGTTCTCCACCGCCGTCATGTTGCGAAAGAGGCGGATGTTCTGGAAGGTGCGGCAGACGCCGAGGGCGGTGATCTGATCGGACCGGAGGCCCAGGAGAGGAGCGCCCCGGAAGCTCACCGTTCCCTCTTCGGGCACGTAGAGGCCGGTGAAGACGTTGAAGAACGTGGTCTTGCCCGCGCCGTTGGGCCCGATGATGGAGGCGATGCGGCCTTCCTCGAGGATGAAGTCGACCTTGTTCAGCGCGATCAGCCCGCCGAATCGCTTGGTGACGCCGCGCGCCTCGAGGAGCGCTGTCATGTCAGGGCTCCGCCGGCTCCTGGAGCTCGCGCGTGCGGCGCCGCGCGGGCAGGATGCCCTGCGGCCGGAAGATCATCATGAGCACGAGGATGAGGCCGAAGATCATGCGCTCGTACTTGGCCGGCTCGAGCTGGGTGGGCAGGTTGGCGAGGTTGTAGCCGAGGATCATGGTGCCCGCGTTGCGGAGCTCGTTGAGCCAGAGGGAAAAGCCCTTGAGGACCTGGAGGTTGAGAATCGTGACGACGGCGGCGCCGAGGATCGCGCCGGGAATGGAGCCCATGCCGCCCAGGATGATCATGGCGAGCACGCCGATGGACTCCATGAAGGTGAAGGACTCCGGGTTGATGAAGATCTGCTTGGCCGAGAAGAGCACGCCGACCGCCCCCGCGAAGGAGGCGCCGCAGGCGAAGGCCATGAGCTTCATGCGCACGAGCGGCACGCCCATGGCCTGCGCGGCCGTCTGGTCCTCGCGGATCGCCTCCCAGGCCCGGCCGATATGCGAGTCCTCCAGCCGCCGGTTGACGAGCACGGTGACGCCAACGATGAGCAGCACGACGGCGTAGAGGTAGAGGGGGTAGATCACGTTGGAGCTCGGGTCGATGCCGAGGGCCCGCAGGAGCGGGGCGAAGAAGATGGGCGGTCGCCCGATGGGCGTGATGCCCTTGGGACCGTTGGTGATGTTGATGGGCTTGTCGAGATTGTTGGCGAGCACCCGGATGACCTCGCCGAAGCCGAGGGTCACGAGGGCCAGGTAGTCACCGTGGAGCCTCAGCACGGGCAGGCCCAGGAGAATGCCCGCTCCCGCGGCCACGCCGACGCCGACGAGGAGGAAGACGAAGAACCACCACGGCGACAGCGGGAAGACGCTTCCGCCGAAGATCTGATTGGCCTGGGGCGACCCGAATATCGCCCAGGAGTAGGCCCCGACCGCGAAGAAGGCGACATAGCCCAGGTCCAGGAGCCCGGCCAGCCCCACCACGATGTTGAGACCGAGGGCGAGGGCCACGAAGATGCCGACCTGGATGGCGATCTCCATGTAGTAGGCGTTGATGGTCCCGAGCACGGGCATGAGCACGCCGAGGGTGACGGCGGTCAGGAGGGCCTTGGGCCAGCGCGGGATCCGCGCGAAGTAGAGGACCAGGATCGAGGCCTGGAAGAGCATGAAGAGCACGATCGAGCGCGGAGAGCGGGTCACGCCCCAGGCGGTGAGGGCGAGCAGCCCGACCACGAGGCCCGTCGCGGACACGGGCTTCTCCAGGAGCCCCTTGATCACGCGCGCTCCCGGACGATCTCACCGAGGAGACCCTTGGGCCGGAAGATCAGGATGAGGATGAGGATCGAGAAGGCGAGGATGTCCTTGTACTCCGCTCCGAAGGCTCCGCCCGTGAGCAGGGAAAGATAGGAGGCGCCGAAGGCCTCGAGGATTCCCAGCAAGAGCCCGCCGAGCATCGCGCCCGGGATGTTGCCGATCCCTCCCAGGACCGCCGCCGTGAAGGCCTTGAGCCCGGGGATGAAGCCCGTGTAGGGATTGATCAGGCTGTATTGCATGCCGAAGAGCACCCCCGCCCCGCCGCCCATGGCGCCGCCGATCAGGAAGGTCAGCGAGATCATGCGATTGACATTGATGCCCATGAGGCTGGCCGCGGCCTGATCCTCCGCGACGGCACGGATGGCCTTGCCGACCTTCGTCCGGTTGACGAGGCTGTGCAGGGCCCACAGCATGAGGAGCGCGGCCACGATGACCACGAGCGACTTCATGGAGACGTCGATGGTCTGGGTCAGCTCGAATCGGTGATTGAGCGCGTCCATGGGTGGGTACACGAGGTTGAAGGCATTGCGCCAGAGCGACTCGGCGAGGCGGATGGTGTCCTGGAGGAAGAAGGAAACGCCGATGGCCGAGATCAGCGGGATCAGGCGTGGGGCATGACGGAGGGGGCGGTAGGCCGTGCGCTCCACGAGGACGGCGAGCAGCCCGGAGGCGGCCATGCCGGCCAGCAGGACCACGACGAGCACGACGACCCAGGGCAGCAGGTCGAGCCAGCCCGCCGCCTTGAAGGTCAGCAACAGCTCCACCCCGACAAAAGCGCCGAAGATGAAGATCTCGGAATGCGCGAAGTTGATGAACTCGAGGACGCCGTACACCATGGTGTAGCCGAGCGCGATGAGGGCGTACATGAAGCCGAGGGTGATGCCGTCGAGAAGGACCTGCGGGAAGATGCCGAGCAGGAGCTCAACGTCCATCGGCACTCGGTCCCAGGGAAGGAAAGGCGGGAGGGGGCAGGGACCACCCTCCCGCCGGGTCCCCGCGTTCGGCTATTTCTTGGCCGCGGGGGCAGCGATGGCGAGCCGCTTGGCCTCTTTGTTCTCGGACCACTTCTCGGGGTTGTCGCTGCTGACCTGCATGACGTAGTACGAGGCCTTCTTCGGATCACCCTTGTCGTCGAACTCGATGGTGCCGGTCATGCCCGCGTACTTGACCTTGCGGATGGCGCTCGCCACCGCTTCGCGGGTCGGGGCCTTGCCCCCGCCCACCACGGATTCGAGCGCCTTGATGGCGATGCCCGTCGCGACGTAGGACTCGGCCGCATAGGGCTCGGGGTTCTTGCCGAACTTCTTCTTGAACTCGTCCACGAACTGCTTGGCCGCCGGGCTCGAGGTCGGTGCCGCCGCGGTCGTGTAGTACATGCCGACGACCGTCTTGCCGGCGATCTTCACCAGGTCCGACGAGTCGAAGCCGTCGGGCCCGAGGAACTTCGACTTGAGCCCCTTCTCGCGCGCCTGCTTGAAGAACGGCGCTCCCTGGTCGTAGATGCCGCCGAAGTAGACGAGGTCGGGATTCTTGGCCTTGATGGGGGTGATGATCGGATCGAAGTTGGACTTCTCCTCGGTGCCTTCGAATCCAAGCACCTTCACGCCCTTCTTCTCGACGTCGCTCTTGAAGGCCTCGGCCACGCCCTGGCCGTACGTGGTCTTGTCGTGCACGATGTAGACCGACTTCGCCTTCATGACGGTGGCCGCGAACTCCCCGCCCACCGGGCCCTGCACGTCGTCACGCCCGCACACGCGGTTCACGTTCGGGTACCCGCGATCGGTCACCTTCTCGTTCGTGTTGGCCGGCGAGATCATGGCCAGGGTGACTTCCTTGTAGACCTCGGACGAGGGGATCGCCACGCCGGAGTTGAGGTGGCCGATGACGACCATGATGTCCTTGTCGGAGATGATGTTCTTCGCGTTGGCCACGCCGACGTCCGGCTTGGCCTGGTCGTCGAAGGGCACGAGCTCCACCTTGTAGCCCTGCTTCTCGAGGTTGCCCTTGAACTTCTCCATGCCGAGCTGGGCGCCGAGCTTGATGCCCTCGCCCAGGGCGGATTGGCCGCCCGACAGCGGGCTCTGCGTGGCGATCTTGATGGTGCCTTTGGACTGGGCATCCGCGGGTCCGGCGCCGGGCAGCACGAGGGCCGCGATGGCGAGAGCGCTCAGCAGGTGGCGGAATCGCAGGGTCTTCATTCGATGTCCTCCTCCACGCGGGACGTCGGGGTTGGCAAGCGGCGTCATTATAGCGGGTTTGCGAGGGAGGTCAACGGCGGACCGCAGCCCGGGTGCGCATCGCCGTCATGGCGTCGAGCTGGCGTCGCGCTTCGGCATCGGCGGGCGAGACGAGCAGCGTCTCCTGCAGGAGGGCCATGGCCTGGATGGCGCGGCCGGCCTCGCGCTCGGACTTCGCGATCTCGAGCAGCGCCGCGGCATAGTCGCGGGCGAGGTTCGCGAAGTACGGGTCCTGGGCCCAGGCGCGGCGGAAATACGGAAGCGATTCGGCGAGGCGGCCGGTCTGCGCATACAGGGCTCCCATGTTGGCGAGGGCGCCCGTGAGGTTGGGGTCGAGCTTGAGGGCCAGGCGTAGCATCTCCTCCGCCTCGACGTCCTTGCGCTGGCCGTGGAGGGCGGTGGCGATGTTGTTGGCCACGGTCGCGCGCGCGGGCCTGAGCTGTAGCGCCCGCCGGTAGGCCTCCTCCGCCTCGGGATGCCGCTTCTGGGCCGTCAGCGACGTCCCGAAATTGTTCCAGCACACCGCGCACTGAGGATCTATGGCCACGGCCCAGCGCCACAGCGTCTCGGAGTCCTGCCAGATCTTGCTCTGGTCCCAGGTCGCCACCCCCAGCATGAGGACGAGCACGGCCGCCCCGAGGGCGACGCTCCGCACGATCACGGGGCCCAGTCGGCGCCGCATGTCCGCTCCGAGGAGGCGCGTGAGCCCGCCTCCCAGGAGCAAGGCCAGGCCCAGGCCCGAGAGATAGCTGTAGCGGTCGTGGGCGAGCTGGTGGCCCGAGTGGACGGCGCCGCTGATGGGGAGCAGCATCACCACGGAGAGCGTCCAGGCCGCGAGGCCGGCCGGCCACCGTTTCCGCAGGGCGATCAGGGCCGCCGTAACCAAGACGACGGCGATCATGGGCACGACGAATCGCGTGGAGAAAGGATCGAGGCGCGGGGGCAGCTCGTAGAGCGGGATGAGCTGCACGGGCCAGATCCAGCGCGCGGGGTAGAACATGAAGGCGTAGGCGGTCATGGCGATGCGCGCCGCCACCCCGTAGCTCTCGTACCCGGTGACGCCCGTGCCCTTGAGGACGACGGTGAGGGCGAGAAGAGCTCCCGCGGCCCCGATCACGGCCCACGGCAGCTTTTCCAGGAGGCAGCGCCGCCAGCCGAGCCGCCGGATTCGTCCCAGGGGATAGGCGTCGAGCAGGAGAAGGACGGCGGGCAAGGGCATGGCCGAGGCCTTGGAGAGCAGGGCCGCCGCGAACGCGAGCAAGGAGACCCCTCTCCACACGGGCTGGATCGTCTCGGTGGCGACGGAGCGAAGATAGGCCAGGATCGAGAGCAGGAAGAAGAAGGCGGAGAGCACGTCTTTTCGCTCGGTGATCCACACCACGGATTCCACGCGAAGCGGGTGAACGGCGAAGAGGAGGGCGGCGAAGGCCGCGCCGACGTCCGCTGGGCCCGGTGATGCGGCCTCGTCCGGGGTGTCGGGTGAGCGCGCCGCCCTCAGGAGCCGCCGCGCGATCCAGAAGAAGAGGGCGGCATTGGCCGCGTGAAGCAGCAGGTTCAAGACGTGGTAGCCGCGCGGATTGAGGCCACCGAGGGCGAAGTTCAGGCCGAAGCTCATCCAGGTCAAGGGGATGTAGTGGCCCAGCACCGCGCTCGTCCACATCCACTCGAGCTGCGCGCGGCCGAGTCCGTGCACGCCCGGGTTGTTGACGACGTTGTCGTAGTCATCCCAGTTGACGAACTCGCCGGTCAATCCAGGCCAGAAGGTCAGGAAGGCCACGGCGAACACGAGGGCGGGGAGGAGCGCGCGGCGCGCGATGCTCATCGCCCGTTGCTCACCGTGGGGTCGGCCGTCCAGCCTGGAGTCGCGCCTGGGTGAGCAGGAACCGGGTGGCTTCCGAGCCGCCGTCGAGGGCGAGGGCGCGCTCGAGCACGGGCACCGCGTCGGCGCCCCGGCCGCGCTCCATGAGCGCCTGGCCGAGATTGCGATGCGTGTCGGGATCCTGGGTCAGGATCTGGGAGGCCTCGGCGAGCAGGGACACCGCCTCGTCGAGCTTGCCCTGCCGCGCGAGCTCGATGCCATGGTTGCGTAGAGCATAGCCTAGATTGTTCCGGAGACCAGGAAACGCCGGCTGCGCCGCGGTCGCCTTGCGCAGCCAGGGCACGGCCTCGGCAAAGCGCCCTTGTCTGGCCAGGAGCGCGCCGAGGTTGGCCGCGGGCGCGCCCTGGTTGGGCGCCAGGCTCAGCGCGTGACGGAAGGCCTCTTCCGCCTGGGCCGTCCGTCCGCGGTTCGTCAGGATGACGCCCAGCGTGTCGTACGACGTGAAGTGATCGGCGCGCAGCTCGATGGCATGGCGCACGAGGGCCTCGGCCCGGTCGATCATGGCGGGCGAGGGCTCCCGGCGCCGCGCGAGGGCCGCGGCCAGGTTGTTGGCGCAGACGACGCAATCCGCGTCCAGCGCCACCGCGCGCTCCCAGAGGGAGTCGGAGTCGCGCCATATCCGGGTTTGCCCCCAGCTGGCCGCGCCAAGGCCAAGGACGACCACGGCGGCGCCCGCCAGCGCCAGGGTCACGGGCGCCCGGCCGAGCCCGCCCGCGCCCTCCGCGCGAAGCAGCGCCCAGAGCGCGCCGCCCGCCACCACGGCAAAGCCGAGCCCCGAGAGATAGCTATAGCGGTCATGGGCGAGCTGGAACCCCGCGTGCACGATCCCGCTCACGGGCAGGAGGACGAGGGCTGAGTACACCCAGGCCGCCAGCGCCCATGGGGCGCGCCGCCGCAGCAGGATGAGGCAGGCGGTCACGGCAAAGAGCGCCAGGAGCGGACCGAGAAAGCGCCCCTGCCAGAGGTTCACCCGAGGGGGCAGCTCGTAGAGCGGTGACAGCCCCACGGGCCACACCCAGCGCGAGGGGTAGAACCAGAAGGCATAGGCGACGACTCCGACGCGCGCGCCCATGCCCGTCTGGCTCCACGCCGAGGCGGACGCCCCGATGCGAAGGGCAAGCATGGCCACGACGGCGCCCGCCACGGTGATGACCGCGTACGGCCACTTCTCGAGAAGAAGGGCGCGCCAACCCAGGCGCAGGCGGCGAAGCGGGTAGACGTCGAGAAGGAGAAGGACGCCGGGCAGCGTCATGACGATGGACTTGGACAGGAACGCCGCGGCGAAGGCCAGGAGCGAGGCGGTGCGCCAGCGCCCGCTGATGAATCTGCCGCCCTCCGTCGCGCGAAGGTAGAAGAGAATCGACAGCAGGAAGAAGAGCCCGGAGAGCACGTCGCGGCGCTCGGTGATCCAGGCCACCGACTCCACCCGCAGGGGATGAACCGCGAAGACGAGGGCCGCGAAGGCCGCGCCCACGCGGGCGGGCATACTTTCGATCGCGCGCGACGTTTCCCCCGCGGCGCGGGCCAGGAGCCGTCTTGCGATGAGATAGACGCAGACGGCATTGGCGGAGTGGAGCAGGAGATTGCCAAGGTGGTAGCCCCAGGGATTCATGCCGCCCAGGGCGTAGTTGATTCCCAGGGTGAGCCAGGTCAGGGGAATCCAGTGGCCGAGGAGGGTGGTCGTGAGCATGTAGCGAAGCTGAGGCCAGCCGAGTCCCCGATAGCCCTCGTTCATCAGGAAGTTCGTGACGTCGTCCCAGTAGAGGAACTGCCCCTGGAGCGACGGGAGAAAGGGGAGGCCGGCCGCGAGCGCGATGCCCGCGGGCCAGAGGAGCCGGGACGGGTTCATCTCAGCACTCGCCTCGTCTCACCGCTCATTTATTCAGCCCTCGCCTCAGGGCTTTGCCCTTCAGCTCGAACTGCCACCCCTGCGGTATCATTTCAGCTCTCGTCTCGCGCCGTCGGCGCTCAACTCGAACCGCGGGCAGCGTCTCGGCTCGAAAAGCTCACCGGGCGCCGCCCCGGGCCGAGCGAATGGTCTCGAGGAACTCGCGAACGGCGGCGGCGGGATCCCGCGCCTTGCCTATGGCGGAGATGACGGCGACGGCGTCGGCGCCGGCCTCGATGACCTGGCTCAGATTGTTCCGGGTGATCCCGCCGATGGCCACGAGGGGGACGGGGATGTCCGCGCGCACGCGTCTGACCAGCTCCGGTCCCACCAGCTCGAAGCTGATCTTGCTCCCCGTCGGGAACATGCTGCCCACCGCGACATAATCGGCGCCGTCGTCGCGCGCGCGTCGCGCCTGGTCCGCGTTGTGGGTCGAGACACCGAGGATCATGGGCGGAGGCAGGAGCCGGCGGGCCTCGCGGGCGGGCAGGTCGTCCTGACCGACATGCGCTCCGTCGGCCTCCACGGCCAGGGCCAGGTCGACGCGATCGTTCACGATGAAGAGCGCCCCCGCCTCCCGGCAGCGCCTGCGCAAGGCCTGGGCGAGCGGGAAGAGCCCGGCCGGTGGCATGGTCTTCTCGCGAAGCTGCACGATCCGGCAGCCTCCCGCGAGCACCGCGTCCAGCAGCTCGTCGAGGCGCCTCCCCCCGGACGCCTGCCCATCCAGGATGACGTAGAGGGGGCTGGGCAGCGTCACGCGCTAGAGACCGACCTCGAGGCGCGGCAGCGCGTACTCTCCGGAGACGAAGACGGGGTCGGCGAGGAGCTTCTGGTGGAAGGGGATGGTGGTCCTGACGCCCTCCACCACCGTCTCGCCGAGGGCGCGCTGCATGCGGGCGATGGCCTCGGCGCGGTCCCGGCCATGCACGATGATCTTGGCGATCAGCGAGTCGTAGTACGGGGGCACGGAGGCCCCCGGCATCATGTGGCTGTCCACGCGCACGCCGTGGCCACCCGGGGGCAGCCAGGCCGTCACCGTTCCCGGCGAGGGGACGAAGTGCTCGGGATCCTCGGCGTTGATGCGGCACTCGAGGGCATGGCCCGAGACGCGAATGGCGCTCTGCTTGTAGCCGAGCGGCTCGCCCGCGGCGATGCGGACCTGCTCGCGCACGAGATCGATGCCCGTCACCATCTCCGTCACGGGATGCTCGACCTGGATGCGGGTGTTCATCTCGATGAAGTAGAACTCGCCGCTGCGCTCCACGAGGAACTCCACGGTGCCCGCCGAGACATAGTTGACGGCATTGGCCACGGCGAGGGCGGCCTTGCACAGCCCCTCTCGCGTGGCCTCGGAGATGGCGGAGGCGGGACTCTCCTCGAGAAGCTTCTGGTACCGTCGCTGCACGGAGCAATCGCGCTCGCCCAGGTGCACCCGGATACCGTTCCGGTCGCCCAGCACCTGGACCTCGACGTGACGCGTTTCCTCGACGAACTTCTCGAGGTAGAGCTCCGAGGAGCCGAAGGCCTGCGCGGCTTCCGACTGGCACGTGGCGAAGGCCCGGGCCAGCATCTCCCGCGAGCGGACGACGCGCATCCCGCGCCCGCCGCCGCCTGACGCCGCCTTGACCACCACGGGATAGCCCATCTTGTCGGCGAGGGCCTGCGCCTCGTCCACGCCCTCGAGCGGGCCCGTGCTTCCCGGCACCACGGGGGCTCCCGCCTGCTTGGCCATCTCGCGCGCCTGCGCCTTGTCCCCCATGAGCCGTATCGCCTCGGGCGAGGGACCGATGAAGGTGATGCCGCAGGCCCGGCAGATCTCGGCGAAGGCGGCGTTTTCCGAGAGCAGGCCATAGCCGGGATGGATGGCTTCGCTGTCCGTGATGGAGGCGGCCGAGATGATGCTTGGGATATTGAGATAGCTCGCCCGGGCCTCGGCGGGACCGATGCAGATGGACTCGTCAGCCAGGCGAACGGGCAGGGAGCCCGTGTCGGCCTGGGAGTGGGCGACGACGGTGCGAATGCCCATCTCCCGGCAGCTGCGGAGGATGCGCAGGGCGATCTCGCCCCGGTTGGCGATGAGGATCTTGTGGAACATGGGCGCGGCCCGCCGCTACTTGAGAGGCTCCAGGAGGAACAGGGGCTGGCCGAACTGGACGGGCTGGGCGTTGTCGACGAGGACCTTGACGATGCGCCCGCCGAGCTTCGCGTCGATCTCGTTCATGAGCTTCATGGCCTCGATGACGCAGAGGGTCTGCCCCTCCTTGATGGTGTCGCCCTCGCTGACGAAGGGGGGAGCCTCGGGGCTCGGCGATCGATAGAAGGTCCCGACCATGGGCGCCTCGATCGTGACGGTGCCCGCCGCCGCCTCCGCGGCCACGGCCGGGGCGGGCTGAGTGAGCGCGGTGGGCGGCGCCGCCGCGGAGGGTCGCGCGGCAGCCTCGGCGTGGCGGCGCACCACGCGCACGCGCATGCCTCCCGCCTCGACCTCGAGCTCGGCGAGGTCGTGGGCGACCGCGAGCTCGACGATCTCCGCGGGCGTCCACCGTCGCGGCGCCAGGATCCCTGCCATGGTCCCGCGCTCCTTCGCCATGTCCCTATCCGGCCGTGGCCACGCGGCTCAGATACTCCGCGCTGCGCGTGTCCACCTTCACCACGTCGCCCTGGTTGAGAAAGAGGGGCACCTGGATGACGGCGCCCGACTCGAGCTGAGCCGGCTTCGATCCGCCCGAGGCGGTGTCGCCGCGGATGCCGGGATCGGTCTTGACGATGGCCAGCTCCATGAAGTTGGGAAGCTCCACCGTCACCGGGCTGCCGTCGATGAACAGGATGTCGACCTCGGTGTTCTCCTTCAGGAAGTCGCGCGCGTCGCCCACCTCGTCGGGTGAGAGCGAGATCTGATCGTACGTCTCCGTGTCCATGAAATGGTAGCGGTCGTCCTTGTACAGGTACTGCATGTGCTTCTCGTCGAAGTCGACCAGCTCCACCTTCTCGCCCGCGCGAAAGGTGTTGTCGATGACCCGCCCCTGCCGCATGTGCTTGAGCTTGGTGCGCACGAAGGCGCCCCCCTTGCCCGGCTTGACGTGCTGGAAGTCGACGATGGTGTAGGGCTGACCGTCGTGCTGGATCTTGAGTCCCTTCTTGAATTCGGCGGTGGACACCTGCATGCGCTCAACCTTTCCGTTTCTGGGTCTTGGCCCGGAGCGCCTCGTCCAGGCGCTCGCGGACCCGGGCATCGCCCGGGTTCTTCTTCACGAGGCGAAGGAAGATCTGCGCCGCCTCGTCGGGGAGGCCTTGCTCGAGGCAGAGGGCGCCGAAGCTCATCGTCGCGAACGTGTCGTCCTCGAGGACGCGGCCGAGGGGCGAGCCCTCGCCGGCGCGACCGCCCGCCTGGAGGGCCTCCAAGGTGAGCCGCGCCTCGCGGTCGCTCGGCTCGAACTTGACCACGCGCTCGAGATGCTCGCGGGCCTCGTTCCACCGACCGGCCTTGCGATGGATATCCGCGGCGAGACGATGGGCCTGCGTGTCCTTCGGGCTCGCCTCCAGGATGCGGACGAGCTCTCCGAGGGCCTCTTCCCCGTTGCCCTCGTCGAGATATGCCCTGGCCAGGATGAGGCGCGCTGTCGTGTACTGAGGGAAGCGGACGAGGCCCTGCTGACAGAGCCGGATGGCCTCACGCGCCCGGCCGACCTTGCGATACGCGTCGGCCAGCGGGGCAAAGGCGAGTCCAGCCGGGTCTTTGGCGAGGCGTTCTTCGTAGCGACGGATTGCGCCGGCCGCCACGGGATCGGGGGCGGCGACGGCCCCTCCGACCTCGGGGATCGGGTTCGCCATGGCTCATCCTTTATATGCGCCAAAGGCGCGAGAGTCAATGCTTTTCCCCGCTTGCCCGCTCCTGCGTGGCGTGACAGACTCGCGCAGATGCAAGGTGACGCCGACTCAGCTTCCGCGCGTCCCCACGTGTCTGACTGGGAGCGCTTTCTGTTCCCCGTGGCGGCGGTCGTCCTGACCTTTCTCTGCTATCTTCCCGCTCTCGCCAATGGATTCATCGACTGGGACGACAGTCCTCTGCTCCTGCGCAATCCTCACTACCGGGGACTCGGCCTGGATCAGCTCCGGTGGATGTTCACGACCCGCCTCATGGGTCACTGGATGCCGCTCAACTGGATCTCCTTCGGCCTCGACCACGCCGTCTGGGGCATGACGCCCTCCGGCTATCACCTGACCAATGCGCTGCTCCACGCGATCAATGCCGCCGTGGTCTATGCTCTCGCCTCGAAGCTCCTTCTCCTCTCGCTGCCCGAGCTCAGCTCCGACCGCATGCGGGTGAGGCTGGGCGCGCTCGTGGCCGCTCTCACGTTCTCGCTGCACCCGCTGCGGGTCGAGTCCGTGGCCTGGGTGACCGAGCGCCGGGACGTGCTCTCCGGGCTCTTCTTCCTCCTCGCCATCTGGGCCTATCTCAGATATTGCGAGGCTCGAACCGCCGAGAGAGGGGGCGGGCGATGGCCCTACTGGGCGGCCGTGGTCCTGTGCGGACTGGCGCTCATGTCGAAGGTCATGGCCGTGAGCCTGCCCGTCATCCTGCTCTTGCTGGATATCTATCCGCTGCGTCGTCTGGGCGGTGGGCCTCGCGGCTGGCTGGGTCCCACGGCCAGAGCCGTCTTGGTGGAGAAGCTTCCCTTCGTCGCCCTGTGCGCCGGCGCCTCCGCGCTTGCCCTCTGGGCGCAACTGGCCGGGGGGAGCCCGGTTCCCCTCGAGGCCTTGCCATGGTCCGGGCGCCTGGCCATCCTGGGCTACCAGCTCGCCTTTTACCTCGGGAAGAGCCTCGTGCCCACGAATCTCGCCATCCTCTACGAGCTCAGGCTGCCTCTCGAGCTAGAGCCTTGGCGGATCGTCCTGAGCGTGGCGACGGTGGCGGCGGTCACGGCATACGCGGTGGCCCTCCGCCGCCGCGTGCCCGCGGTGCTGATCGCGTGGGCCGCCTACGTCGTCATCCTGCTTCCCCCAAGCGGCATCGTGCAGTCGGGCTACCAGATCGCCGCGGATCGCTACAGCTATCTCGCCTGCCTCGGCTGGTCGATGCTGGCCGGGGCCGGCGTGGCCGCCCTCGGCCGCGTGGCGGCGCTGCCCGCCTTCCTCGTCATCGCGACGCTGGGCGGGCTGACCTGGACGCAGACCAAGGTCTGGCACGACAACGAGACGGTGTGGAGGCGCGCCGTGTACGTCGATCCGCGCTCCGGGATCGCGCGCGCGAACCTGGGCGCGGCCCTCAGCGCCCACGGCCGGCCCGGGGAGGCGATGGCGGAATTGCGAGAGGCCATCCGTCTCCGGCCTGGCTATCCGGACGCCCATCTGAGCCTCGGCCTCATGCTGGCGCAGGGAGGCGATCCCGCGGGGGCGGTGCCGCACTTCAGCGAAGCGCTCAGGCTGTGGCCGCGCTTCGCCGAAGCGCACAACAATCTCGGGGCGGCTCTAGCCGTCCAGGGGCGGCGAGACGAGGCGCTCACGCACTTCCGGGAGGCGCTCCGCCTGAGCCCGGACTACGCGGAGGCGCGGAACAATCTCGGTCTTGCCCTGGCCCAGGACGGCAAGCTACGGGAGGCGGCCGAGCAGTTCGCGCGCGCGGTCGAGCTGAATCCCGAATGGATCGACGCGCGGAGGAACCTGGAGCAGGCGCAGCGGCTGCTGGGTCGCTAGATAGCTCGGAGGGGGGCTCCGCCCCCCTTCCGAAGCCTCCCCCCGAACAGATTGCGCCGGCGAAGCCGGCGCTCGAAGCGGAACACTCTTGCTCGCGAGGAGACGGGAATTGCTTGGACGGGTCGCTAGAGGGCGGGGGCGCTCGACTCGAATGGCGCGGCGGGCACGGCGGGCGCGCGATCGGCTGGCCGCGCCGCGAATCGCGATTTCAGGCGAAGCGCCGGCGCCTCGATCCAGCGGTAGGAGGCCGCGGCCATGGCAAACGTGATCACCCACGCCGGCACGATTCGGGACGGGAGGTATTCGAGGATGCCCGAAGCCCACAAGGCTCCCGCGAGGAAGAACACGGGAAGGTGCCACAGGTAGAGCGCGTAGGAGCGCCTCCCGATCCACACGAGCGGTGACCAGGCGAGAAGGGGAGCCAGGCGCGATCCGGGCCGCAGCACGTCCACGATGAGGATGCCCGCGGCCACCGCCACGATGGCGCTCGCCCCCCGCCGCGCATAGTCGTCGGGCAGACGCGCCATCACGAGAACGGCCACCAGCACGGCGGCGGCGGCCAGCGCGGCGCCCTGCCATCGCCACCTTGTCGAGGCCGACGGATCGCCTCCGCCCCGGATGTATCCCCACGACACGAGGCAGGCCGTGGCGCACCCGATGAGGATGGGATCGGCGTGCGCGTCCGTGCCGAGGTAGAAGCGCCGGCCTGTGGCTCCGCTCACCGCCAGGTGATAACGGAGGAGGATCGATCCCAGGGCGGCCAGGAGGAGGCCGGCCACGAGCAGCCATCGCGCGCGCACGCGGCGGAGGAGCAGGGCGAGGACGGGTGGCCACACGAGGTAGAACTGCTCCTCGATCGACAGTGACCAGGCGTGCCCGAGCATGCCCTGGGGAAGCCCCGCGATGGCCGCCCAGTTCGCCACGTAGAAGATCACGGCGAGGACGAAGAGCGACATGCCGCCGACACGGGCGGGGCCCGCGGTGGCGATCATGGCCACGCCGGAGACGATGACTACGGGCACGAGGGCGGGGAGAAGCCGAAGGGCCCGCCGGCAGTAGAAGTCACGGAGGGCGATGCGCTCCCCGGCCGCGTGCTCTTCGATCAGGAGCGTGGTGATGAGGAAGCCGCTCAGGGTGAAGAAGACGTCCACGCCGAGGAAGCCGCCGTGGATCAGCCCGGAGTGATAGAGCATGACGGCGAGCATAGAGATGGCGCGGATACCGTCGAGAGCAGGGTGATAGCCGAGCCGTGTCGTCATGGGCGGCGCTTCGAAACGGTGGCGGACGGCGAGTGGCAGGACAATGATCTAGATCTAGCACGGCCGTGGGGAGCCGCCCGAAAGAATTGGGAGACTCAGCCGAGCTCGGCCAGAGCCTCCAAGATCACGGGCGTGGGGACGTCGAAGACGATGCGGAAGCGTCCGATCTCCGGGGCGAGGACGAACGGCACGCGCCCCTCCTTGCCCTTCTTGTCGCGCGCCATGGCCTCGATCACGCGCTCGGGCGCCTCCCCGACCTCGCGCACGGGCAGACCCATCGTCTCGAGCAGCCGCACCTGCCGGGCTCGCGTCTCCGTGGCGGCCAGGCCCAGGCGCTCGGCCACGCCCGCCTCCGCCACCATGCCGAGCGACACCGCCTCGCCGTGGGCGAAGCGCGCATAGCCGGTGACCGCCTCGATGGCGTGCCCGATGGTGTGCCCGTAGTTGAGCACGTGACGTAGCTCCGCCTCTTGCTCGTCGCGCTCGATCACGGAGGCCTTGAGACGGCACGAGCCGGCCACGATCCGCTCGAGGGTCTCGGGCTCGCGCTTGGCGAGGGCGGCCGCGCTCCGCTCGACCTCGCCGAAGTACGCGGCGTCGAGCACGATGCCGTGCTTGATCACCTCGGCCAGTCCCGAGCGGTACTCGCGCTCGGGCAGGGTCTGGAGCGCGCCCGTGTCGGCGAGCACGAGGCGCGGCTGGTGAAAGGCGCCGATCAGGTTCTTGGCGCGCGGATGGTCGATGGCCGTCTTGCCGCCGATGGAGGCGTCCACCTGGGCGAGGAGGGTGGTGGGGAGCTGAACGAAGTGCATGCCGCGCATGTAGGTCGCGGCCACGAAGCCCGCGAGGTCTCCCACCGCGCCGCCTCCGAGGGCGACCACGGCCGAGCCTCGATCGAGCCCTGCTTCGAGCAGCCGATCCCACGTCTGCGCGGCGACCTCGAGCGTCTTCGCGCGCTCGCCCTCCGGCAGGAGCACCGTGGTGACCTCGAAGCCCGCTCCGGCCAGGCTTTGCGCGACGACTTCGCCGTAGAGGGCCCGGATGGAGGGATCGGTGACGAGGGCGAGCTTGCGCCCCACCCCGAGCCGAGAGATTTCCGGACCGGCCTGGGCGAGCAGCCCGGCGCCCACAAGAATGCGATAGGAGCGGGGGCCGAGCTTGACGGGGACGTCGATCATCGGACGTCCAGGCTACCAGGTCTTGAGGTAGTCGAGATAGCCCTGGTAGTTGCGGCGGACCTCGTCGATACCGTCCCCGGCGAACTTCTCGAGGAAGGCCTCGGCGAGCACGAGGGCCATCATGGCCTCGCCGACCACACCGGCCGCGGGCACCGCGCAGACGTCACTGCGCTCCACCACCGCCTCCACCGCCTCCTTGGTCGCCGTGTCCACGGAGCGGAGCGGCTTGCGGAGGGTGGAGATGGGCTTCATGGCGGCGCGCACGATCACGGGCTGACCGTTGGTGACGCCGCCCTCGAGGCCGCCCGCGCTGTTCGACTGGCGGTGAAAGCCGCTGTCGGCGTCGAAGAGGATCTCGTCGTGGACTTGCGAGCCGAGACGGCGCGCCGCCTCGAAGCCGAGGCCGATCTCGGCGCCCTTGATGGCGTGGATCGAGCAGAAGGCGCGGGCGAGGCGACCGTCGAGCTTGCGGTCCCACTGGACATAGGAGCCCAGGCCCACGGGGCAGCCGAGGGCGACCACCTCGAAGACCCCGCCCAGAGTGTCGCCGGCCGCCTTGGCCTGGTCGATCGCCTCGATCATGCGCCGCTCCGCCTCGGGGTCCGCGCAGCGGACTTCGGAGGCCTCGGCGCGGCGCCGTAACTCTTCCCACGGGACTTCCAGGGCGCCGATGCGCACCCCGCCGATCTCCGTCACGTGGCTCAGGATGGTGATGCCGAACTCCGAGAGGAGCCGCTTGGCCACCCCCGCCACGGCCACGCGGGCCGTCGTCTCCCGGGCGCTCGACCGCTCGAGCACGTTGCGGATGTCGTGGTGGCCGTACTTCATGGCGCCGGCGAGGTCGGCGTGCCCGGGGCGCGGTCGGGTCACGGCCTTCGCGGCGGTGCCCGCGGGTGGCTCGCCCACGGCCATGGTCTGCTTCCAGTTCTCCCAGTCGCGGTTCTGGATGGTCAGCGTGATGGGACTGCCGAGGGTGCGGCCCCCGCGGACTCCGGCGGAGATGTGGGCCTGGTCTTGCTCGATCTTCATCCGACCGCCGCGGCCATAGCCGCGCTGGCGACGCGCGAGATCCGCGTTGAGGTCGGCCTCGGACAGCTGGAGCCCGGCGGGAACGCCGTCAATGACGGCGGTGAGCGCTTCCCCGTGGGACTCGCCGGCCGTGAGGAAGCGGAACGCCCCGCCCACGAGCCCTCGCTAGCGCGGGGCGACCGGGGTCATTGCCATGCCAGCCCCGTTCTGCTGCACGATCGACGGCGTGACGAAGACCACGAGCTCCCGTCCCGTTTCGTTGTTCTCCTTCTGCTTGAAGAGCCAGCCGAAGATCGGGATATCGCCGAAGAGCGGCACCTTACGCACGGTAGTCGACACGGTACCCTGGGTGACGCCACCGATGACGAGGCGGTCGCCCTCCTTGATGAGCACCTGGGTCTCCGCCTTGCGCCGGTTGATGATGGGCACCGCCACCCCGGCCGCGGGGGTGATGGTGTCGCCGCGGGAGTTGTTCTCCACCACGACGATCATCTTGATCTTGGTGATGGTCTTGTCACCCACCTTCTCCCTGAGCACGGTTGGCGTCACCTCGAGCTTGAGCACGGCTTCCTTGAACTGGATCTGGGTGCCCGCCGAGCTGACCGTAGCATACGGGATTTCCTCGCCGAGCGATACCGCGGCCTTGTTGTTCTCCACCGTGACGATCTCGGGCCGCGCCAGCGTCCGCGTCTTGCCCTGGGAGGCCAGGGCCTGGAGGGCGAGGTTGATGTTGAAGTTGTTCGACACGAAGCCGAAGGAGATGCCGCCCGCGGGCACGCCCGCGTTTGACGCGTTCGGCAGCCCCCCGAAGGGGAGGTTGACCACGTTGCCGCCCAGGGGCAGTCCCGTGGTGGCAGAGATGGGGAAGAGCTGGGAGAGCGTCAGGTTCGGGTTCGCGGGATTGATGTTGATCGGGGCGACCGGGTTGAACGGGGCGATGGTGCCGTCCGGCAAGAGGATGCCTGAGAAGGCGGGCGAGGTCGTGCCGGCGTTCTTGCCCGGGGCCGACTGGAAGCCCTGGCCGATCAGCGTCGTCGTGTTGTTGATGTTGCCGGCGCCCGCGCCGCCCCACTGGACACCGATGCCCTCGAAGGCGCTGCGATCGAGGATCTCCATCCGTGCCTCGATCTTGACCTGGGGGAGGGGAATGTCGAGCTGCTCCTTGATCAGCTTCTTGAGCCGCTCGAGATCGGCCTCGTAGTGGCGGATGAACACGCTGTTGGTCGGCTTGTGCGCCTGGATGGTGATGCCCTTGGCGAGCACGTCCTGGCTGGCGGAGATGACTTGCTGGCCCGGGGCCGCCATGTATGGCGGGACCGGCGCGTTGACCTCGGGGAACGGTCTCAACAGCGGGTTGGGCGGAAGGCCGCTCGACGGCACTGTCGTCGGGTTCTGGGGGATGGCGCTGATGATAGGGATCTGTTGGATGGGCGCCCCGGATGGCGGAATGCCGAGAATGCCCTGGAGCGTCCTGGCCACGTCCTCGGGATCGGCGTACGAGAGCCGGATCAGCTCCTCGCGCAGGGGACCACGGGCCTTGGCCTCGGAGATGGCGGCTTCCGCCTGGAGCTTCTTGGTCGACGCCTCCGCCTCCTTCACCTCGGCCTCGGCGCGCTTGGTGCGGATCTCGCTCTCGGACTTGACCTGCGCCTCCTGGACGCGCGCCAGCGCCTCGCGCTCCTTGGTCAGCTGCTCGGTGGAGACGATGCGGATGACGCTGCCTCGCTCGATCTTCTGGAGGCCGCGCGTCTCGAGAATGGTGTCCAGGGCCTGCTCCCAGGTGACATTGCGCAAGGACACGGAGACCTTGCCCTTGACATCGTCGCCCGCCACGATATTGCGACCGCTCTCGGCGGCGAGGATGCGCAGCAGGTTGACGACGTCGGCGTCCTTGAAGTCGAGCGAGATGAGCCGCTGGCCGTTTCCCGTCGGCGGCTGTGTCGTCGGAGGAGAGGCGGGCGGAGGCGCGGGAGTTGCCTGGGCGGGCACGGGCACCAGAGCGATCGGTGCCAGGGTCACCGGCTTCACCAGCGCGTCCTTTGCCCGAACCTCTGGTGCCCGAACCTCTGGTGCCCGAACCTCTGGTGCCCGAACCTCTGGCATCCGCACTGCTGGCATGCGCGCTTCTGACGTCTTGTCTTCTGGCATCCGCGTTTCTGCCGACCGCAGCTCCGGGGTGCCGAGGGGTGCCGCGGCGACGACCGGCTCGGCCTTTGGGGCCGCAGGCCGGAGGTCGATCTTCAGGGCCTCGAAAGCCTCGGTGACTCGCTGAGCGTCCACCTTCTGAGGAGCGATCTTGGTCGAGGCGGGAATGGTCGCCGGCGCCTTGGTCGTCTCCTTCGCCCTGGGCGCTGGCCTGTCCGCCTGCGCGGTGGCCCCCGGCTCGAGCACGAGGGCGAGCCCCTCTGGGCGCTCGTCGATCCGGTAGCCGACCTTGCGAGAGAGCTCCACGACCACGCGAGCCGTGCCGACGCGAAACTGGCTGCCGCGCACCTCGCGCACGGGGTCGCCGTCGGACTTCAGCGCCGTCCGGTTCCAGGCAAACGTCGTCCCCTGCATGTCGACCACCAGCCGGTTCGGGGAGTCGATGAAGCTCGCCGCATACTTGGCAGGTCCGCTCATGCTCACCAGGACGGTGACGCCGTCACCCTGGCGGTCCACGCTGATGGACTTGAGCTGGACCGGCGCATCCGGCATCTGCGCGATGCCGATGCTCGCTCCGAGGAGACTCGCGAGAACCAGCAATCCCCACAAGCGCAGCAATCTGCCGAGCGGGCGCAGCGATCTCAATGTCGGCGTCTGAGCCTTCATGCGACGATCACCCCTCTTCCTGCATGCTGTGCCCATCATTAATCTAGCGGCAAGCGCAGGGTCACCGTGGTCCGACCCTGGCCAGGCTGGGCCGAGACCGCGAAGGTCACGGACGCAGCTGTGATGGCGGTCACTCGGCCATTGCCGAGGGCATCGCCGGGCTTGAGGATGTAGCCGATGCCATCGGGGCCCTCGACGAGGGCCATGAGCCCCGGGCGACCCTGCACGATTCCGACGAGCTTGGCCGCCGTGAGGGTGATGCCCTTGTTCTCGGCGGCGAGCGAGACGGGCGCGAACGGATCTCGGCGCCCCTTGGAGTCGAAGGCGATGGGCGGGAGGGGCGCTCCTGCCTCAGGGTCCTTTGGCTTGACGGTGCTCGCGCCCGGCAAGGCGGAAGCGCCCGGAGCGGGAGGAGCGGCGGCCGGAGGCGGAGCGGGCGTCGGCGCAGGGGCGGTGGGAGGCGCCTCGCTCCCGCCACAGGAGGCCAGGAGAGCCGAGGCGATGAACAGCAGCGTGGAGCGGTGATGCGGCCTCATCGGGGCGTGCCCGGTTGGCCCGCGGCCGGCGGCGGCGCGGGAGCGGGAACGGGAGCCGGCGCGCCGGGCTTGGGCGGCGGCGGAGCGCCCTCGGGCCGGAACACATAGGTCGCCAGCGTCATCTCGGCACGCACCGTGCCCGTGGGCCGCTCGATGCCCGTGAACTTGAACTCGTTCAGCGAGACGATGCGCGGCAGCTGTCCCAGCTTCTCGAAGAATGCGCCCAGCTGGTTGTAGCTGCACTCGACGGTGACGGCGATGGGTACCTCGGTCAGCACGTCCCTGTCCTCGGGATTCTTGGGCTGGAACAAGGCGACCCCCAGCCCCGCCTGGGAGGCCAGATCCGAGACCTGTCGATAGAGGCGCGGGATCTCACGTTCCGAGGGCAGGCGCTCCTTGACCGTCTCCAGGCGCTTGCGGAGCGCTTCCGCCTGGGCGCGGAACGGACGGAGGTTGGCCTCGTCCGCCCTCGCCTTGAGGACCTCGGCCCGCAGCACCTCGTTCTGCTGCTGCAGCCCGTCGCGGTCCGTGGCGGCCGGGGAAATGAGCAGGAAGTAGGACAGGGCTCCCACGATGACGAGCAGCATCACGCCGAAGATGACCTTCTGCTGGCGGGGCGCGTTGATGAGGGAGTCGAGGGCGCCCATGGTCAGGGCTCGAACCGCGTGACCACTTCGAAGGTGATCAGCCGCGGCGATTTGGTCAGGTCCTGCTTGGCGTCCACGATGTCGACGTCCTTGAACTTACCGGTCGCCTTGAGGTTGACCATGAAGTCGGACAGGGCGGTGGCGCTGTAGGAGGTGCCGCCGAACCTGAGCTGCGTGCCCTTCTCCTCCATGCGCGTGAGCCAGAGATCCTTGGGCAGGGTGTCGAGGACGGCGTCGAGGAGGTAGACGGGACGCGTCTGGCCCCGCGCCACGATCTCGATGGCGTTCACCCGGCGCTCGAGGAGCTCCTTGTCACGCCGGAAGCGCTGCCCCTCGGCGATGAGCCCCTTGAGGCGGTCGGATTCCTTCCGGTTCTCCACGATCTCGCGATTCAGCCGGCTGACGTCGGAGGAGATCATCCACCACCAGCCGCCCACGATCAGCACGAGGAGGGCGGCCGCCGTCCCGAAGGCGATGCCGAGATTGAAGCTGGGGAGCTGAAGTCCGGGCCCCGCCTTCTTGGCGGAGGGCGGAGCGAGGTTGATCCGGATCATGCGGACTTGTCCCCGGGCCGCCGGAGACCAAGTCCCACGGCGACGGCGAGGATGGGCGCGGCCTGCTCGAGCTCTTCCGCCGTGAACTCGGTGCCCTCGTACTCGACGTGCGCGAGGGGCCGGGCGATCTCGACGGGAACACCCCAGGACGAGGAGAGGAACTCGTCGATGCCCGCGAGGCGGGCGCAGCCCCCCGACAGGACGATGCGGGCGATGCGCTCGGACTCGGCCGTCGAGGCGAAATAGTCGAAGGTGCGCTGCACCTCGAGCGACAGATCGCGAGAGACGGCTTCGAGGGCGGGCACGAGATCGTCCCAGGACACGCCCACCTCCTGTCCGTGCTTGGCCGCCTCGGCCTTCTCGAAGGGAATGTTGAGGCGCTGCGCGATGGCCTGGGTGTAGTTGTGCCCCCCGAAGGGGACGTCGCGCGCGAAGATCGAGGCGCCGCCGCGAATGACGTTGGTCTTCATGACGGTCGCCCCGATGTCGATGAGGGCGACCGCCTCGTCGGCTCCGCCGTCCGGATGGTTGAGCTCCCACTGGTTCTGGATGGCGAAGGCGTCGAGGTCCACGACGAGCGCCTCGAGACCCGCCTGCTCCACCGCGGCCACGTACTCCAGGACCTTGACCTTCTTGACCGCGACGAGCACCACAGACATCGCGTTGACCGATTCACCCACGACCTGGTAGTCGAGGAAGACGTCGTCCACCGCGAACGGGATGTGATGCTCGGCCTCGAGGGAGATAGCGTCCGCGAGCTCCTTGGCGGTGACCTTGGGCAGGGGCACGCGCTTCACGATGCCCTCGCGCCCCGAGACCGAGATCGCCGCGGCGGTGTTCGTGATGCCTGCCTTCTGCACACACTCGCGGATGGCGTCGCTCACGAGGCCCGGTTCCTTGATGCTGCCCTCGCTGATCACGTCGCGGGGAAGGGGGACCTGGGCGAAGGCCTTGAGCGCATACCCCGCCTTGCCCTCGATCAGCTCGATCGCCTTGACGGAGCTGGAGCCGATGTCGAGCCCGAACGTGAGCGGCCTCTTTCCCAGTCCAAAAAGCGCCATGTCAGCTCCCGGTCCTGCTGGTCGCCAACCCTCCGGGGGGTTGCCGCGACCGACTGCGGGTTGGCCTGCTCACCTGTAAAAAACGCTGACTATCACGTAGCTTATATGCTGGGCCGGGGAAAGTGTCAACAGTTTGACGCTACAACAGGATGGGGACCCCGAAAATGGCGTCCCCGACCGGTTGCGGAAATTCGCCCTAGTCGGGTAATTCTCGGTAAGACCCGGGCTTGAGCATCCAGCCGAGAGAGATGAGGCCGTCGCCGCTTCGAGCGGCCGCGCAATCGAAGCGGATCGCGGGTCCGCCGCCCGTACGCTGGATGAGCGTGACTCCGCCGCGGAGGCCCCGAGCCACCACCTGGCCTTCCACGCCGCCGGGACCCGCTCCGCGGTACGCGAACCCGTCGAGGGCGTAGGCAAGGCCGCGCAGCCGGGCGTCGCCGGAGATCTCGAGGGTGCCCGAGACGATCATCCACCCACGAAAGACGCCGGCCCCGCCACCCACCACGACGCGCGCCAGGTCGGCCTCGGGGGTGGCAGCGGAGATCGGCGCGCCGCTCACCGTGTCGACGAAGACGAGCCCATCCCGGGGCATGCTCGCCCCATCGAAGGCCACGCTGCCTCGATAGTAGGTGCCGCGTGACTGGGCCAGGCGCCGAAGCGCGCCGAGCTCACCGTTGGTGAACGCCCACGCCTCCGCTCCTTCCGCGGGCTGCCCCTGGGCGATGTCGCCCGCCTGGTTGGAAAGCGCGTTGCCATCGGCGCCCCAGATCTCGGCGCCGGGGCCCATGACGGCGGTCCCGCTCGTCCACGCGCCGAGCTTGGCGCCGCACGTCGTGTCCCCGCGGGCATCGGCGGCGGCGCCGGCGGCGGCCTGGAGATTGCCCACGACGCAGAGCGCGCACGGCGCGGCGTCGGCAGGCGCGCGAATGCGCATGATGGTGGCGACGAGGCGGTGATGCGCCTTGGCCCGGGCGTCGCCCGGATCGTCGGTGGGCGTCCACCCCACGGCCACGATGTCCCGCTCGTCGCCGGCTCCACCCGCCGCCACCGTCAGCCGGAACCCGCCGCGCCCCACGCCGTCTGCGGTGACGGGGACGAGGAGGCTTCCGTCATACGGGGGCGGGATCAAGGCGGGCAGCGGGTCGGGAAGGCCCTGCGCGGATCCCGGATGGGCGAGCGCCCAGATGGCCCGCTCGATACCGGCGTCGGCGAGGGCGGCCGCCTGGGTCGAGCGCAGCTGATTGGCCGCGATGCTCGGCTCGGTCGCCGACATCGCGGAGAGCTCTAGGAGGAGCGACGCGAGCACGAGAAGCGTGATGAGGGCGAGGGGAACCGCGACGCCTCGTTGGTTTCCTAGCAAGCCTGCCGGCCCGTCCTTCACCGCTCTGCGACGAGGGTGGTCAGCGAGATCGTCTTGTCGGTCGAGGCCACACCTGCGGCGCTGACCGGGCGATACGAGACGCGCACCGTGATCTGACGGAGGCGCGGCGACACGATGCCGGCGCAGCCGGGCGCCGCCGCGCAGTCTGAGATCCTGACGTCGCGGTTGAAGCGGCCATAGGGCGGAGCCAACGGCGACTCGTCAGGAAAGGTCGGAATCCCGGAGGCGTGGGGCCCCGCGCCCGGGTGCGCGGAGATGCCGAGCCGATCCACGGCGGGGCTCGAGCTCCAGGCCGCGGCGCGCGTTTCCTCGAGACGCGCCGAGGCCAGGAAGGTGGCGGTCGTGAGCTGGCTGCCTTCGCTGACGGCCGCCCCCGACACGGGAATCGACGAGACGAGCGCGGTCAGTCCCAGGGCGAGGACGGCGACGGCGGCGAGAACGTCCGCGAGCACCGGGCTTCAGGGACCGACGAGAACGCGACCTGATGCGGATACCGACACGGTCAGCGAATACGTTCCCCGTGACACAGTGTAGGTTGCCGCCGGCGTGGCGGCGCCCAGATAGTTGAAGACCGGATTGGCGGTGGTGGTGAGCGTGATGTAGTCGGGTGTGGCGATGTTTCCGGCAGCGTCTGTCCCCGCTCCGATCCATACCGCCCCACCGCAGCCACCAAGATTGTATCGAATGGTGGTGGCCGTGATGTTGACGCACACGTTGCTGTTTCGCTGGAGGGCGAGCTGCCGTCCCTGGTTGAGGTAGGCGGCTATGTCCGACGCCGCACCCCGCACCTGTGCCGTGCGGTAGTAGCTCAAGAACAATGGCGTGGACATGGCGGCGAGTATGCCCACCACGGCGAGAAAGACGATGAGCTCGGGGAGACTGAATCCCCTCTGGCGCTGCGGGCGCCTCGCGGCGAGGCGACCAGCCTGGAGTTCGGTCTGTGTGCTCATCTCTCAAAGAAATAAGCAAGAAGGGGGCCAGCCTGGATTGGGTCGACCATGGTCAACCGCCCAGATACCAGGCGAGGAGAGATCTTCCCCACAGGAGGCTGATCACTCCACCCAGGGCCAGGAAGGGGCCGAAGGGGATGGCCGCTTTCCTGCCCTTTCGGCCAGTGGCCAGCAGGGCAATGGCCACGGCGCCTCCGCTCCACACGCCGATCAAGATGGCCAGGAGGGCGAGCTTCCATCCAAGGAAGGCGCCGATCATGGCTCCGAGCTTCGGGTCGCCCCCACCCATGCCTCTGCCCGCCGTCAAGAGGATGATCAGGACGAAGGGACCGCCGCCGACCAGGATGCCCAGCAAAACGTCGAGCCAGCTCTTCGGACTGCCCAGCAGGCTGAGCAGGGCGCCGATGACGATCCCGGGCAGCGTGATGACATCGGGGATGATCTGGTGGTCCAGGTCGATCCCGCTGACCACCACGAGCCCGGCCAGGAAGACCATGGACGCCACCAGGTCGAGGACGGTCACCGCGCGCCAGGCGGCCCCGGCGAAGAGAAGACCGGTCAGGAGCTCGACGGCCGGATAGCGCCAGGAGATGGGAGTGTGGCAGGCGCGGCAGCGGGCGCGCAGGGCCAGCCACGACACGATCGGGATGTTGTCGAACCAGCGGATGGGGGCGCCGCATTCCGGGCACGCGGACGGTGGGTGCACGATGCTGCGCTCCATGGGCAAGCGCGCGATTACGACATTGAGGAAGCTCCCGATGATGAATCCGAAGAGCAAGCATATGCCCTCGAGGAAGAGGGGCGGAGGCACGGGGTGATTGTACAAGAGGAGCCCATTCGTGGACGCGCCCGCGGTGCGAGAGACCTGACGAGGGAGGGGGCCACCCCTCCCTCGTCAGGTCGATCGTGACTGAGCGCGAGTCTATGGAGTCGTGATGGTGGTCCCGTCGCCGTTCGCGGTGATGGAAAATGTGCCTGTGCTGCTGGAGGTGTAGGTGTAGGCACCCGACCAGGCCGGCGAGCCACCTGGGGGCGGAGTCGGAATTGAGGCCATGAAGGGCCCCGCCGTCTGTCCGAGGCCATTGGTCGTGGCCTGAGTCAGATCGGTGAGAGCTGCCGGGAGCGCCCCCATATGCGTGGTGAACAAGCTCACGGATGAGCCGAGAGTTCGGGCGTCGGCCTGCGCCTTGGCCACGCGGGCACGCGTCTGGACGTTGGCGTACAGCGGGATGGCGATGGCGGCCAGGATGCCGATGATCGCGACCACGATCATCAATTCAATGAGCGTGAAGCCGGCCTGGCTACCCTGGCGGGCCCTCCGCTCGTAATGGACTGAGCGCAGCATGTGCTTTCCCCCTTGTAGATATGGCCCCATAAGGGGCCGTGATGAATGACGACATTGCTCCGGACCAAGTGGCTAGCATTGCAAGTGCCAAAGGGGGATGCCGATTGGAGGCGAGTGACTCTCGAAAATCACCATTCTCGGCGGCCAATTACGTCGCGCCAGAAGCTGGGCGCTTTGGTGCTCTCCGACGGTTTGACCGCAAGTAAGGCTGTTCCGGGGACTGTGCCTGACAAATTTGGGAATCCAAGGTTCCGCGGAATGTCAGTCAGGTCGGCAAAAGCGAGACGGGGGAAGGCCGGCGGCCTTCCCCCGTCAGAGCGACGCGACTGGTGATGCAGCCGCGCGAGGGTCGCTTACGGGATCGTGATGGTGGTGCCGTCACCGTTGGCGGTGATCGAGAAGGTGCCGGTGCTGCTCGACGTGTAGGTGTAGGTACCCGACCAGGCAGGCGAGCCACCCGGGGGAGGCGTGGGGACACGGGCCACGAAGGGACCGGCGCTCTGACCGAGACCGTTCGTGGTCGCCTGGGTCAGGTCGGTCAGGGCCGCGGGTAGCGCGCCCATGTGGGCCGTGAACATGCTGATGGCCGAGGCCAGCGTCCGGGAGTCGGCCTGGGCCTTGGCGACGCGGGCGCGGGTCTGGACGTTGGCGTACAGCGGGATCGCAATGGCCGCGAGGATACCGATGATGGCCACCACGATCATCAGCTCGATGAGCGTGAAGCCGCGCTGATTGCCCAGCGCTTTTTTCTTCGTGTGCCAGAATCTGATCATCGCTCCGTGTCCCCCTTGAAAGTTAAGGGTCGTCTGGACCCCATATGAAAATCGCCTGCTCCGGGTTTGGCGCACGCATGTTCAGTGCCACCTGTGCGGGATCGGACACCTGTCAGGATTCCGAGCTGACACTGTGTTGACGAGGCAAAATGAATCGCTAAATACCTGAAACTTCGAACAGGGAAAAATTTGCGCCGCCGCCCTCGCGGACTTCTTCCCGCGTATGGGCCCGGGCGAAGTTGACACGTCCTGTAACTCGAGCGGTCAAAGTCTGTCAGGCATCTCCTCCCGATCCCTTGCGGACCAGGCTGTGCTTCTGGAGCTTGTAGCGGAACTGGCGAAACGTCATCTTGAGCAGCTCGGCCGCCTTCGTCTGCACACCCCCGGTACGATCGAGGGCCCGCTGCAGATATCCCCGCTCGATGGTGTCGAGGGTGGCCTCCAGGTCGAGCCCGTCCTCGGGCAGCTCCACCGCTTCCATGCCCTTGACCGGCCGCTCGCGCCGGAGTGTCTCCGGCAACGACTCGATGCCCAGCATGTCCCCCGCCCCCAGCACGATGGCCCTCTCCAGCACGTTCTCGAGCTCGCGGATATTCCCGGGCCAGTGGTATCGCTCGAGGACGATCATGGCCTCCGGCGCGACGCCGCGCGCCTCCTTGCCGAGGTCCTTGCCGAACTTCTGCAGGAAGTGCGCGACGAGGAGAGGGATGTCCTCGCGACGCTCACGGAGGGGAGGCAGCTGGATGGGGATGACGTTGAGCCGGTAGTACAGGTCCTCTCGGAGGATACCGTCCCTGACGGCATCCTCCAGGTTGCGGTTGGAGGCGGCGATGAGCCGCACGTCGGTCTTCATGTCCTTGGTGTCGCCCACTCGCCGGATCTCGCGGGTCTGGATCGCCCGGAGAAGCTTGACCTGGAGGAGGGGCGGGATCTCGGTGATCTCATCGAGGAAAAGGGTGCCCCCTTCCCCCGCCGAGAAGAGGCCGATCTTGTTCGACACCGCGCCCGTGAAGGCGCCCCGGACGTGCCCGAAGAGCTCGGACTCCATCAGCCCCTCGGGGATGGCCCCGCAGTTGACCGACACGAAGGGCTTGTCGCGGCGCAGGCTGTTGAAGTGGATGGCCCGCGCCACCAGCTCCTTGCCCGTCCCGCTCTCCCCCGTGATCATGGCCGTGGAAGGGCTGTCGGAGATCTTGCGAATGGTGTCGAAGACCTCGAGGATGCGTCCGCTCTTGCCGATGATGTTCTCGAAGCGATGCTGCGTCTCCAGCTGCTTTCGCAGGTAGAGGTTCTCGTCGCGCAGCCGCTTGCGCTCGAGGGCATTGCGAACGATGAGGCTGACTTCGTCCAGCTTGAACGGCTTGGTGATGTAGTCGTAGGCACCGAGCTTCATCGCCTCGACCGCCGTCTCCGTGGAGGCGACGGCGGTGATGACGATCACGGCCACGTCCGGGGAGATCTCCTTGGCCGCCCGCAGCACCTGCAGCCCGTCCACCTTTGGCATGCGCAGGTCGGTGATGACGGCGTCCGTGACGTCGCGACGGAGGGCCTCGATGGCGGCCTCGCCCCCCGCGGCGGTGAGGACGTCATAGCCTTCCTTCTCGAGGGTGATGGAGAGGAGGTCCCGCATGCTCTTCTCATCATCGACCACGAGCACGCGGGCCTTGGCCATGATGGATCGATGCTACACCGCGCCGTCCGTGGACGGAAGCGTTAGGGTGAAGGTCGCGCCCGCGCTGGGCGCGCTCCGCACCTCGACGTGGCCCCCGTGGTCCTGGGCCACGCGATAGACGAGGGCGAGGCCGATGCCGCTCCCCTCGGCCTTGGTGGAGAAGAACGGCTCGAAGATGTGGGGGAGGTCGGTGTCGGCGATGCCGTGGCCCGTGTCGCCGACCCAGAGCTGGAGGCCCCGGGAGGCCTCGCCGGGCAGAAAGCGGGCCCCCACGCGGAGTTCGCCGCCGTCGGGCATGGCCTGCACGGCGTTGATGCAGAGATTCCAGATGGCCTGGCGGAGCTGCTGGGAGTCCACGCGGGCGGGGAGGCTCTCGCTGTACTCGCGAATGACTTTGAGGGGGACGGGCACGGAGCGGTGCTCGACGAGAAGGACGACCTCCTCGAGGAGATCGGCGAGGTTGACCTCGTGCCTGGCCATGGGCGCGGGCCGGGCATATTCGAGAAAATCCCGGATGATCCGGTTCAGACGCTCCGACTCCCGCAAGACGATCTCAACCAGCCGGTCCCGCGTGGGATCCTGGGGGAGCTCCCTGACGAGGGCCTCGATGGCCCCCGAGAGCGAGGCGAGGGGATTGCGGATCTCGTGGGCGATGTTGGCAGACAGCCGTCCGATGGTGGCGAGCCGGTCGGCCTGACGGACGTGCAGCTCCATGCGCTTGATCGACGAGAGATCCTGGCACACGCCGATCAGACCGACCGCCTCTCCGCCCCCGGAGCGGAGCGACCAGAACGAGATGCCCACGGGCACCTCCTGGCCGTCGTGGCGGCGCACGCGGATCTCGTAGCGAGGCGACTGGGCGGACGGGCTCGCCACGCTCTTCCGCACCTCGGCGAGATCCACCTCCCGGCCGAACAGCGCCTCCCACGGCTGTCCGAAGGCCTCCCGCTCCGCCACGCCCGTGATCGACTCGGCGGCGCGGTTGAAGGCGGTGATCCGCCCCTCGGGGTTGACGGCGATGAGCCCCGAGCCCACGGACTGGAAGATGAGGTCGCGGAAGGCCTGAAGGTCGGAGAAGTCGCGGCGCTGGGACTCGAGGCTCCGCTGGGCGAGGTAGTATCGCTCGGCCAGGGAGCCCGCGAGGGCGGCGATGGCCACGAGCACGCCCGCGTTGAGAAAGACCGTGAGGATCTGGAGCGTGGTCACCTCGGCGGGCGCGCCCATCCCCAACCAGGCGAGGGCGGGCCGGCCCAGCACCACGGTGACGTAGAGGAAGCCGGCAAGGCCGGCGGCCGCGAGCCCGCCCGGTCGCGCCGCAAGGAAGCAGCCCTCCAGCACCGTGACCACGTAGAGGAAGGTGAAGACGGAGCGCGGGCCGCCACTCGCCGCGATGATGCCGGTGACGAGGGCGACGTCGACGTAGATCTGCAGCCACGCGAAGCGCTGGAGATCGATCACGTGGGCGCTGCCCACGAGCAGGACGCCGGAGATGAGGCCGGCCGCGAGAGCGGCGGTGGCGAACGGCAGGACATCGAAGTGGAAGCCGTCGGCGTACCGGAGCAGCGCCCCCGCGGCCAGCACCATGGCCGCCGCGATGAGGCGCGCCCAGCCGAGACCGCGCAGGGAGCTCCGGAGCGCCTGAGGCTCTCGCACCGTCACCCGCGCTACTTGACCAGGGTCACGAGCTTGAAGATCGGCAGATACATGGCCACCACGAGGCCGCCGATGAGCACGCCCAGCACGACGATCATGATGGGCTCGAGAAGGGCGGTCATGGAGCTTACGGCCACGTCGACCTCGTCGTCGTAGAAGTCCGCGATCTTCGAGAGCATGGCATCCAGCGCACCCGTCTGCTCGCCCACGGAGATCATCTGGATCACCATGGGCGGGAACACGCCGGAGGCTTTGAGTGGCTCGGCCAGCGTCTTGCCCGCGGTGACGGCGGCCCGGCACTGGAGCACGGCCTTCTCCACCACCTTGTTCCCCGCCGTGCGCGCGGTGATGCGGAGGCCTTCGAGAATGGGCACGCCCGAGGAGACAAGGGTGCCGAGGGTGCGCGTGAAGCGGGCTACCGCGACCTTGCGGATCAGGGTGCCCATCACGGGTACCTTGAGAAGGAGCGCGTCGATGGTGCCCTGTCCCTTTTCCGTCCGGTAGTAGGCCCGGATGGCGAAGACGCATCCGACGACGGCCGCGATGATGAGGAGGATGTACGTTCGCACGAATTCCGAGAGCCAGACCACGACCTGGGTGGGGAGGGGCAGGTCCGCCCCCAGGTCCTTGAACATCTTGGTGAAGGTCGGGATGACGAAGGTGAGCATGAAGATCACGACGAGAAAGGCCACGCCGATGATGCTGGCGGGATAGATCATGGCGCCCTTGACCTTTCGCTTGAGGGCGGCCGCCTTCTCGATGTAGGCGGCCAGGCGTTGGAAGACGATGTCGAGGATACCGCCCGACTCGCCGACCTCGACCATGTTCGTGAACAGGTCGTCGAAGGCCCGCGGGTGCCTCCGCAGCGAATCGGCCAGGGTCGAGCCCTGCTCCACTGAGCGGGCCACGCGGCCCGTGACGTCGCGAAGGTTCTTGGACTCGCTCTGCTCGGCCAAGATGTTGAGGCACTGCACGAGGGGCAGACCAGCATCGATCATGGTGGAGAATTGGCGCGTGAAGATCGCCATCTCCTTGTCCTTGACCTTGCCCCCCGCCTTGCTCGGGCTCTTGCTCCCCGCCCGCTCCTGGATCTTGGTGACGAGGATGGCGCGCTTGCGGAGCTCGCCCACCGCCGACGTGCGGTCGGGGGCCTCGATCTCGCCCGTCATGGTGCCGCCGGTGCCGCGTCCCGAATACGTGAAGACCGCCATGTCACGCCCTCCTGTCTAGCCCAGCGATTCGCACGGCCCTGATCACCGCTTGCCGAACGGGGAGGCGCTGCCGCTGCCCGTGAGGGTCGCCGCGGCGGGCATGCCGCCGGGGACGCTGCCGAGGAGCTGGGAGAGCTCCTCGGGCAGCATGCTGCGGTTGAGCGCCTCTTCGCGGGTGATCTTGCGCTTCTGCACGAGCTCGAGCAGGGACTGGTTCATCGTCTGCATGCCGAACTTCTGGCCCGCCTGCATGGACGAGTAGATCTGGTGGATCTTCTCCTCGCGGATCAGGTTGCGGACGGCGGGCGTGGTGACCATGATCTCCAGCGACATCACGCGGCCGCGCCCGTCCGTGGTGGGGATGAGCTGCTGCGAGAGGACGCCCTCGAGCACGAGGGAGAGCTGGGCCCGGACCTGGGACTGCTGCGTGGTGGGGAAGACGTCGATGACGCGGTTGATGGTCTGCGCGCAGGAGTTGGTGTGCAGGGTCCCCAGCGTCAGGTGGCCCGTCTCCGCGATGGTGAGGGCGGCCGAGATGGTCTCGAGATCGCGCATCTCGCCCACGAGGACGACGTCCGGATCCTGGCGGAGGATGTACTTGAGCGCGTTCTTGAAGGAGTGCGTGTCCGAGAAGACCTCGCGCTGGTTCACCAGGCACTTCTTGTGGTGGTGGACGAACTCGATGGGATCCTCGATGGTCATGATGTGCTCGGTCCGCTCGTTGTTGATCTTGTCCACCATGGCGGCCAGGGTGGTGGACTTGCCCGAGCCCGTCGGCCCCGTGACGAGGATGAGCCCCTTGGGCCGGTCCGCGAGCTGCTCGACCACGGGGGGGAGCCCCAGCTCGTCGAAGGAGCGAATCTTGATGGGGATGACGCGGATGGCCGCGGCCACCGCGCCGCGCTGTCGGTAGACGTTGCAGCGGAAGCGCGCGAGCCCCTGGATGCCGAAGGAGAGGTCGAGCTCGTTGTCCTCCTCGAACTTCTGCTTCTGCCCCTCGTTCAGCACGCTGTAGGCGAGCCGCTGGGTGTCCTGGGGCGTCAGGCGCTCGAACTGGGTCAGGGGGGTCAGCTTGCCGTGCAGCCGGATCTGGGGCGGGGTGCCCGTGGTGATGTGCAGGTCGGATGCCCCGCGTTCGATCATGATGGTCAAAAGATCGTGCATCGTGGCGGCCATGGCTACGCTATCTCCTTCGTTGGTGTCATGTACCGAGCGTCACGCGCAGCACTTCTTCGATCGTCATGCCGCCGTCGATCACCTTCTGCAGCGCGTTTTGCCGGAGCGTCCTCATGCCCTGACGCTGCGCGGCCTCGCCGATCTCGACGGCGGGTGCGTTCCGGATAATGAGATCACGAATGTCCTGATTGATGGGCATGACCTCGTAGATGGCCACGCGCCCCTTCATCCCCGTGAAATTGCAGGTGGCGCAGCCCTTCCCCTTGTAGAAGCTGATCTTGCCGAGCCCCTGCGGGATGTGCCCGTACGGCACCAGGATCTCCTCGTCGGCGTCGTACGGCTGCTTGCAATCCTTGCAGACCTTGCGGCCAAGCCGCTGGGCCAGGATGAGCGTCAGCGAGGAGGAGACGAGGAAGGGCGGGATGCCCATGTCGAGCAGCCGGGCCACCGTCGACGGGCAGTCGTTGGTGTGCAGGGTGGTGAGCACGAGGTGGCCCGTGAGGGCGGCGCGGATGCCGATCTGCGCCGTCTCGAGGTCGCGCGTCTCGCCCACCAGGATGACGTCGGGGTCCTGGCGCAGGAAGGCGCGGAGCGCGGCGGCGAACGTGCGCCCGATCTCCTCGTTGATCTGGACCTGGTTGACCCCGCGCAGGTTGTACTCGACGGGGTCCTCGGCCGTCATGATGTTGATGTCGGGCGAGTTGATGGTGTGGATGGCCGAATACAGCGTGGTCGTCTTGCCCGAGCCCGTGGGACCCGTGATCAGGATCATGCCGTAGGGGTTGTGGATGGCCTTGGTGAACTGCTCCAGGCTCCACGAGTCAAAGCCCAGCATGGTCAGGTCGAGCTGGAGCGAGTCCTTGTCGAGGATGCGCATGACGGTCTTCTCGCCGTAGATCGTGGGCAGCGTCGACACGCGAAAGTCGATCTCGCGCTGGTTGAAGCGCAGCTTGATGCGGCCGTCCTGGGGCAGGCGGCGCTCGGCGATGTCGAGGCTGGCCATGATCTTCACGCGCGAGGTGAGAGCGGCCTCCAGGCGCTTGGGCGGCGTCATGATCTCGTGCAGCACGCCATCGACGCGGAAGCGGACGCGGAAGACCTTCTCGTATGGCTCGAGGTGGATGTCGGAGGCGCCGCGCCGGATGGCGTCCACGAGGATCATGTTGATGAGTCGGACCACCGGCGCCTCGTCGGCCGATTCCTTGAGCTCGAAGACGTCGACCTTGCTCGCCGCCGCCTCCTCGTCCCCCTCGACCAGCTCGACGTCCGCGGCCGCGCCCTCCATCTCCGACACGATGTCGGCGATGCCCCCGCCCTTGCTGTCATACGATCGATCGATGGCCTGCCGGATCGCCGCCTGCGAGGCCACGGCGGGGATCACCTGAAGGTTCGTCATGAAGCCCACATCGTCCAGGGCGAAGACGTTGGTGGGGTCGCCCATGGCGAGCGTCAGCGTATTGCCCTGGAGCTTGACGGGCAGGACCTCGTATTTGCGGGCGATCTGCTCCGGGACGAGCTTGAGGATGTCGGGGTCGATGTCCAGCTGGGAGAGCGTGATCGACTGGATCCCGTACTGGCGGGACAGGAAGGCGATCAGGTTCTCTTCGGTGACGAAGCTGAGCTTGACGAGGATGCTACCGAGCTTGTCGTTGGAGCCTTTCTGCTCCTGCAGGGCGCGGGCGAGCTGCTCGTTGTCGATCAATCCCTCGCGGACGAGGAGATCGCCGAGACGCCGGCTGACGGGCTGTGGCTGTCCGGGTTTGGGGTCGGCCATCGTGAAAAGTGTCGCGGGGTTTCCTAGTTGGCGCCGGCCAGACGCTTCAAGGCATCGCTGAACGCCTTGAAAGCCTCGTCCTGGTAGAGCACGAACGCCACCTTCTGCAGGCTGGTCTTTCCCTGGCGCACGTGCTCGACGACGGTGGAGATCATGACGTCGGCCGAACGCGCCGGCGGGACGCCCCCCACGCCCGAGCCGAGGGCCGGGAATGCGATGGAGGACATCTTGTGCTTCTCGGCGATGGCCAGCGACGAGCGCGTCGCCGCCATGACCTTGTCGACATCGGCCTTGAGATCTTGTCCCATGGTCGCGGCATGGATGACGTGCGTCGCGGGCAGGTTGCCGGCCACCGTGAGCACGGCTTCGCCCGGCTCGATGGGCCCCTGGCGCACGGCTTCCTCCTCGATGACCGTCCCGCCTTTTCGCTTCATGGCCCCGGCCACCCCCGCCCCCATCCACAGCTCGGCGTTGGCGGCATTGACGACGGCATCGACCTCAGCCTCCGTGATATCGCCGCGGTCTATCGAGATTGTCGTGCTGCCGATCTTGACCTTCATGTCCGGTCTCCGCCCCCGCGAGGAGTCTCCCGAGCCTTGGCGGCCTCCCATGCGTGATCGAGTTCTTCCGCGGACACCTCGTCGAGCTTCCGGCCCTCGGCCGTCATGGTCGCCTCTACCTCCCTGAATCGCCGCGTAAACGTGTCCGACGCCTGCCTGAGGGCGTCCTCGGCGTCAATGTCCAGCAGCCGGGCGACATTGACGAGCGAGAAGAAGAGATCTCCGAGCTCGGCCCGGATCCGCGCGGTATCTCCCTCGCTGATGGCCTCGTCGGCCTCTGCCACTTCCTCCCGTACCTTGACCCATGCCTGCGTCCAGCTCGGCCAGTCGAACCCGACGCGCCCGGCCTTGACCTGCAATCGCTGAGCGCGCAAAAGCGCCGGAAGGCTTGGCGGCACGCCCTCCAGCGCCGAGCGGGGAGATCCGTCCCCCTTGCCCTCGGCCCGTTTGATTCGCTCCCACTGGCCCAGGGCTTCCCGGACATCCGCCACCTCTGCCGTCCCAAAAACATGGGGGTGGCGATGAGTCATCTTGTCCAAAATCTTCTGCAAAACCTCTGCCATCGTGAACTCGCCCCGCTCTTGGGCTATCTGGCAGTGGAAGACGACCTGGAAAAGGACGTCCCCGAGCTCCTCGCTAAAGGGACCAGGCTTGCCCTCGTCGATGGCCTGGAGGGTTTCGTAGGCTTCCTCGATCAGATAGGGCTTGAGGGAAGTGTGGGTCTGTTCGCGATCCCAGGGGCAGCCGCCCTCGCCCCTGAGGCGGCCCATGAGGGAGAGCAGGGCTTCGAAGAGAACCCCGGCGGAGTCAGCCATCAACGATCCCTGAATCGCGCAAACAGTATACACAAGGGGGGTCGGCTCCTTGAAGGTCTTCAGAGTGCGTGTTAGGCTTTCGCCGCTCTCCGCGAGGGCATCACATGGCTGACGAGCAACCCTTCCGTGTCACGGACCGCCGGCGCCGCGATGATGCCGCTCCCGAGGCCCCGGCGCCCCCTGTACAACCTGATCTGGGCGCGCCGATTCAGTCGCCGCCCGCACCCTCCCCCGGATCGCCCCCCTCTCCCGACGCGCCCGCCGGAGGTCCCGACCTCCAGGGCCTTTTCGTCATGCTTGCGTCCTCTGCCCTCGTGAACCTGGGCGAGGCGGCGGATCCCGCGACCGGCGAGCGGATGATGGACCTCGAGCAGGCACGGGACGCCGTCGACCTCCTGGTGATGCTGCGCACCAAGACCGAGGGGAATCGCACGCCGCAGGAAAGCCATCTCCTCGAGGAGATCTTGTATGACCTCCAGGTGCGCTTTGTTCGCGCTGCCAAGGGTGCCCACGGCCACTAGCGGGTCCTGATCACGATTCGGCGGTCCTCGATCTCGACATCTCTCACTGTACCCGGGACCGGCCAGCGGAAGAGCTTGGCGCTCGCTGGTCCCATGACGATGCTGAAGGGCCAGGTGCCCACCGGCTGCTTTCCCAGGCTGAACTCCGAGACCACCACGCGCGCGGTCCCTGGCTTCTTCCCCGGGGCGCCTTGGTCCAGGGCGACGTAACCCCTCGCGCTTATCCACACCGGGCGGGCGAGCTGGGCCGCGGGGAGGTACAGGCGGATCTGGGCGAATGGCGGCCCCTGCAAGATGCTGCCGAGCTGGGTTCGTCCCCGAAGGGTGAACTGGCCCTGGGTCAGCCGGATGCCGAAAGGCTCGAAGCGCAAGTGACCCGTCTGGGCAAGGTACTGCGCGGCCAGGGCGTTGGCCTCTCGCTCGGAGAGGAGCACGGGATCCTGACGAGTGGATTGGCCGGCATCGCGCTGAACGAGCTCGTAGAGCTTGGACTGGGCGCTGGAGGCATCCCCGCGGCTCCACTCAACGGCATCGAAGGGTGGAGCCTCGAAGATGTTGCCCGACAGGAAGAGGAATCCGCCGGCCACCGTGGCGAAGAAGATAATGCCTACGAGGAGAAGTAGGCAGCCGACGCAGCCCATCTTCATAGGGTTTAGACCTTATCACCCAGCCTATTTTTCAAGCCCTTACAAATTCTTTCGGGACTTGCTTGACACATTGGTACTCAGACTATATAAGTCTTATAGACTCAGATTCGGGCAGCCAGGGCTGGCTCCTAGCAAAGGAGGAATCGATATGTCCGTAGTGAGATGGCGTAGCCAGGGTCTGGAGCCGTGGTCGTCCGCTCGGGACATCGGCGAGGTGCAATCAGAGATGAACCGCCTCTTCGACAGCTTCTTCGGACGACCCGCTCAATCGGGGGTATCGGAGCGCGTATGGGCCCCCGTCGCCGACATGTACGAGACCAAGGATGAGCTGGTGATCAAGCTGGATCTGCCGGGCATGGACGAGAAGGATATCCAGGTGTCGATCACCGGGGAGCTTCTCTCCGTCAAGGGCCAGCGACTGGAGACCCAGGAAGTCAAGCAGGAGTCCTACTTCAGGGCCGAGCGGTGGGCGGGAAGGTTCGAGAGGATCTTCCAGCTTCCCATCCCCGTGCAGGCCGACAAGGTCCGCGCCACCTACCGGGAAGGCGTCCTGACGGTGACGCTCCCCAAGGTCGAAGCGGTGAAGCCCAAGGACATCAAGATCGACGTGCAGTAACGCAGCTGGCCGGCGGCGGGGCGCCACGCCCCGCCGCGTCGGCCGCTGACGAGCGACTTCATACAGGAGACGGAAAACATGGCGAAGGTGATCGGCATTGACCTCGGGACGACAAACTCGGTAGTCGCGGTCGTGGAGGGTGGAGATCCCACTGTGATCGCCAATCAGGAAGGAAGCCGCCTGACTCCCTCGGTGGTGGCCTTCACGAAGGAAGGGGAGACCCTGGTGGGGCAGGTGGCGAAGCGTCAAGCCATCACCAACCCGGACAACACGATCTTCTCGATCAAGCGCTTCATGGGGCGGCGATTCGACGAGGTCCTGCAGGAGGCGAAGCTCGTCCCCTACAAGGTCGTCAAGGCACAGAACGGCGACGTCCGCATCGAGGCCAGAGGCAAGGAGTACGCTCCGCCCGAGATCTCGGCCCTCGTTTTGAGAAAGCTCAAGGAGGCCGCCGAGGCCTATCTGGGCGAGAAAGTGACCCAAGCGGTCATCACCGTGCCCGCCTATTTCAACGATAGCCAGCGCCAGGCGACCAAGGACGCGGGGGCGATCGCGGGCCTGGAAGTGCTCCGCATCGTCAACGAGCCGACGGCGGCGGCTTTGGCCTATGGACTGGACAAGAAGAAGGACGAGACGGTCGCCGTCTACGACCTGGGCGGCGGGACCTTCGACATCTCGATCCTGGAGATCGGCGAGGGGGTGGTCGAGGTCAAGGCGACCAACGGGGACACCCACCTGGGCGGCGATGACTTCGACCAGAAGGTCATGGACTGGATCGCCGATGAGTTCAAGCGGGAAAACGGCATTGATCTTCGCAAGGATCGCATGGCCCTCCAGCGCCTGAAGGAGGCGGCGGAAAAGGCCAAGTGCGAGCTCTCAACCGTCGTGCAAACCGAGATCAACCTGCCCTTCATCACCGCGGACGCGACAGGGCCGAAGCATCTCGTGCTTACCCTCACCCGGGCCAAGCTCGAGTCGCTCGTGGCGGATCTCGTCGAGCGCAGCCTGGCTCCGTGCCGCGAGGCCATGCGCCAGGCGGGAGTGACGGCCGGCGACCTCGACGAGGTCATCCTCGTGGGTGGCCAGACGCGCATGCCCAAAGTGCAGGAAGAGGTCAAGAAGCTTTTCGGCAAGGACCCGAACAAGACCGTCAACCCCGACGAAGTGGTGGCGGTAGGCGCGGCGGTGCAGGCTGCGGTGCTCACGGGCGAAGTCAAGGACTTGCTGCTCCTCGACGTGACGCCGCTGTCCCTCGGCATCGAGACGCTGGGCGGGGTCATGACCAAACTCATCGAGGCCAACACCACGATCCCCACGAAGAAGACGGAGACCTTCACCACGGCCTCGGACAGCCAGCCCTCCGTGGAGGTGCATGTCCTCCAGGGCGAGCGGCCCATGGCCCGCGACAACCGCACGCTCGGACGCTTCCATCTCGACGGCATCCCCGCCGCGCCGCGCGGGGTGCCGCAGATCGAAGTGACCTTCGACATCGACGCCAACGGGATCCTGAACGTCTCGGCGCGCGACAAGGCCACGAGCAAGCAGCAGAACATCACCATCACGGCTTCGTCCGGCCTCACCAAGGACGAGATCGACAAGATGAAGAAGGAAGCCGAGGCCAACGCCGCCGAGGACGCGAAGAGCCGCGAGGTCATCGAGGCCAGGAACCAGTGCGACTCCCTCATCTATTCGACGGAACGGACCCTGCGCGACTACGGCGACAAGATTCCCGCCGAGGACAAGCAGGCGATCGAGGCGGCCATGGCCGAAGCCCGCGAGGCGCTCAAGGGCGACGATCTCGACCGCATCAAGCGGGCGCAGGAGGCGCTGACCAAGGCCTCGCACAAGCTCGCCGAAGTGATGTATCGGGAGACCCAGGCCTCCGGCCAGCCGGGCCCGCAAGGCGCAGGCCAGGCGGGCGCCCCCGGCTCCGGCGGCGCGCAGGCTCCCAAGAGCGATGTCGTGGACGCCGAGTTCGAAGACCTCGGCGACAAGGGCAAGAATTGAGGCGACATGTCCCGTGACTACTACGCGGTCCTCGAGATTGGCGTCGGCGCCACGCCCGTGCAGGTCAAGCGCGCGTATCAGCGCCTGGCCCGGCGGTACTCGCCCGACGTCAACTTGTGGGATCGCGATGCCCGCTCCCTCTTCGAGGAGATCGTCGAAGCCTACCGCGTGCTGAGCGATCCCGCCGCGCGGGGCGTCTACGATCGCCAGGGCGGTCAAGGCTGCCCGCAGCCGGAGAGGGCCAATCCGCAGGCCGTCTCCGGCGGCCGCCGGGGCGACGATGCCCACGTAGCCGTGGAGCTGTCGTTCGTCCAGGCGGCCGCCGGAGCGTCCGCCGATGTGACCGTCGAGCGCCTCGCGTCGTGTGAATCATGCGGCGGCACAGGCGGCCGCGCCAATGCGCCCGCGTCTCGCTGCGAGCACTGCGCGGGTGTCGGCACGGTCTGGCGACGCGAGGGGACGCTGACCGCGGACCGCTGTCCCGCCTGCGGCGGCATCGGCGAGCGAGTGAACGAGCCCTGCCCCGATTGTCACGGTCGCGGGCTGCGCCCGGAGCGGGCGACGGTACCGGTGGCCATCCCCGCGGGCGTGGATTCGGGCGCCCAGATTCGCGTGGCGGAGCAAGGTCACGCGGGACCATGGGGTGGGCCACGGGGCGACCTCATCGTCATCGCCCGCGTGCACGAGGATCCAGAGTTCACGCGCAAGGGCGACAACCTCCACGTGGACGCGCACATCACGGTCGCCGAGGCGGTGCTGGGAGGGCGGGTGCCCGTCCGGACCCTCGAGGGCATGGCGGAGCTGGTGGTGCCGCCCGGCACGCAGAGCGGCCAGGTCCTGAGATTGCGCGGCCGCGGGCTCCCTCGGCTCACGGGGCCGGGGCGCGGCGACCTCTTCGTCACCGCGCACGTCGAGATTCCGCGCGGCATCGACGCGCGGACCCAGGAGCTCTTCCGCGAGCTGGGGCGGCTCCTGCCGCGCCAGGGGGTGCGGTCATGACGGACAAGGGCAAGCCTCTCTACATGATCGGTGTGGTCGCCGACATGCTGAAGGTTCACCCGCAGACCTTGCGTATGTACGAAAAGAAGGGGCTGATCCGTCCCTCTCGCTCCGAGGGGCGCACCCGGATGTACTCGGCCGACGACGTGGACGAGGTCGCCCGGGTCATCCGGCTCGCTCGGGACCTCGGGGTGAATCTGGCGGGCATCGAGATCATCCTAAAGATGAGACGGCGGATGCTCGATATGCAGACCCAGATCGAGGACCTGACGAGGTACGTGCAGAGCGAGATGGGCGAGATACGTGATCCGGCCGCCCGCGGCCGCAGCGAAGCCCTGGTCCGGGCCGCCTCGACCCAGCTGAAGCCCGTGGATGTCTTCTGAGCGGACAGAAAGGACGCAGGCCATGACTGACAAGATGAAGACAGACGGCGGGCCGACGGACATGGCCGTGCCGGAGATCGTTTCGATCCTGCCCCTCCGCGATCTCGTCGTGTTCCCGCACGCGGTCGTGCCGCTGGCCGCCGGGCGCGAGTCCTCTCTGCGCTTGATCGAGGACGCCGTCCGCGCGGGCCGCCCCATCGGCACCTTCGGTCAGCTCGACGCGACCACCGATGCCCCCACGGAGAACGATCTGCACCGGATCGGCACCTATACGGCCATTCACAAGGTGATCAAGCAGCCCGATGGGCCCGTGCGCCTGGCCGTGCAGGGCCTCTCGCGTATCCGCCTCGTCGAGGTGGTCCAGACCCACCCCTTCATCACGGCGCGGGTCGAAGAGGTGCCGGAGATCATGCCGCCCGCCGGCGACCTCGAGACCGAGGCTCTGGTGCGCAATGCCACGAACCTGTTCCGCAAGATCGTGGAGCTCTCGCCCCATCTGCCCGACGAGCTCGCCGAGGCCATCGCCAATGTCACGCACGCGGGACGGCTCGCCGACGCCATCGCGGCGTCGTTGCCCTCGTTCACGCCTCTGGCCAAGCAGGAGCTGCTGGCCACGGCGGACGTGAAGGCACGCCTCCAGCGGCTGGTCGCCCTCCTGACCAAGGAAGCCGAGGTGCTCGAGCTCGGCTCGCGCATCCAGTCCCAGGTGGAATCCGAGGTCGGCAAGGGCCAGCGGGACTACTACCTCCGGGAGCAGCTCAAGGCCATCCAGAAGGAGCTCGGCCAGAGCGACGATCGCACCGAAGAGATCGACGAGCTGCGCGGCAAGATCGAGGCGGCCGGGATGACCGACGAAGCGAAGAAGGAGGCGCTGCGGGAGCTCGACCGTCTGTCCAAGATGCCGCCCGCCGCGGCCGAGTACACGGTGGCCCGCACGTATCTCGAGTGGCTGGTGGCGCTGCCCTGGAGCAAGGAGACAGAGGACACCCTCGACCTCGCGCAGGCGCGCACCGTGCTCGACGACGACCACTCGGGGCTCGAGAAGGTGAAGGACCGCATCCTCGAATATCTCGCGGTCAAGAGCATGCGGCCGATCGGCCGTGACCCCATCCTCTGCTTCGTGGGTCCGCCCGGCGTGGGCAAGACCTCGCTGGGGCGCTCCATCGCGCGTGCCCTTGGGCGGAAATTCCACCGGATCTCGCTGGGCGGCATGCGGGATGAGGCGGAGATCCGCGGGCACCGCCGGACCTATATCGGGGCCCTCCCCGGGCAGATCATCCAGGGACTGCGCCGCGCCGAGTCCAAGAATCCCGTCCTGATGCTGGACGAGATAGACAAGCTCGGGATGGACTTCCGGGGTGATCCCGCCTCGGCGCTCCTCGAGGTGCTCGATCCCGAGCAGAACGTTGCCTTCCGCGACCACTATGTCGACGTGGCGTTCGACCTCTCGCGGGTGCTCTTCATCACCACCGCCAACATGCTCGACACGGTGCCCCCGGCCCTCCGCGACCGGATGGAGCTCATCGAGCTGCCCGGCTACACGGAGGAGGAGAAGGTCCAGATCGCGCGCAGGCACCTCGTGCCCAAGCAGGTCCGGGATCATGGGTTGACAACCACGGAGGGCCCGAACGCCGCGGGGGAGGCCGCGCACATCCGCTTCACGGACGCGGCGCTCACGACCTTGATCCGCCACTATACCCGGGAGGCGGGCCTGCGGAATCTCGAGCGCGAGATCGCCACCATCACGCGCAAGATCGCCAAGCGCCGGGTCGAGGGGCGCACGGAGCCGGTGGAGGTGACGCCGGAGCTCGTCGGGGAGCTCCTCGGCGCGCCGCGGTTCCTCGTCGAGGAGCTCGAGGAGCGCACCCGCGTCCCCGGCGTCGCCATCGGTCTGGCCTGGACCCCCGCGGGAGGCGACATCCTCTTCATCGAGGCCACGCGCATGAAGGGGGGCAAGACCCTCACCCTCACCGGCCAGCTGGGCGACGTGATGAAGGAGTCAGTCCAGGCGGCCCTGTCCTGGGTGCGCTCGCATGCCACCGAGCTCGGGATCCGCTCCGACTTCTGGGACATCTCCGACATCCATGTCCACATCCCCGCGGGCGCCATTCCCAAGGATGGGCCTTCGGCGGGTGTGACGATGGTGACGGCCCTGGCATCTCTGATGAGCGGTCGGGCGATCAAGCCGCGTCTGGCCATGACGGGCGAAGTGACGCTCTCGGGTCGGGTGCTGGCCGTGGGCGGCATCAAGGAAAAGGTGCTGGCGGCGCGCCGGGCGGGCGTGACCACGGTGATCCTGCCGCGTCGGAACGAGAAGAACCTGCTCGAGGACGTGCCGAAGCTGCTCCGCGAGTCCATGACCTTCCACCTCGTGGACTCGGTCGAAGAGGTCCTGGATCTTGCGCTCGAAGATGCCCTGCCGCGAAACGGCCGGATCAAGGACGCCCTCGTGCCCTCGCGGAACTGAGCGTCAACTAGCCGTTCCGGAACGACAAATCGGCTGCCGTGTCGCGGCAGCCGATTTCAGTTTACGCGGGAGGGCGAGGTCCGCTATGTTCGATCCATTGTGCTCCGAGCCTTTCTGATTCCCCTCTTACTGCTCCTCTCCGCCCTCGCCACCGAGGCGGCGGCGTCGTCCCTGTATCGCTGGGAGGACGGGGAGGGGGTCGCCCACTTCACGAACGCGCCCACCGATGGCCGCTTCCGGCGGGTGGGGGCGCTGTCAGGGACCGCGCAGGGCTGGCTGCGGATGCCCGAGGCCGTGCGGACGCGCTACAGCGAGGAGATCCGCGAGATGGCCACGCGCCACGGGGTGGCGTCCGATCTGGTCGAGTCGGTGATCCGGGTCGAGTCCGCCTTCAATCCGCGCGCGGTGTCGAACAAGGGCGCCCAGGGCTTGATGCAGCTCATGCCGCGCACCGCCTCCATGCTCGGCGTGCGCAACGTCTTCGACCCGCGCCAGAACATCGAGGGCGGCGTGCGTCACCTGCGCTACCTGCTCGACAGGTACCCGGGCAATACCGCGCTGGCCCTGGCCGCGTACAACGCAGGGGAGAAGGCGGTGGACTACTACGGCGGCGTTCCCCCGTATGCCGAGACCCAGCAATACGTCCAGAAGATCCTCGGCACGGGCAGCTATTCTGGCACACGCTCGGCGCGGGCCATCATCTTCCGCTACACGGAGTCGGACGGGACGGTGACGTACAGCAATGTGCCGAGGGGAGCCGCAGCTCCGAGCTTTCGCTAGCTCCGTCGCTTCCAGACGGTGTCGAGGAAGCGGTCGAGGAAACCGTCCTTGATGAAGATCTCCACCGCCTCGCGCGTCGCCTCCTGATCCATTCCCCACAGCGCCGCCCGCTTGCCGCCTTCGGCGCTGCACTGGACGAAGATCCGCTCGTCTCGCGCGTAGGCAACGGGCAGGCCCTCGTAGATCTGCGCCGCGAAGGCGTTGACCCCCGGCCCGCCCACCGCGATGGCGGGGAAGAGCTCGGCCATCTCCTGGTTGACCATCCACATGTCGGTCACCACGACCCCGCTCCGGTTCTCGTCGCCTTCGCTGCGCGAGCCGATGGCGCGCTTGAGGTCGTAGGCGATGGGGCGGTCTTCCTCCTCGGGAAGGATGCCGTAGCCCACCACGAGGAGGACGGTGGAGCCGATGTCGAAATAGCGGGGCATCAGCGGATGAGACGGGCCAGCTCTCGGAAGTCCTCGGAGTCGGCCTGGCCGAGGAGCTGGAACATCAGCGTCTCGGTGGCGCTGACGACGGCGCCTGCCTGGCGCAGCTGCTCGGTGGCGAGCCGCCAGTTGGCCTGGGTGCGCGAGGTGATGGCGTCGGCGGCGACATGGACGGCCAGGCCCGCCCCGAGCAGGTCGAGCGCCGTCATGAGCACGCAGACGTGCGCCTCGATGCCGGCCAGGATGACCCGGCGGGTGCCCAGGGTCTGCAGGCGCGCCCGGGCCTCCTCGGCCGCCCAGCACGAGAACACGACCTTGGCCACGGGCCGGACATCGGCGGGCAGCGCGTCGCGCAGCTCCTGCAAGGTGTGACCGAGGCCCTTGGCATATTGCTCGGTCACGACGATGGGTAGCTTGAGTCGCTTGGCCGTGGCCACCAGGATCTTGATGTTGCGCATGACCTCTTCGCGGTGGTCGGCGTCCATGGCGGGGAAGAGCCGCTCCTGCACGTCCACGAGGAGGAGCGTAGTGCCTTCGCGCGGCAGCGCCATCGGGTGCGGAGTGTCCATGAGGATCTCCTTGGGGACGGATCAGAGACATCGGTCCGGGCCCCGGTACTGCAGCGCCTCGGACACGTGCTCCGTCGCTATCCTCTCACACCGGACAGGTCGGCGATAGTGCGGGCGACCCTTCTCACGCCGGCGCGGACGTCGGGGGTTCTGTCCTCACGCGCCGCCTGGCAAAGAGCGCGTACACGGCGGGCAGCACCAGAAGGGTGAGGGCCGTGGAGGAGACCAGGCCCCCGATCACCACGCGGGCGAGCGGACGCTGGATCTCCGAGCCGATACCGTGAGAGAGGGCGGCGGGCAGGAACCCGACCACAGCCACCACTGCCGACACCATGATGGGACGGAAGCGGATCTCGCACCCGCGGACGATGGCTTCCGGGAGGGGCAGGCCGTCCGCGTAGGCCTGACGAATGGAGGACACCAGGACCACGCCGTTCAGCACGCTCACCCCGAAGACGGCGATGTACCCCACGGCGGCCGAGATGTTGAAGTTGGTCTGCCACAGGTACAGGGCCAGGGTGCCGCCGATGAGGGCGAAGGGCAGGTTCAGCATGATGAGCAGGGCGTCTCCCACCGAGTTGAAGGCGCCGAAGAGCAGGATGAAGATGATGAAGATCACCAGGGGGACGATGATATAGAGGCGCGCGAGGGCCCGCTGCTGATCCTCGAAGCGCCCACTCCACACCATCTGATATCCGGGAGGCAGGCTGACCGCTGCCCCCACCTTCTTCATGGCCTCGGCCACCAGGCCGCCCATGTCGCGCTCGCGCACGCTCCACTTGATGGCCACGCGCCGCACATTGCCGTCGCGCATGATCTGGTTGAAGCCGTCCTTCGTGCTGAACTCGGCGAGCTGGCTCACGGGAATTCGCTCGCCGCTCGGGGCGCTGACGAGGAGGCCGCGCAGGTTCGCGAGAACATCGCCGTCCTGGGAAAGTCTCACGGCCAGATGGAAGCGGCGCTCGCCCTCGAAGACCTCGGTGACATTGCGTCCCTTGGTCGCCGCCTCGATGGTGTCCTGGACATCCTGGACGTTGATGCCGTAGCGGGCGGCGGCCGAGCGGTCCAGCACGATCTGTAGCTGGGGCTGGCCGACCAGCTGATCGTAGTCGAGGTCGGCCACGCCACGGATTGTGGCGAGGACTCGGGCGATGTCCTGAGCTTTCTGCTGCAATACGAAGAGGTCGGGGCCGAAGAGCTTGATGCTCAGCTCGCCCTTCACCCCGGCGAGCGCCTCGTCCACGTTGTCCTTGATGGGCTGCGAGAAGTTCGTGGTGATGCCGGGGATGTCCGAGAGCGAGGCGGCCATGGCCTCGATGAGCTT
>WNFD01000055.1_pt1 | contig 97707 bp, 91 predicted proteins | sample 5400491 | NCBI WGS metagenome assembly WNFD01 (sample SAMN13153343, study PRJNA577476) | soil metagenome | isolation source: 120 cm saprolite under Douglas fir tree site 2 hole 2 replicate 2 | place: USA:California | collected 2015-04-18 | reverse complement strand
TCCACCGCCATGTCGATCCGGGGCACGCTGATGACCCCGGCGTCGTCGACCGCCACCTCGACCACCGCCGCCACGTAGCTCACGAAGCTGTAATGCGCGGCGATGCCCAGGCCCCGGCCCTTTGGGAGCTGGCGGCCCCAGCCCGCCTCCCGCGCCGCCGTCTCCACCACGCGACGCAGGCGCCCGGTGTCCACCGGATACTTCTCGGGCGACTCGCCGTGGTTCCAGGTATCCGACAGGGCCTCCGGCATGATCCGACGCGCCGGGCCGATGATCTCCAGCAGGTAGTCCTTGGGATCGCGGCCGGCCGCCGCGGCCAGCTCGGCGACGAACGACTGCACCGCGAAGGCATGCGGGATATTGGAGACCGCGCGGAACCAGCCGATGCGGGTATGCGCGGTCGCCTCCGGATTCTCGATGCGGATATTGGGAATCGCGAAGGGCACGTTGATGACGCCCATCCCGAGCTCGAGCGCGTGCTCGTTCTTGGCGCCGTCGACGAAGGTCGAGAAGAGGGTCGGCGCCACGCTCCGGTGCATCCACGCCACCGGCTTGCCCTGCGCGTCCACCCCCGCTTCCAGGTGCTCCACCGACACCGTGTGGAAATAGGTGTGCATCAGGTCGTCCTCGCGCGTCCACGTCAGCTTGACCGGCTTGCCCTCCATCGCCTTGGAGACGACGGCCGCCTCGATGGCGAAATCGGGCTTGGACTTCCGCCCGAACCCACCGCCGAGCAGCGTGACGTGCACGGTCACGTCGGCCGGCTGGAGGCCCAGCCGCTTCGCCACGAGATCCTTCGCGGCCTGGGGCGACTGGAAGCAGCCCCACACCTCGGCCTTGCCCTGCGCGATGCGGACCGTCGCGGCGGGCGGCTCCATGGGCGCGTGCGCCAGGTGCGGGATGTAGTACTCGGCCTCGATCTTCTTCGCGGCTCCCGCCATGGCCCCGTCCACGTTGCCGTTGTCGCGCACGACCTTGCCGGGCTTTCGCGCGGACTCCTCCATCGCGGCCTTGAAGGCCACCGAGTCGTAGCTGCCGTTGGGCCCATCGTTCCAGACCACCTTCAGCGCCCGGCGGCCCTGGATGGCGGCCCAGGTATTGCGCGCCACCACCGCCACGCCGCCCAGCGGGTTGAACTGCGCGGGCGCCGGGCTCGCGTCGATCTCCACCACCTTCAGCACCCCGGGGACCTTGAGCGCCTCGGTGGCGTCAACGCTCACCACCTTGCCCCCGTAAACGGGCGGCCGGGCCACCACCGCGTAGAGCATGCCGGGCAGCCGCGTGTCGATGCCGTACTGGGCCTTGCCGGTCACCATGGCCGGGCCGTCCACGAGCTTGACCTGGCCCTTGCCGATATAACGGAACTGGGAGGGATCCTTGAGGCGCACGGCATCCCGCGCCGGGACCGGCTGCTGCGCCGCGTCCTTGGCGAGCGAGCCGTAGCCGGCGCGCCGGCCGCTCTTGGCGTGCACGACCTCGTGGTTGCGAGCCTCCACCTCGCTCACCGGCACGCCCCAGCGCTTGGCCGCCGCGGCCTCGAGCATGGTGCGAGCCGCCGCGCCGCAACGGCGCATCGGATCGAAGAAATGCCGGGTGCTGCGCGACCCATCGGTGTCCTGGTTGCCGAAGCGCTTCTCGTCGCCCGGCGCCTGCACCACGCGCACCCGCTTCCAATCGGCTTCGAGCTCGTCGGCCACGATCATCGGCATGCCGGTCCGCACCCCCTGGCCCATCTCGGCGCGGTGGCACGTGATGCTGACCGTGCCGTCGGGGGCGATGGCCACGAAGACCAGCGGATCGTCCACCCAGCCATTGGGCATGCCGTCGGCGCCGTACTTGGGCGGATCGGCGGCCTGCGCCGCGGACGGGAACCCGGCCGCGAGGACGAAGCCGCCCAGCGCGGTCACGCCCTGGAGAAAGCCCCGGCGGCTCAGGTTGGCGAGGACGACGGGGCGATCGGTCGCGACGTCCGCCCGCGGGGCGCTCATCGCGTAACTCCCGACTGGCTCGCCGCCGGGCTGGCCGACTGGCTCGCCGCCACCTGCTTGATCGCAGCCCGAATCCGCACGTAGGTCCCGCAGCGACAGATATTGGCGCTCATGGCCTCGTCGATCTCGGTGTCGGTCGGCTTCTGGTTCCGCCGGAGGAGCGCGGTCGCCGACATGATCTGCCCGGTCTGGCAATAGCCGCACTGCGGCACGCCCATGTCCACCCACGCGGCCTGCAGGGCCCGGCCGACCCGGTCGGTGCCAATGGCCTCGATGGTGGTGACCTTGCTGCCCGCCACCGCGGAGATCGGCGTCATGCAGGCGCGCACCGGCTGTCCGTCCACGTGCACGGTACAGGCGCCGCACAGCGCCATGCCGCAGCCGTACTTGGTGCCGGTGAGGCCCAGCTCGTCACGCAGGGCCCACAGCAGCGGGGTGTCGTCGGGCAGGTTGACGTTGTACCGGCGGCCGTTGACGGTGACTGAGGTCATCGCGATTCTCCTCTCGTCGTTGAGACAAGCCCTGTCGCGTGTGCCCGGCGTCACTCCGCGGAATAACACGCGGTCCCAGACGTGTCAACTTCGCTCCGGCGGCGAGTGGACCTGGCTGATCTCCCGGGCCGCCGGCTCAGCCCCCCTTGAGGCGAGGGTCCAAGAGGTCGCGGAGGGCGTCGCCGAGCATGTTGAAGCCGAACACGGCCAGCGACAGCGTGACCGCCGGCCAGATCGCGAGCCACGGCGCCCGGTACATGTGATCGAGTCCGGCCAGGGAGAGCATCCCGCCCCACGTCGGATACGGCGGAGGGACGCCCAGGCCGAGGAACGACAGGCTCGCCTCGGTGAGGATGACGGTGGAGAGCCCGGTGGTCGCGATCACGATGATGGTCGGGAGCACGTTGGGCAGGATGTGCACGAGGGCGATGCGGACGTGCCCCGAGCCGAGGGCCCGGGTGCTCTCGATATAGGTGTTCTCCTTGATGGAGAGCGCCACCCCGCGCACGATCCGCGACTCGCGGATGCCCGCGGCGATGCCGAGCACGAGGGTGATGTTCAGCACACTCGGGCCGAGCAGCGACATGATCGACATCAGGATGAGGAGCGGCGGGAAGGCCATCCACGCGTCCACCACCCGCTGGAGGATGAGATCGGCGCGGCCGCCGCCGTAGGCGGAGAAGATCCCGAGCGCGGTCGCGAGGAGGCTGCCGAGGGTGACCGCGCCGAAGCCGACGTAGAGGGAGATGCGGGCCCCGTACAGGAGGCGCGTGAGCAGGTCCCGCCCGAGCTGATCGGTGCCGAGCCAGTGCTCCCCGTTCGCGGCGATGAAGCGCTCGCGCAGGTTCGTCTGCGAGAAGCCGTACGGCGTGAGGACGTCGGCAAAGACGGCGGAGAGCAGCATCGCCAGCACGATGACGCCGCCGAGCGTGCCGAGCGGCTTCCGGCGCAGCATCCGGATCCATACGTCGGTGTACCAGGGCCGCGCGGGGGGCAGCACGTAGACGTCGACGACGACGGGCGGCGCGACGATGGCCATCTCAGGACTTCCCGTAGCGGATGCGCGGGTCGAGGAAGGCGTAGGTGAGGTCGATGGCGAGATTGAGGCCGACGACCAGGGCGGCCACGATCAGGTTCACCGACTGCACCACCGGATAGTCGAGGCGGGTCAGCGCCTCGAAGAAGAAGAGCCCGACACCGGGCAGGCGGAAGATCGCCTCGATGATGACGGAGCCGCCGATGTACAGCGGCATCTGCAGACCGACCAGCGTCACCACCGGGATCAGCGCGTTCTTGAGCCCGTGGCGGAGCACGATCCTCCGCTCCGGCAGTCCCTTCGACCAGGCGGTGCGGATGTAGTCCTGGCGCATGACCTCGAGCAGGGCCGACCGCGTGATGCGCATGATCGGCCCCGCGCGGGTGATGCCGAAGACGAAGGCCGGCACGCTCATGATCTTGAGGTTCTCGAGGGGGTCCGTGGTGAACGGCACGTAGGTCCACACCGGCGTCCATTTGAAGTAGATGGACGGCAGGACGACCACCAGCACCGCGAGCCCGAAGTACGGCACGGACAGGGCAAGAATGGCGAGGACGCGGCCGACGTAGTCGGAGACGGTGTCCTGGCGGACGGCGGACACGATCCCGACGAGCACGCCGATCACCACGGACACGAGGATCGTGAGCGCGGCCAGCTCGATGGTGACCGGGAAGCGCCCGACGAACTCGTCGAGGATGGGCTGGCGCGTCCAGTACGAGTGGCCGAAGTCGCCGCGGAGGAGGATCCCGCCGATCCACTCGAAGTATTGGACGTAGGCCGGCCGGTCGAGCCCCAGCTCCTTCCGGAGCGCCTCGATGGTCGGCGCATAGGCGTGGCCCTCGACCATGCGGATCACCACGTCGCCGGGCATGAAGCGCATCATCGAGAAGACGATGACGCTGACGAGGGCGAGCGTGGGAATCGCGAGAGCGAGCCGGCGGAGGACGTAGGGTCTCATCTCGCGGCCGCCCGGCCCCGCCTACCGCTCGAGCCAGGTGAACATGAGCCGGTAGCCGAGCGAGAAGCCGTCGTGGTACTTGAACCCTTTCACCGGCGGCGCGTGGGTGATGTACTGGGGCGGGTTCGGGAAGTACACGTAGTACGCCTTGTCGGCGAGGTAGCGCTGGATCTCGTGGACGATGGTCAGGCGCTTCTTCGGGTCCAGCTCCCGCCGCTGCGCCACCAGCATCTTGTTCAGCTCGGCGTCGGCGACGTGGCTCCGGTTGTGGGGCTGCTCGGGGTAGAAGGCGCTGTAGAGCCAGTCGTCGATCTCGTAGCCGGGGGCCTGGGGGCCCATCGCCATCTTCTCGAACTTGCCGAGGTAGGTCGTGGAGATGTACTTGCCGTACTCCTCGGGCTTGAACTCGACGGTGACGCCGATCTTCGCGAGGTCGTCGGCGGCGAGGTCGTAGTACGTCCGCCAGGGCGGGGCGTAGCCCGGCCAGTGGTACATGGGCGTCGTGAAGCCCTTCGGAAAGCCCGCCTCGGCGAGAAGGCGCTTGGCTTCCACGGGGTCGTAGCCGACGAGGTACTTCGCCTTCGCCGGATCCATCTTCGACGCGGGAAGCTTCCAGTCCGTCAGCGCGCACGGCACCGGGCCGGAGTCGACGCAGCCTTCGCCGAAGTGGAGCGAGTCGTTCCACGACTTCCGATCGATGGCGAGGGAGATGGCCCGCCGCACCCGCACGTCGTTGAACGGCGGCTGGTCCGTCCGGAAGTAGAGTTTCCCGCTCCCGAGGATCATCGTGGGCGTCTGGACCATCTCCGGGTTCGTCTGCTTGAGGGACTTGCCCTCCTCCGGCACCAGGTAGCCCCACATGTGCCCCAGGTCCACCTTGCCCGCCCGAAGCATCGACAGGCGGGCGGAGGACTCGGGGGTGATCTCGATCACGACCCCGTCCAGGTACGGCAGCCCTTTCACGTGGTAGTCGGGGTTCCGCTCGAAGGTGATCTGCACGCCCTTCTGGTAGGACTTCACCATGAAGGGGCCCGTGCCGATCATCGTCTCCGGCCGGTTGAAGTCCTTGAACTTCTCCTCGACCTCGCGGGGCAGGATGGCCACGAAGGTCGACGCGGCCAGGTGGTTCAGGAACGGCGCCGAGGGCTCTTTCAGCGTGACGCGCAGGGTGTGGCGGTCGACGACGTCGATCGACTGGACCACCTCGAAGCGCGCCCGGAACGCCGACTTGGCCATGAACCGCTCGATCGAGTACTTCGCGTCATCGGCGGTGACCTCGCGCCCATTGACCGGCGGCTTGTTGTGGAACTTGACGCCCTTCCGGAGCGTGAACTCGATGACGGTGGGGCTCTTGTACTCCCACTTCTCGGCGAGGTCGGGGACGATCGCGAAGTCGGCCGGGTGCTTCTGCTCGGGGCCGTGCGGGTATCGCACGAGCTGGCCGTAGACCATGTTGGCCCACGAGTGCGTCAGGAAGCTGATGGCGAGGTGCGGGTCGAGGTTCGGCGCCTCCCGGTCGGCGATCCGGACGATCCCGCCGCGCTTGGGCGACTGGGCAAGAGCGAGTGGGGCGGCGAGCAGAGCGCTGAGCAGAGCGGCACAGACAGCGAACGCGAGGCGTCGAGCCATGACCGATCCTCCTCTCCTCGTGAGCGTGTCCACATTGACCGAGAAGGAGCGAAACGGGCCCGAAAAGGTTGCCCCATTATGCCCAGCCCGGGGGCCTTGTCAATGCACAGGCGGCCCGATTCCTGCCGGCCTCCAGCGACACGTCGAAGGCACGATCTACCTCTGGCGACGGGCGCCCGCGCGGCGTATCCTTGCTGGGGTCCCGTGAGCGATTTCGACGTCATCGTGGTGGGCGCGGGCAATGCCGCCCTGGCGGCGGCGGCGTCCGCCCGCGAGCAAGGAGCCGGGCGCGTGCTGGCGCTGGAGAAGGCGCCCCGCGCGCTGCGCGGCGGCAACACCCACTATAGCGGCGGCCTCCTGCGCATCGCCTTCGACCGGCCCGAGGACCTGCGCGCGCTCGTCCCCGACGCCGAGCGCGAGGTGACGGGTTTCTACGCGGGCGTCGAGCCCTACCCGCACCGGCGCTTCATGGCCGATCTCCTGCGGGTGACCGATGGGCGCACCGACCCCGAGCTGGCCGAGCTGCTCATCGGCCGGTCGTACGAGACCGCCTGCTGGATGGCCCGACAGGGCATCGAGATGGAGCCCGCGGTCTCGCTCTCGGCCGTCCGGGTGGGCGACACGATCAAGTGGTCCCCCGGCGCGGTGATCCGGGCGAAGCACGAAGGCGTCGGGCTGTCGGCGATGTGGTTCCGCGCCGCCGAGCGCCTCGCGGTCGAGGTTCGCTACGACACCGCGGTGGTCCGGCTCGTCGAGGACCGGAGCGGCCGCGTGACGGGGGTCGCGGTGCGTGGGCCGGAGGGCTTCGCGGAGCTCTCGGCCAAGGCGGTGGTGCTCGCCTGCGGCGGATTCGAGGCGAATCCGGAGTGGCGGGCACGGTACCTGGGGCGGCCCTGGGACCACGCCAAGGTGCGGGGCACGCGCTACAACACCGGCGACGGCCTGCGCATGGCGATCGAGGTGGGCGCCCTGCCCCACGGCCAGTGGACCGGCTGCCATTCCACGCCCATCGACGCCGACGCGCCACCGCACGGCGACCGGAAGCTCACCGACAAGACCAACCGGCTGTCGTATCCCTACGGGGTGCTCGTCAACGCGCGCGGCGCGCGCTTCTTCGACGAGGGCGAGGACTTCCAGTTCTACACCTACGCCAAGCTCGGCGGGATCATCCTCAACGAGCCCGGCGGCATCGGGTGGCAGATCTTCGACTCGAAGGTCACGCACCTCCTCGAGGCTCGCTACCAGACGGGAACGCCGCTCATCGCCGACTCGCTCGAGGCCCTCACCGAAAAGCTGCCGCTCGACCGCGCCACCTGCCGGCGCACCCTCGAGGCCTACAACGCCGCGGTGACCGAGGGGCGCTTCGATCCGACCGTGCGCGACGGCCTCACCACCCGCGGGCTGCCGCTCGCCAAGTCCAACTGGGCGCAGCGGCTCGACACCCCGCCCTTCTTGGCCTATCCGGTGACCGGCGGGATCACGTTCACCTTCGGCGGCGTGCGCGTCAACGACCGGGCGCAGGTCATGAGCACGAGCTGGGCGGTCATCCCGGGCCTCTATGCCTGCGGGGAGATGGTGGGCGGGCTCTTCCACGGCAACTATCCGGGCGGCACCGGACTCATGTCGGGCGCCGTCTTCGGCCGCCTCGCGGGCGCGCAGGCGGCGGGCGAGTGAACGCCATGGACGGGAGATAGTCCGGTGTCGGACTGGATGGGCCCGCGGGGTCACGACCTCGCGGTCCTGTTCAGCCGGCGGAGCCGCGACGCCTACGCGGCCGCCATCACCTGCCGGGCGACCGCCGTGTTCACCAGGTCCTCGTAGCGCGCGCGCCGCTCGATGAAGGCGCCGGCGAGCAATATCTCCTCCAGGTAGGCGTAGCCCTCGCGGCGCAGGAGCGGATCGCGGGCCCAGGTGCCTTGCCCGTGGTAGCGGGCCACCGCGCGCTCCAGGATCGCGGGCTTCGTCTCGGGGAAGGCCGGCGCGATCGCCGCCGCGATCGCGGGCGCCCGATTTCCCGCGAGCCAGCGCTGCGTCCGGTAGACCGCGCGGGTGAAGGCCCGCATCACGTCGGGCTCGCGCGCGAGGAACGCGGGCGTGGTCATGTACGAGGTGAAGGGCACCGGCCCGGTGGCCTCGCCCATCGACGCGACCAGGTGCGCCGCACCGTCGGCGATGAGCTGCTCGACCACCGGCTGCGGCTGCTCCAGGAAGTCGCCGTGCCCAGCCCGGAACGCGGCGACGGCGTCGGCGGCCGGCCGCTCCCGCTCGATCCGGACGGTTTGCGGATCCACCCCGTGCCGGCGCAGCACGGTCAGCATGCACTGCCAGGGCGTCGGCGCCTCCGCGAACGAGAGCACGGTCTTGCCGACCAAGTGCGACCACCGAAACCCGGGCTGGGCCTCCCGGCCGAGCAGGAAGAAGCCGTTGCGGCTGCAGACCTCGGCGAAGTGCACCACGACGGGGCCCGACCGGTCGGCGAGCTCGAAGCTCCGCATGAGGCCGCCCAGGCTGATCTCGATGTCGCCGTCGAGGAGCGCGGGAATCGTGCCTTTTCCGAAGCTCGCCGCGGGCATCGTGGAGACGTCGAGCCCCTCGTCGCGAAAGTGCCCGAGCCCCACGCCGGCGGCGAGGGGCGCGTAAAAGGGAGTATGAAATGGCATCAGCACGGTGAGGCGCCGCATCTAGCCGGCGAGCGATTCGATCGCCCGCACCTCGTCCGCGGAGAGCGCCAGCGCGCGGCCGGCCAGGTCCTGCTTCATGTGCTCCGGGTTGGACGTGCCGGTGAGCGGGAGCATCCCGACCGCGACCGCGAAGCGGAACACCACCTGCGCGGGCGTCGCCTGGTTGCGCGCGGCGATGCCGGTCACCAGCGGGTGGCGCAGCACGTCCGGGTTGGCGGTGAGCAGCGAGAAGCCCTGGTAGACGATCCGGCGCGGCGCGCAGAAGGCCCGCACGTCGCGATCCCAGCCGCGGACCGCGAAGCACCGGTTCTGCACGAAGGCAGGCATCTCGGCGCCGGTGGCCGCCATCTGCTGCAGATGGCGGAGCGAGACATTGCTCACCCCGAGCTGGCGCGTGCGGCCCGCGTCGCGCTCGCGCGCCATCGCCCCCCAGACCTCCGCGTCGTAATCGCTCCAGCTGTGGCCGGAGGCGGGCCCGTGCAGGACGTAGCTGTCCACGTGATCGGTGCCGAGGTGCTCGAGCGAGCTGCCCATGGACTGGGCGACCTGGGTGGCGAGGTCGGCGTTCGGATCGTAGGGCAGCCGATGGTCCTGCCCGGGCTGATACGTGTACTTCGTCTGCAGAAATAGCTCCGCGCGCGAGACGATGCCCGCGCGATAGGCCGCGGCCAGCGCCTCGCCCACCCCGGCCTCGAAGTAGTGCCGCCGCTGGTTGGCGGTGTCGATGCCCCGGAAACCCATCCGGAGCGCCAGTTCCACGAGGGCGGGCGTGCGCTCTTCCTTCCACGCGGTGCCGTAGAGGAAATCTGGCGCGGTCACCGCGTCATTCTGCCACGAGTGCCTGCCCGAGAGGCAGGCGATTGCGCTTGCTTCCTACCTCGCAGAGGCCTACCGTCCGGACAGCAGGAAGAGGAGAAGCGGCCATGGGGGATCGTCACTATGTGATTCAGTGTCGTGTCTGCGAGACGGACTTCGAGGACGACGGGCTCCTGCTCGACTGTCCGCGATCTCACGAGCCGGGCCTCCTCGGCGCGCTCTACCAGACGAAGACGTTCGAGCCCGATCCCACCGCCGACGGCATCTATCGCTACCACCGCTGGCTGCCAATCGTGCGGCAGCTCCACGGCTCCGGACGCACCGTCACCTACCAGAGTGAGCGGCTGAATCGAGTGGTGGGTCTGCCGAACCTCTGGGTGGCCTTCAACGGCTACTGGCCGGAGAAGGGCGCCGAGCTCCAGACCACGACGTTCAAGGATCTCGAGGCGTGGACCGCGCTGTCGCGCCTGCCAAGCGACAACAGCCGCATCCTGGTGATCGCCTCCGCCGGCAATACCGGGGCCGCCTTCGTACGGGCGTGCTCGATGAACGACATCCCCTGCCTCGTGGTGCTGCCGGAGGCCGGGCTCAACGCGCTGCAGTTCCCCGAGATGATCAAGCCCTGCGTGAAGGTCGTGTCCCTCGTGGGCTTCACCGACTACCTCGATGCGATCACCCTCGCCAATCGGGTCGCCGCGCTCGACGGCTTCCTCCCGGAAGGCGGGGTGCGGAACGTGGCGCGGGTGGACGGCCTCGGCACCACCATCCTGAGCGCGGTGGAGGCGATCGGGCGGCTCCCCCACTACTACCTCCAGGCCATCGGCAGCGGGGCGGGCGGCATCGGCGTCTACGAGATGGCACGGCGGCTGGTGGCCGACGGGCGCTTCGGGGAGCGGCTGCCCCGGCTGCTGCTCAGCCAGAACATGCCCTTCGTGCCGATCTACATGTCGTGGAAGTCCGGACGCCGGGTCCTGCTCGACATCGACGCGGAGGACGGCAAGAAGCAGATCCAGCAGATCGCCGCGCACGTGCTCTCCAACCGCAAGCCCCCCTACGCGGTCCGGGGCGGCGTCTTCGATGTTCTCACCGAGACCGGCGGGGACATGCTGGCCGCCGACAACCTCGAGGTCCTGCACGCGAGCCGCCTCTTCGAGGAGACGGAGGGCATCGACATCGACCCGGCGAGCGCGGTGGCCTTCGCGACCCTGCTCAAGGCCGCGCGCTACGGGCCGATCACCCGCGAGGCGATCGTGCTGCTGAACATCACGGGCGGCGGCCGGTACCGGCAGCGGCTGGACCGCGCGCTCGTCCCCGCGCGCCCCGCGCTCGAGCTGGACGAGCGCGAGATCCTGCTGGACTCCACGCTCGACCGCGTGGTCTCGCTGTTCGGCTAGCGACGCCGCAGATCGAGGTTCACGATCCGAGTCGATACACGCGGTCGGCGGTGTCGTGGAGGACCGCGCGCTGCTCGCCCGCCGAGAGCCCGGCCAGGCACTCGGTGGTGACGCGCACCACCTCCTCGTAGGTCGTCCACAGCTTCTCGATCGGGAAGTTGCTCCCGAACATGCAGCGCTCCGGACCGAACCGCTCGACGGTCTCCCGGATCACCGGGCGCCAGAGGTCCACCGAGCAGGCGCGCGCGAAGGTCCCGAGGCCGGAGAGCTTCACGCAGACGTTGGGCGCCGCGGCCAGCCCGTGCATGCCGGCGCGCCAGCGGGCCCAGCCGTCGGGGCTCGTGTCCTCCAGCATGCCCGCGTGCAGGAGCACGAAGGTCGCCTGCGGGAAGTCCCGGGCCAGCCGGGCGCCCGCCTCCATCTGGCCCGCGAACACTTGCAGCTCGAAGAGGAGCCCGCGCCGCGCCACCTCCCCCAGCCCGCGCCGCCAGGCCGGGTCGTCCATGAGGTCGGCCCGGGCCGCGAACCGGTACCGCGCTCGGTCGTGCCAGTGGAGCTGCTGGCGGATGCCGCGCAGGCGCGCGTGCTTCATCATCTGATCGAGCGTGGGCTCGAGGCTCGCCGCGGCCAGATCGGCGTAGCCCACGATGGCGTGCGGGAACCCGTGGCGGTCGGCCACCGACTGCGCCCAGCCGACCTCCTCCACCTCCCGCCCAGGCGGCCAGTTGGTCTGCACGTAGACAGACCGGACCACGCCGGCGCCGCGCGCCTCGGCCAGGTACTCCTCGATCGGGTAGTCGCGGCGGAGCGCCCCGTATTCCCCGAAGATACGGGGCTGCGGCGGACCCTGCAGCCATGCCAGGTCGGCCTGGCGCCAGATGTGGTGATGGGCGTCTACGAGCGGGACCATTGGGGGTGGAGAGTACACCATCGCTCGGGGCCAGACTCCAGGCGGTTGCCAACCACCCCCGTCCCGGCGCAGAATCCCTCCTCATGGAGGAACGACATGGCTGACCGCGGCATCGACGTCGTTCGCGCGCACCTCGCGAAGCTTCCCCCGTCCGACTCGCTGACCACCGCCGAGCGCCGCGCCCAGTACGAGCGCGCCGAGAAGGTCTTCCCGACCCCGCCCGACGTCAAGGTGGAGCGGGTCAACGTCCCCGCGGCCCCCGCGGAGTGGCTGCGCCCGCCCTCTGCGGTGCCCGGCCGCGTGGTGCTCTATCTCCACGGCGGCGGCTACGTCATCGGCTCCCCGCGCTCGCACCGTCACCTGGCCGCCGCCATCGCGGGCGCCGCCGGGGCCAGCGCGCTCCTGCTCGACTACCGCCTGGCGCCGGAGCACCCCTTCCCGGCGGCGGTGGAGGACGCGACCGCCGCGTACCGCTGGCTGCTGGACCAGGCCATCGCCCCCGAGCACATCGTGATCGCGGGCGACTCCGCGGGCGGTGGGCTCACGGTGGCCACGGTGCTCGCCCTGCGCGAGGCGCGCGTGCCGCTGCCCGCGGGCGGCGTCTGCATCTCGCCCTGGGTGGACCTCACCTGCAGCGGCGCCAGCTACGCGACGAAGGCCGCGGCCGATCCGATCGTGCGCCGGGCCGGCGTCGAGGAGATGGCCCGGGCCTACCTGGGCGCCACGCCGCCCCGGACGCCGCTCGCCTCGCCGCTCTTCGCCGACCTGCGCGGCCTGCCCCCGCTGCTGATCCACGTCGGCAGCGACGAGGTGCTGCTCGACGACGCGGTGCAGCTCGCCGAGCGAGCCAAGGCGGCCGGCGTGGACGCCACGCTGGAAATCTACGACCGCATGATCCACGTCTGGCACTGGTTCCTGCCGATGCTCGACGAGGCACAGACCGCCGTCGAGGCGATCGGCCAGTTCGTGAGGAGCCGCGCATGACCACGCCCCGGACCATACCCGTGCGGTTCCGCACCGCCTACTTCAACGGCCGGCTCGTCCCCGAGACGCAGGTCGTCATCCCCTACCGCGATCGCAGCTTCAACCGCGGCGACGGCTGCTTCGACATGACGCGCACCTTCGAGGGGCGCATCTTCCGCCTGGAGGAGCACGTCGAGCGGCTCTATCGCTCGCTGCGCTACCTCGGGATCGACGTCGGCCTCGAGCCCAAGGAGATGATCGCCATCAGCGAGGAGGTCGTCGAGCGGAACGAGCCCCTGCGCGCCGCCGCCGGCGACTGGTGGGTGGCCCAGCGGATCAGCCGGGGCGTGGACGCCATCGGCGACGAGGGCTGGGCGCATACCGGCCCGCAGGTGATCGTGGACTGCACGCCGCTACCGCTCCGGAAGCGGGCGGTCCACTTCCGGGATGGCATCGACGTGGTGGTGCCGTCCATCCGCCGGACGCCGCCCTCGATGCTCAGTCCGCGGGCCAAGACCCACAACTACCTGAACCTCATCCTGGCCGACCGCGAGGTCAAGCGCGCCCACCCCGAGGCGTGGTCGGTCCTCCTGGACGAGCACGGCAATCTCTGCGAAGGGGTCGGCAGCAACATCTTCGTGGTGCGCGGGGGCCGCGTCTACACGCCGCGGGAGCAGTACGTGCTCCCCGGGGTGAGTCGGCGGACCGCGATGGAGCTGGCCGCGCCGCTCGGCATCCCCTGCGAGGAGCGCGACCTCGACGTCTACGACGCGGTGACCGCCGACGAGGTCTTCCTGACCTCGACCAGCCTCTGCCTCTGCGGCGTGCGCTCGGTCAACGGCCACCCGATCGGGGACGGCCGCGTGCCCGGGCCCATCACCAAGCGGCTCACCGACGCCTACGTCGCGCTCGTCGGCACCGACTTCGTGGCCCAGTACCTGTCCCGTCTCGGCTGAGACGTAGGCGGCGCGTCGCTCGAGGACATGGCCCCGACCGTTCGCTTCGATCCCACCGGCCCGTACGAGGTGGACGAGACCGACACGCCCTTCGCCCGGCCGGCGGGCGTGGAGCTGCTGGGCCGGATCTATCGGCCGCGAGGGGAGGCCGATCGGCCGCTCGGAGCGGTGGTCTACGTGCACGGCGGCGCCTGGGCCCGCCTCGACCGCACCGCCGACGCCATCATGTGCGGGGCGCTCGCCGCGTCCGGGCTGGTCGTCGTCGGACTGGATTTCCGCCAGGCCCCGGACCATCGGTTTCCGGTGGCGGTCGCCGACGTCGCCGCCGGGGTCCGCTACGCTCGCGCGCACGCGGGCCGGCTGGGCGTGGATCCGGCGCGCATCGGGCTCCTCGGCAGCTCGAGCGGCGCGCAGCTCGCCCTGCTCCAGGCGGTGAAGCCCGGCGCGCCCGAGCACGCGGGCACGCCGATCGTGCGGCCCGACGGCTCGCTCGAGCCGACCGCGGGCGACGCCTCCGTGGCCTTCGTGGTGGCCCTCTATCCCGTCGCGGACCCGCTGGCCCGCTATCACTACGCGCTGGCCCGCGAGCACGAGCCCCCGCCGCCCTCGGGCTTCGACGCCAAGCGCCTGATCGCCTCGCATCGGGCCTTCTTCGCGGACGAGGAGGCGATGGCCGCCGCGAGCGTCACCCGGATCGTCTCCGCCGGCCAGGCCACCGCGCTGCCGCCGGTCTGGGTCGCCCAGCCGGATCAGGACGACAACGTGCCCGCCGCCATCACCGAAGCCTTCGTGAAGGCATATCAGGGCGCGGGCGGCGCCGTCGAGCACGCGCACTTCCCGGGCGCGCGCCACGGCTTCGTCCAGCAGGCGAGCCCGGACACCGACCGGTGCGTCGCCCTGGTCCGCGACTTCATCGGCCGGCAGCTCGGCCGGAGCTGATGGAGGAATCCTTCCCGATCGTCCGGCACCCCGCGGCCGGGACGCGCACGCCCATCCTGGTGAGCGTGCCCCACTACGGCACGCAGCCGTTGCCCGAGATCACCCGGGACGACTACTCCGAGCCCTGGTTCGAGACCTTCGCCTACGGCTTCGCCGACACCTTCGTGGGCGACGTCTACAGCGACCTGCACGAGCACGGGGCCACCGTGCTGGCCACCCCGTTCTCGCGCATGTTCGTGGACGTCAATCGCCGCCGCGACGACTTCGAGCACCACGACGGCCTGGTGCGCTCCCGGCGCGGGGTGGTGCGCACCCACACCATGCGCGACGTGGCCATCTTCGCGCGGCCGCTCGGGCTTCCCGACCTCGAGGTGCGCTTGCGGGCCTTGTACGACCCCTACTACGCGACCCTGGGCGATATCCTGACCCAGCTTCACCGGACCCACGGCTACGCCCTGCTCCTCGACGGCCACACCGGCAGCCCGCGGCGGATGAAGGACCACCAGGTGATCATCGGCACGCGCCACGACGCCACCTGCGCCCCGCAGATCGCGGCCACGGTGGCCGCCATCTTCACCCGCCACGGCTTCGAGGTGCACGAGAACGTCAGCGGCTACACCGGTGGCAACATCGTGGCCACCTTCGGCCAGCCCTGGACGCGGCGCATCCACGCGCTCCAGCTCGAGATCAACGCTTCGTTGCTGATGGCGACCAGCCGCGAGGAGTTCATCGCCCTGATCTCGCGCGGGGGCATCCCGGAGAAGGCGGAGGCGAACATCGCGCGGGTGCGCCGGTGCCTCGAGGACGTCATGGCCGCGCTGCCCGCGGTCCTCGCGACGGTGCACGAGCCATAACAGGGTAAGATCAGCGCATGCCCAACTCCGACCGCAAGCTCGAGATCGTCACTCTAGTGCCCGAATCCGCCATGGTGGTCTTCGCCCATCCCGACGACGCCGAGATCGGCTCGGGCGGGGTCATCGCCTCCTGGGTGGGCGCCGGCTGCGAGGTGAGCTACGTGCTGTGCACCAACGGCGACGCCGGCACCGCCGACCGCGATCTCGTCCCGGCCGAGCTGGCCCGCAAGCGGGCCCACGAGCAGCGGGCCGCCGCCGACTTCATGGGCGTGCGCCACGTGGAGATGCTGGGATACCCCGACGGCCGGCTCGAGGACACCCGTGAGTTCCTGGGCGACGTGGTCCGGGCCATCCGCCGCCACCGCCCGCACACCGTCCTCGTGCACGATCCCTACCGGATGAAGGGCTTCCAGCACCGTGACCACCGCAAGGCCGGCATCGCCACCACCGACGCGGTCTATCCGTACGCCCGCGACCACCTGCACTTCGCCGAGCACATCACCCGCGAAGGGCTCGAGCCCCACAAGGTGCGCGAGCTCTGGTACTGGGGCGCCGACGAGCCGGACGTCATCGTGGACGTCACCGCCGGGATCGACCGGCAGATCGCCGGGCTGGTCCGGCACCAGAGCCAGATGCCGGGCTTCAACGTGCCGGAGGGCCTGACCATCGGCGAGCGCGTCAAGAAGAACGCGGCCGAGCTGGCGGCCGGCTATGGCTTCGAGTACGGCGCGGCGTTCCGCCGGCTGGTCGCGCGGCGATAGAGCCACCCGAGGCCGACCAGCACGAGCACGACCAGCACCGCGGCGAGCACCGGGGCCAGCACGCCGAGCACGCTCAGCGTGAGCGCGCCGAGTAGCTCGCCGGTGGCCAGCACCGGGTTGGCGAGGCCCCCCGTGAAGCCGGAAGACTGGAAGCGCAGGAACGTCGTGCTCGACTGGACGAGCCCGGCGGCCCCGCCGCCCGCGACGACCGCGAGCGTCCACCTCAGCAGCGGGGAGAACTCCGGGGTGACCGCGGCCCATGTGATCACACCGGCGACGACCGCCGTCGGCGTCGCGATCGTGTCGAGCAGATTGTCGAGCCAGGGCACGTAGTAGGCTGTGACCTCGAGGACGGTGGCGATGGCCAGCGCCACGAGAGCCCCATCCGACCCGAGCCAGGCCATGTCGGCCGTCAGCTCGAGATAGCCCAGGCGCGCCGCCGAGCCGGTGAAGAGCAACGGGATGAAGACCCGGAAGCCCACCGCCGCGCTCAGCGCGAGGCCGACGAAGACTCCGATCAGCGCATCCACCGAACGCTAGACCACCGTCCGCGACCAGCGCACGATCTCGCGCACGAGCGCGCGCTCGTGCCCGCGAAACCCGTGGTTGGCCCGCGGCACCACGATCCCGCTGAACGACCGCGCCCGGGTCGCGTTCCGCTCGAAGGCGGCGGTCACCGCCTCCGGACGCCGGTCGAGGTACTCGTCCCGACTACCGAGGATCACCGCCATCGGCACGCGGACCCGTCGCAGCGCGGTCCAGCCCGCGGCGGGCCGGTAGTAGGGAAAGACGTCCTCCGCCTCGCCTGGGCGGTACAGGCTGATGAAGCGCCGGGCGCTCCGGAAGCCCCAGGCGCGCGGGACGAGCGCCTCCAGATCCCGCCGGGCGATCCGCTCGGCCGCGGCCACTCGGCGGGCGAGCTCGCGGCGCCCGATCCGCTTGCGCTCTCCGGCGACGTCGGAGACGGGCCCCAGCAGGATCAGCCCGGCCACCCGCCGGTCGCGGGTCCGCGCCATGTAGTGGAGCACCTTGTTGGCGCCCGTCGAGTGGCCGGCGAGGATCACCCGACGGTAGCCACAGCCGGCCGCGAGCGCAATCGTGGCCCGGATATCGTGGACGCTCTCGCCGAAGTGTTCGAAGGCCGCGCCGGCGAGCCGCTTGCCGGCGCGCGTGACCACGCCGTGGCCACGGGTGTTGAGCTTGAGATACCCGATGCCCGCCGCGTTGAGGCCCGCCGACAGCGCCCGGATGAGCGGCTGCCCCGAGGAGAACGCGGATCCGAGGCCGTGCACCCAGATGAGCGCGGTCCGCCGCCGGCCGCGCGGGTGGGCGGACACGCCATCGAGGACGACGCCGTCGCGGGTTTGGACGCTGACGAGGGACACGGGCACGCCGGCCACCCTGGGCATGACCGCACCATGGGCAGTTTCCTCGCGGCCGTCAAGGGCCCGCGGCGCCCCGTTTGACCTGCCCCCGACGCTCTGGCAGGATCGGCGCGATGCGAACCGTGCTCACGAACGCGACCGTGATCGACTGCGTCGGCCCCCGCCCCGTCCCCGGCGCCAGCATCACCATCGCCCGCGGGCGCATCGTGGAGGTGCTCGGCGCCGGCCGCGCCCCCGACACGCGCGACGCCCGGGTCATCGATCTCCAGGGCGCCTATCTCCTGCCCGGCTTGTGGGACGTCCACATCCACCCCGACTACCTCGCCTCCACCGGCGCCTCCGTCGCCGAGCAGACGGCCATGTTCGGCCATCGGCTGATGCAGGCCCTGACCGAGAGCGGCGTGGTCGGCGTGCGGTGCGCCGGCGCCGCGCACTTCATGGACGTGGCGTGGAAGCGGGCCTTCGAGGCGGGCCAATACACCGGTCCGCGGGTCTTCGCGGCCGGGTACTTCCTGACCACGACCGGCGGGCACTTCCTCACGTCCGGGCACGCGCGCGAGTGTGACGGGCCGTACGGCTTCGTCCGCGCCATCCGCGAGCAGATCAAGAACGGCGTGGACCACATCAAGCTGAACCTGACCGGCGGCATCATGGGCCCCGCGTGGGATCGCCACTCGCAAGCGTTCCTGCTCGACGACGAGCTCGAGGCCGCCTTCGCGATCTGCCGCCAGCGGGGGTTCCGCGTGATGGCGCACGCGGCCAGCCCGGAGACCGTCCAGGCCGCGGCGCGGCTGGGCGCCCACAGCGTGGAGCACGGCTACATCATGGACGCGCCGTCCATCGAGAGCCTGCGCGCCCACCGCACCTGGTACGTGCCGACCCTGGCCATCACCCATCTCACACCGGACCAGGCGCGCGATTCGTGGGAGAAGCGCTGGGTGGAGGAGCGCAACCTGGCCCCGGACCTCTGCCACCGCGCCGACGCGGCGGCCGAGCCGCACCGGGAGGCCTTCCGGCAGGCCCTCGCCGCCGGCGTCCGGATGGCGCTCGGCTCGGACATCCGGCCGCTCAAGGAGGCCGCCCTGCTCGAGCTGGGCCTGTGGGTGAAAGCCGGCGCCACCCCGTGGCAGGCGCTGCTGGCCGCCACCCGCCACGCCGCGGAGCTGTGCGGGGTCGGCGACGAGCTCGGGACCATCGAGCCCGGGAAGCTCGCGGACCTCATCGTGGTGGCCGCCGACCCCCTGGAGAACATCACGAACCTGCGTCGGCTGCTCCTCGTCTTCAAGGAGGGGCGGATCGTCTCGGACAAGCGCGGACCCAACCAACGCGGAGGGCTTTCGGAATGACCAGGATCGATCCGGTGTGGGCCGGCGTCGCCGAGCTCTCGCGGGCCTTCGGCGCGCGCACTCTCTCTCCGGTCGACGCGGTGGACGCGCTGCTCGACCGCATCCGCCGTCACGACGGGCACCTGCACGCCTTCGTCTCGGTCTACGCGGACCAGGCCCGGTTGGCCGCCGAGGGCGCCGACCGGGCGATCCGCGCCGGGCACCGGATCGGGCCGCTCCACGGCGTGCCCATCGCGCTGAAAGATCTCGTCGACCTCGAGGGCCGCGTCACCACCGGCGGCTCGAAGGTCTGGGCCGAGCGCGTCTCCCCGGTCACCGCCACGCTCGCCGAGCGGGTCATCGCGGCGGGGATGATCGTCCTCGGCAAGACCCACACCGTCGAGTTCGCGATGGGAAGCTGGGGCACCAACACGCACATGGGCACGCCCTGGAACCCGTGGGACCCCACGGTGCACCGCACGCCGGGCGGCTCCTCCAGCGGCTCCGGGGTCTCGGTGGCCGCGGGGCTGGCGCCCGTCGCCATCGGCACCGACACCGGCGGCTCGGTGCGCCTGCCCGCCGCGTGGTGCGGGATCGTCGGCCTGAAGGTGACGGCGGGGCGCATCAGCACCTTCGGCGTGCTCCCGCTCTCCTTCACCCTCGACACCCCGGGGCCGCTGGCGCGCTCGGTCGAGGACGCCGCCCTGATCTTCCGGCTGCTCAACGGGCCGGACCCCCGCGACCCGCAGACGCTCGCCTGGGCGCCCGCCGACCCGATGCCGACCCTGCGCCGCGGCGCCGCCGGGCTCCGCCTCGCGGTGATGCCGGACGCCGAGCGGGTGGGCGTGGACAAGGAGGTGCTCGCCGCCTACGACGCCTCGGTGGACACCCTCGCCAAGCTCGGCGCGCGGATCGAGCGCGTCAAGCTGCCCCACCGCTTCGGCGACTACGCGGCCGCCACCGGCCGCATCATCGGCGCCGAGGGCTATCGCTTCGTCGGGCATCTCGTCGACGACGAGCGCCTGCCCGTCGATCCGCACGTGCGACCGCGCATCCAGATCGGCCGCGGGGTCTCCGCGCGCGACTACCTGCTCGCGCTGACCGAGCGCGACGAGCGCAGCCGGGAGGTGGCGGCCGCGCTGGCCGACGTGGACGCGCTGCTCACGCCGACCGCGCTGACGCCGCCCATCCCGATCGAGCAGGCGGATCAGGCCGGCACCGCGGCGCACTTCACGCGGCCGGTGAACTACCTGGGGCTCTGCGGGCTCGCGGTGCCCAACGGCTTCACCGCGGGAGGCCTGCCGACGTCACTGCAGATCGTCGGGCACGCGGGGGACGAGGCGATGGCCCTCCGGATCGGCCACGCCTACGAGGAAGCCACCGACTGGAAGAGCCGGCGGCCACCGGAGCCCGTGGCCCCGAGGGCCTGATCGGCGCGGCCGGGCCACTCATCCCGGTCAGGACATCGGCCCGCCGCCCGCCTCTCTCGCGAGCAGCGCGATGACGCCCGCCACCGTCAAAACGGCGCCGAGCGCCGCCGCGCTCACCACCACCGGGAGCGTCGCGCTCCGGAGCGCGACGCCGAGCGGCGCCGCCGCCGCGGTGAGCACGACGGCGGCGACGGTGCCGAGGCCCACCACCGCCAGCCACTGACGCACTTGCGAGGCGATGACCGACGCGCCGAGGGCGGCCCCGCGCGCGCGGCCCGCGAAGTGGACGAGCGCGAGCAAGAGCACGAGAATCGAGCCGAGCGCGATCGCCGCGAGGGGATCGGCCGCCGGACCCGCGAGCACGAGCGCGAGTGCGTAGGCGATCAGCACCAGCGAGCCGGCCGCGGTCACGAGCGGCACGGACCACGCGATCACCCCGACGCCGCCCACCACGAGCGCCGCCGTCGCGAGCCACGTGACGGGGGGAGACGACGGCCGGACCGCGAGCGGGAGCGCGGCGAGGACCGCGAGGAGCACGACCGCCGCCAGGCGCATCATCCGGCGAGCACGCGGCGCCGCCACCGCCGGCCCAAGGCGGCCAGGGCCGCATCGAGGGGCCCGGTACCGTCCCACTCGACGACGCTGAGCCCGCGGCGACGGTATTCGTCGAGCGCGGCGCGGCGCTCCAGCGCCCACAACCGCGCCGCCACGTCGGCGACCGCGGATCGGGGTGCCGCGGCGCGGGCCGCCGGGACCGGCGAGACCGCGATGACGATGAGGTCGAAACCCCGCGCGGCGAGGTCGGTCGCAGCCCTCACGAACCGCCGGTCGAGCAGCGGGCTCAAGGCCACCACCAGGGCCTGGGGTGGCAGGATGCGCGGCGGAACCAGATCGAGGTCGCGATTGACGTAGGTGAAGACGACCGACGCGCTCAGAAGGGTGTCGAGCAGGCGCTCGAGATGCGCCCGGCCCGCGCCCGGCCTCACCCAGCGGGGCTGGCCGCCGTACTCGATCAGGCCGACGCGGTCCTTGCGGGCGAGGTAGGCCGTGGCGAGAGCGGCCGCGCCGCGGGCTGCCACGTCGACGACCGTCTCGCCGGCCGGGCCCACCTCGGACAGGGTGTCGAGCAGGAGGACCACGTCGGCGTTTCGCTCCCGATGATGCTGGGTCACGTGAAGCGTGCGGAGCTTCAGGGTGGCGCGCCAGTTCACGTGCCGGATCTGATCACCGGGGGCGAAGGGCCGGATGTCGCCGGGCTCGATGCCTTCCCCCTGCGTCGGGGACACGTAGTTGCCCACGAACGTCTGCGTGCGCAGCGGGCGCGGCGGGTGCCTGATCGGCGCGTGCCGCGGGTAGACGGCCACCGTCGCGGGCGCGCGATGCTGGGATTCGGCGGCGGCGAGGCCGAGCGGTCCCCACAGCCGAAGATGCGGGCCAGCGAGGCGCAGGCGCTGGCGCCCGGCGCCGCGCAGCTCGAACGTCCAGCGAATCTCCCGGCCTTCGCGGAGCGTGAAGAAGGCGTGGTTGCTCCCTCGCTCGAGACCGACCCTCGGCGGCAGCGGCTCCAGGAGCTCCACCAGGGGCAGCGGCCTCTCCGCGCGGAGCGTGACGGTGACGGTCACGCACTCGTCCTCGAGCAGGCGGGTGGTCGACAGCGTTCGATCGATCTGCCAGCGGGGCGGCGCCCCGGTGCGCCGCCCCGCCACCAGAGCGAAGACCATGGGGACCGCGACCACCGCGAGCTCGACACGTCCGGTGAGAACGGCCAGGAAGAGCGCCCAGCCCACCACGGTCAGGAAGGACACGTTCAGCGCCGTCGGCCGCCAGGTCACGCGGACTCCCCGGCCGGCGCCGGAACCTCCCGGAGCACGCCTTCCACCACGTGGCGCGGGGTCGTGCTCGAGACCCACAGCTCCGGTCGGAGGACGAGCCGGTGGGCCAGGGCGGCCACCGCCACCGCCTTCACGTCGTCGGGCAGGACGAAGTCGCGCCCGCGGATGGCCGCCTCCGCCCGGGCGAGCTTGAGCAGGGCGAGGCTTCCCCGCGGCGAGGCCCCCAGCGTCACGCGCGGATCGACCCGCGTGGCCTGGGCGAGGGCCACGATGTAACGCTCGAGCGCCTCGCTCACGAAAATGTCCTCGAGCGCGCCCTGCATGGCCAGGAGCTCGGCCCGGGTCACGATGGTGGGGACGGCCGCGGCGTCGGTGCGGCGCTCGCGTCGCCGCTTCAGGATCTCCCGCTCGGCCTCCGGCCCCGGGTACCCGATGCCCACGCGCAGCAGGAACCGGTCGAGCTGGGCCTCCGGCAGCGGGTAGGTGCCCTCCATCTCGATCGGGTTCTGGGTGGCGATCACCACGAACGGCTGCTCCAGCGGAAACGTCTGGCCCTCGATCGTGACCTGCGCTTCCTGCATGGCCTCGAGCAGCGCCGCCTGCGTCTTGGGCGTGGCGCGATTGATCTCGTCGGCGAGCAGGAGGTTCGTGAAGATCGGGCCGGGCCGGAACTCGAACCGGCTCTCGCGCTGGTCGTAGAGGAAGCTGCCGGTGATGTCGCTCGGGAGCAGGTCGGGCGTGAACTGGATGCGGCGGAAGCCGAGGTCGAGGGCCTGGGCCAGGAGCCGGGCGATCAAGGTCTTGGCGAGACCCGGGTTGTCCTCGATGAGCACGTGGCCGTTGGCCAGGACGCCGGCCAGGATCCGCTCGAGCACGTCGTCCTTGCCCACCACGATCCGGCCGAGCGTCGCGACCACTTCGCGCACCCGCTCGGCGACGACGGCGACCCTCACCGCTCCCTCTCGATGTCCGCGATCACGCGGCGAAGGTCGGCCAGGCTTGGCCCCCGGCCGAGCCGAGCGGGCGGGCGCGCGAGCGGGCGCGACGCGAGCGCGGTCAGCCGCGGCCACATGATCCGCTCGAAGTGGCCCCGGCTGCGTCGAGTCGCGCGCACATCGTCGATCAGCTCCTCGAACCGGAGCGGGACCGCGGGCGGACTCCCGGGCCGTTCGAGCGCCTGCTCGAGCGGCGACGCCCCGCCCCGCGCGAGCCGGGCGGCCACCGCGCCGCGAAGCTGCAGGAGCGCGACGCCGAGCACGAACGCCACCGCCAGCCGCGCCACGAGCGCTCGCCACGGCGGCTCGACAAAGACGTAGACCGGCACGGCGGCGAGGAGCACGACCCCTCCCAGCGCGGCGCAGCGAATCGCGATGGGCACGAGGAGCCGCTCAGCGCTCACGGGCCGCGTCCTCCTCGAGGGCCGTGCCGATCTCGTCCAGGCTATCGCAGGCCGCATCGCGCGCCTCCGCCCCCAGGGGGTGGGTGCTGAATCGCGCGACCTCGAAGAGCGCGGTGAGGCGCCGGACGGGCGCGGCCGGGACCGGGAGCCGGGCCAGCGTGGTCCGCATGAATTCAGCCGGCGTCTGCCACGCGGCCCGCGGGGCCCGGGCCGCCGCGAGCGCCCGCTCGAAGCGGCCGTACGCGCGGATGATCGCGACCCGCGCGTCGGGCTCGGCCCGCAGATCGGCCTGGATCAGGGCGAGCGTCTCGGGGACGGCCGGCGGGCGGTCGGCACCCTCACGCTGCGTCCACCATTTCTCCAGCCGATCGGCCATCGCGACCAGGACCATCACCGCGAAGACGGCGAGCGCGAGCAGGAGGAGGAGCGCCGCGATCGCCAGTTCGAGGGAGGGGATCGAGGTCGGAGGCTTCTGGGGAAGCGTGAGGAGGTCGAGCAGTCCGGCGATCGCGGCGAAGGCCTTCTCGATCGGCTGGCCGTCCGGGCCGGACCAGTAGCGCCACACGAGGTACCAGGCCAGCACCACCAGCAGCAGCGAGACGAGCGCGGCCGCCCACGGGGGGAGGCGCTGGGCCGCCGGCGAGGGGGCCAGCGTCTCTTCGGTCGGGCGCCGCCGCCGCTGCAGCGAGAACAGAATGATGGTGGAAAGGGCGAGAAGGCCGAGCACCACCACCCGCACCGCGTCGGGCAGCCGGATCATCACCTTCGCGCCGGGATCGCTCGCCGGGGCGGGCAGCGGCCCGACGGTCGCGGCCAGGACGAGCAGCAGGCCGGTGGCGATCACCACGCCCGCTCCCAGCCGGAGGGACACGCCTTCGCTCACGGGTGGGGGCGTCGTCATGCCGGTGCGGATGATGCAGCCGTCGGGCTCCGCGGTCAACCGGCTCCTGCTATAATCCACGCCACCAAGGGGCCACCCCACCAACGGGGCGGGCCGGACGCGCCGCTCCACGGAACAGGGAGGGACATGGCGGAGGTCGCGCTCGGTATCGGCACGTCGCACAGCCCGATGTTGAGCACGCCCTACGAGGCGTTCGCCGGGCTCGCCGAGCTCGACCGCGCGCGCCTGCCCGAGTTCGACGAGAAGGTTCGCGAGCACGCCTCGTGGATCGGCCGCGAGCTGCGCCCCGAGGTGACGCGGGCGAGATACGACGCCACCCAAGCCGCCATCCAGCGCCTCGCCGACGTGGTGGCCGCCGCGGCGCCGGACGTGCTGGTCGTGATCGGCGACGACCAGGGCGAATGGTTCAGCGCCGACAACCAGCCCGCCCTCTGCATCTACTGGGGCGAGACCGTCGAGAACCTCCCCCCGCCATCCGACCAGCTGTTGCCGCTACGCCGTTTGTCGTACTGGGGCTACTACGGCGACGGGGCGAACCGCTCCTTCCCGGTGGACGCCGGGCTCGGCAGGTACCTGGTCGAGACCCTCACGCGCGAGCACGAGTTCGACGTGGCCCACCTGCGCGTGCAGCCCCGCCACGCCCCCTTCGGGCACGCCTGGGGCTTCGTCCACCAGCGCCTGATGGGCCGGCACATCGTCCCGATCGTGCCGGTGCTGCTCAACACGTACTTTCCCCCGAACCAGCCGACCCCGAGGCGCTGCTACCAGCTCGGGCGAGCGATCCGGCAGGCCGTCCGCGCCTGGCCCGCGTCAAAGCGGGTGGGCATCGTCGCCTCGGGCGGGCTCAGCCACTTCTTCGTCGACGAGGAGCTGGATCGCCACGTGCTCGCGATCCTCGCCAAGAACGACGGCGACGCCGTCGCCGCGCTTCCCGCCGCGCAGCTCGAGTCCGGCAGCTCCGAGATCCGCAACTGGCTGGTCGCGGCGGGGGCCCTCGAGCACCTGCGCATGGACCTGGTGGAGTACGTCCCCTGCTATCGGTCCGCGGCCGGCACCGGGGTCGGGATGGCCTTCGCGGTGTGGCGCTAGCCGGCCGTTAGGCCCGACTCATCCGGGTCTGCACGTCGGCGATCTCCTCCGGGCTGGCGCCCATGTGGGACAGGAGCACCTCCCACTGCGACTTCGTGATCTCCGCGGTCCGGATCTCCGGCGGACCAAGCACCCGGGTTCCGAAGGCGGCGAGCCACGCGACCTTGAGCATCCGGGTGTCGCGGTCGAACAGCTTCCCGAGGATGAAGCGGCCTCGACACTCCATCGAGGCACCGCACGCCTTGTAGTCACGCTCCTCCCACAAGGCCCTCAGGCCAAGGCCCAGCTCAGGCATTCAGCGGAGCGTCCCGCCGCGATGGCTCGCGCGCTCCTTGTCGAGCTTGGCCTTGAGTCCCCGCTCCGCCTGCCCGATGGCTCCCTGCTTGGTCTTGCCCTCGAAGAGCGCGAAGAAGATGCCGGGTCCCGGGCGGCGCGGTTGCGCATTGGACCGGATGAAATACAGCTCCGCCACCACGCGCGTCGCCTCCGTCCGCACGATGATCGTGTACTTGACGTCACCGTACATCCGCTCCGGAAGTCGCTCGCGGACGACGGCTCCCGCCTCCCGCTGCTCTATCACATGCTTGATCCCGGCCTCGGCCTGCTTGAGGGCGCTGTCCGAGGCCTCGTCCACGATGGACACTTCCGGGCCGGATGGGGAGAGTCTCGCGTGCGCTTTGAACACGGATTCCTCGACGGCTTCGAGCTCCAGGGTATAGGTCAGCCCCTTGTAGATCCGACTGCCCATGAAGTGGCGTCGCGCCATCACTCGATTCCTGCCCCCCATGATCGCCCCCCGTACTTGGCTGCCCAGCCTGCCCCGCCCGTGTATCCCGGCGCCGCGCTATCCTTGCGGCGCCGCCACGCGGTGGCGCATACTCGACCCAATGGCCACGCGGCCGAATCCCGAGCCATGACCTACACCACCGAAGAGTTCGTCCGGCATTCGCTGCACCGCATTCTCCGCAGCGTCAAGTACCGGAACAGTTTCCTGTGTCTCCCCTGCCTCGTCACGATGACGCTGGAGAGCCTGCACCCGGGATGGCGACCGTCGGAGATCACCCGGGCGGTAGACAAGGTCTACGCGGCACCGGGTGTTCCCATGGAATCCCGGGCCGCGTTCCGGTGTGCTCACTGCCGGAACGTCAAGCCCTGCCTCGGGTCCCCGTACCTCTGACCCCCGGATATCGGCGGTTAGCCGTCACGCACTCGGCGCCCCTAGGCACGGAAGCTTCTTCCTCGCGCAGGCGGCACACGTGGAGGCCGGCGCATGCGTGAAAGAGCCCGGCGCGCTGAAGATCTCGTCCATCACCTCCGCGACCTCGCGGGTCGTGTAGCTCTTGTCCAGGTGATCCTTGGTCATCTTCGACAGGCAGCGCGAACAGAGGAACTTGCCTCGGCAGTCACCCCGGAGGAGGCTATCGACGACCCGCCGGACAAAGTCTCCAACCGTGAAGATCGTGGACGCCATTTATCCCCTTCGCCCGCTCGCCCGGGCGCTCGGCTTCGCGGGCCGAGGCGCCGCGGCCAGCCGGCGGCCCCGGCTCCGGACCTCACGCACCGCCCGCATCTGGCCCTCGACGTTGGCCAGAAGGGCTCGGTCGCGCTCTCGCTTCAGCCCCTCGTCGATGAGCGCGCGTAACACCATCTGCAGGCTCACCGGGCCCTTCAGCTTCGTCATCGATTCGCCCGCGAACACGCGCGCCCGGTCCATGACCTCTTGCGGGAGAATGAGCAGGACCCTGGCCCTGTCCTCGAACATCGCCACCTCCGCGTTTCCGGCCGGTCGACGCGCGCTTCTTAACGCACATCTCTGAGAATATACGTCTAAGAATATACGTTCTTATTGTTATTTAACTTATATCATACATGCATGGTGTCCGGCAATCCGGTAGCGGCTCCATTCGACGAGTTTGCCGCGACCGCCATCCCCGCGCGAGGAGGGCATCCCATGGACCCGCAAGGACAGCCCAAGTTTGTTCAGATCACCACCACGGTTGCCCCGCTGTCGCCCACGCTGCTGTACGCCCTCGACACCGAGGGCAGTGTGTGGTTGTTCAACTTCGCGAAGAAAAAGTGGGGCCGACTGTCCAACGACCGGGAGGCCTAGCGCCCGACCGCGCTTACCTCTAGCCGCTTCGCTCTCCGGCGCAAATTACGAGAAGGCCGGGCCCCCCGAAGGGAACCCGGCCTTCCGTTTGACGCGGGGGCTCTCGTCAGGCCTTCCGAACGTTCGCGGCCTGGAGCCCCTTCGGGCCCTTGGTCACTTCGAACTCGACCTTGTCGCCCTCGGCCAGGCTCTTGAAGCCCTGGGCCTGAATGGCGTTGAAATGCACGAACACGTCCTCGCCACCCTCCTGGGTAATGAAGCCGTAGCCCTTCGCATCGTTGAACCACTTGACCGTACCCTGTGCCATTGACACTACCTCTTTCTTCTGAGGCTTGCGCCTCCGTGAAACCCCGCCACCATGGCGGGGGCGCCCTCCAGGAGTGGAGGACAAACAAAAACGCCGAGCGGCTTGATACCCGCGCGGCGTTACTCGCGACTCGTCTTCGTCTGCTCGCTGTGACCGATGGCCGGGTGAATCTGCACCGAGCCCCACGCTACAGGCCGATCTCACCGGTGTCAAGGAATAACTCGAAACCGGGTCGTACGATATCGCCAATGTCAGTTATGTACCTTATATCATGATACATTTGACCGAATGAGAGCCGCCTTGCGTCCCCAAGACTTCCGGTCGCACGACGCCTCGTCTCCCCTCACCCGCGAGTCCCAAGACCCCATCCGGGCCGAGCTCTTCAGCCCCGAACGGCTCGAGGAGCTCGCGGAACGCGTCGCGCGCCGGCCGGTCCTGGCCGAGGGCAAGTCCGGTCGCCTCCTCTCGCCCCGTCTGCGGGATAGCGGCCGTGTTCTGCTCCAGTGCTACCGCGAGATCGCGGTGGTGATCCGGGAGGAAGGGGCGATCACGCCGGCCGCGGAATGGTTCGTCGACAACTTCCACGTCGCGGACGAGGTGGTGCGGCAGGTCCGGGAGGATCTCCCGCGCGGGTTCCACCGCCAGCTCCCCAAGCTCGCCGAAGAGCCCCTTCAGGGATATCCACGCGTACTGGGTCTGGCCTGGGCGTTCGTCGCGCACACCGACAGCCGCTTCGAGCCGGAGACTCTGCAGCGGTTCGTCCGTCGATTCCAGCACGTGCAGCCCCTGACCATCGGCGAGCTCTGGGCCATCCCGATCTCCCTCCGGCTCGTGCTCGTGGAGAACCTCCGACGGCTGGCCGAACGAATCGTGAGCGGCCGGGCCGCCCGACTGGGAGCCGACGCCCTGGCCGACGAGCTGCTCGGGCTCGGCGGACGGCCACGCCGACCGCTTGCCTTCCAGCGGTTCGAAGCCGCCGCGCTGTCGCCCGCCTTCATGGTGAACCTCGTGCAGCGCCTGCGTGAGCAAGACCCCGAGTCGACCCCCGCGCTGCGGTGGCTCGACGAACAGCTGACCGCGCTGGGAACATCGGCCGACGAGCTCGTGCAGCTCGAGCATCAGAACCAGGCCGCCATGAACGTGACGGTCCGCAACGTGATCACGAGCATGCGGATGATGTCGACGTTCGACTGGGCCGACTTCTTCGAAAGCGTCAGTCTCGTCGACGACCTGCTCCACGCCGACCGTCACTTCCGCGCGATGGACTTCGCCACCCGCGACCAGTACCGTCACGCGATCGAGGACCTCGCGCGGCGCTCCCACCGGTCCGAGCTCGACGTCACCCGGCTGGCGATGGCACACGCGAAGCGCGCCGCCGGGGCCGCGCCAGGGGAGCGCTCGGCCGATCCCGGCTACTACCTGCTCGCCCAGGGGCGCGCCCTCCTGGAAACCGAGATCGGCTACCGCGCTCCGCCAAGGCAACGGCTTCTTCGGGCGTTCCTGTCCGGCGCGACGCCGGGCTACCTGGCGACCATCACCACCGTGACCGGCCTCCTCCTCGCCCTCCCCCTCCTGGCCGGGCACGCCTCCGGCATGAGCCCCGGCGCTCTCGTCCTGCTCGGACTCCTCGCGATGATCCCGGCCTCTGACCTCGCGCTCGCCCTCATCAATCGCGCGGTCATGGACCTGATCGGCCCGAGGCCGCTCCCGCGCCTCGAGCTGCCCGAGGGCGTGCCGGCAAGCATGCGAACCCTCGTCGTGGTGCCCACCCTGTTGACGAGCGCGGCCGAGATCGAAGAGCACGTCAATCGCCTGGAGATCCACTTTCTCGCCAACCCCGACGGCCACGTCCACTTCGTCCTTCTCTCGGACTGGAAGGACGCGCCCGCCGAAACCATGCCGGAGGATGCCGGGCTCCTCACGATGGCCATCGACGGCATCGCGCGCCTCAACGCGCGCAGTGGTCCGGCGCCCGCCGGCGGCGGGCGCTTCCTGCTGCTGCATCGCCGGCGAACCTGGAATGCCCACGAGGGCACGTGGATGGGCTGGGAGCGCAAGCGGGGAAAGCTCGACGAGCTCAACGAGCTCCTGACCGGTACGGGGGGAACGACGTTCGCGGCGCTGGGTGGGTCGGCGTCCGACGTGCCCACCGGAGTCCGTTACGTGATCACCCTCGATGCCGACACGCGTCTGCCGCGGGGCGCCGTCAATCGCCTCGTCGGCACCATGGCCCATCCCCTGAACCGGCCGGTCTTTGACGCCCGCGCGGGCCGCGTGGTGGACGGCTACGCGGTCCTGCAACCGCGAATCACGCCCACGATTCCCCCGGACCGCGACCGGTCTCTCTTCCAGCGGATCTTCGCCGGCCCGGCCGGGATCGATCCCTACGCCACCGCGACCTCGGATGTCTACCAGGACCTCTTCGGCGAAGGCTCTTACACCGGGAAGGGCATCTATGATGTGGCCGCCTTCACGGCGGCCCTCAAAGACCGCGTGCCCGAGAACTCTCTCCTGAGCCACGATCTGTTCGAGGGGATCTTCGCTCGCGCGGGACTCGTCACCGACATCGAGCTCTTCGAGGAGTTCCCCACCGACTACGAGGTGGCCGCGGGACGCCAGTACCGCTGGGCGCGCGGAGACTGGCAGCTGCTCCCCTGGATCATCCGAGGAGACACCGGCGCCGGAACGCGGCCGGCATGGATCCCCCTCGTCGGCCTGTGGAAGATCATCGACAACCTCCGCCGGACCCTGTCGGCGCCGGCCGCCGTGCTGACCCTCGTCGCCGGCTGGGTCCTCCCGGAGAGCCCCCCGCTCGTGTGGACGACGTTCGTCCTCGCCACGATCGCGCTCCCGTCCCTCCTCCCGGCGTTCGACGAGATCATCCCCAAGCGATCGGGCATCTCCAAACGGACCCATCTCCGCAGCGTCGGGCGGAGCTTCACGATCGCGGCGTCTCAGATCGCCCTCGGCATCACCTTTCTCGCCTATCAGGCGTGGCTCATGGGCGACGCGATCGGGCGGACCCTCCTTCGCCTGTACGTGACCCACCGCCGGCTGCTCGAATGGACGACGGCCGCCCAGGCCAGGTCCGATCTCTCCCGCGACATCACCGGCGTGTATCGACGCATGCGCGGGGCGATCTTCCTCACCGCGGCCGCCGGGACCCTCGTCGTCCTGCTGCGGCCGAGCAGTGCCGCGGAGGCCGCGCCGTTCCTCCTGCTCTGGAGCCTCTCCCCGGCGGTGGCCCGATGGGTCAGCCGGCCGCCCCCGCCGGCGCCCCAGCAGCGTCTCCCTCCCGCGGACACCGCCGTCCTCCGCTCGACCGCGCGTCGCACCTGGCGTTTCTTCGAGGCCTTTGTCGGCCGCGACGACACCTTCCTCCCGCCCGACAACTTTCAGGAGGATCCGAAGCCCGTTCTCGCGCACCGCACGTCCCCCACCAACATGGGTCTTTACCTGCTGTCGGTCGTCTCCGCCCGGGACTTCGGCTGGCTCGGCCTCCTCGACACGCTCGACCGACTCGAGGCGACCCTGGCCACCATGCACCGGCTCGAGCGCTTCCGAGGCCACTTCTACAACTGGTACGACACCGCGGGGCTGCGCGCGCTGGAACCCCGCTACGTGTCCACCGTCGATAGCGGCAACCTCGCCGCCCATCTTCTCGCCCTCGGCAACGCCTGTCGTAGCGCGGTACACGATCCGCTCCCGCACCGCGACGTGTTCGCCGGCATCGACGACGCCCTCCAGCTCGCCGGGGAAGCCGCGAGCGCACTGGCCGACGTCCACCGGAGCCAGACCGTCACGGTCCGCCATCTCGCGGAGGCCCGCGACGCCCTGGCCGCGGCCCTCCGCGAAGCCCCGCGGAGCCCGGCGGAATCGGCCGCCCGCGTCCGGCGCCTCGTGCGGTACGCCGACACCCTGGTCGACGTCTCGCGCGTGTTGACGACCCACGACGGCGAAGCGGAGAGCGGCGATGCCCTGGTCTGGGCCCAGGCGGCGCGCGCCACCATCGTCAGCCATGAGCGCGACCTGGAGGCCCTCATGCCCTGGGCGCCGGATCTCGAGGCCGCCCAGACCGACCCCGCGGGCACTCCTCCCGAGATCCTGAGCGCGCTCACCCGGCTCTTCTCCTCGCCCCCCAGCCCGGCCGATCTGCCCGACCGATGCCGCGTCGCGATCGAAGAGCTCACGACCGCTCGCGACGCCGCCCTCCGCGCGGGCTCCGCCCCGGCCGCGATCGCGCGCATCGACGGCCTCATCGACAGCCTGGTGCGCTCCTCCGCGGCCGCCCGAGCGCTCGTCGGGCGCCTCCTGGGCGTCGCCCGCACGACCACGGACCTCTTCGACGCCATGCAGTTCGGCTTCCTCTTCGATCCGACCCGCAAGATCTTCTCCATCGGCTACCGCGTCAACGACGGCAGCCTCGATACCAGCGCCTACGATCTTCTCGCGTCTGAAGCGCGCCTCGCGAGCTTCATCGCGATCGCCAAGGGTGACGTCCCCGTCTCGCATTGGTTCCACCTCGCCCGTCCGATGACCCCGGTCGGGTTGGGCTCAGCCCTCGTGTCGTGGTCCGGTTCCATGTTCGAGTACCTGATGCCGGCGCTCGTCATGGACGCCCCGTCGGGAAGCCTCCTCGAGGAGACGTGCCGGCTCGTGGTCCAGCGTCAGATGAGCTACGGCGCCGAGCACGGGGTCCCCTGGGGAGTGTCCGAATCGGCCTACAACGTGCGCGATCTGGATCTCACCTTCCAGTACTCGAATTTCGGCGTCCCGGGCCTGGGCCTCGAGCGAGGTCTCGGCGAGGATCTGGTCGTGGCCCCCTACGCGACCGCGCTCGCCGCGATGATCGACCCGGGCGCGGCCGCCCGGAACTTCTCCGCGCTCGTCGCGGCGGGGGCTCGAGGACCGTATGGCTTCTACGAGGCCCTCGACTACACGCGGTCGAGGGTGCCCGACGGCGCGACGGTGGCCATCGTTCGCGCGTACATGGCGCACCACCAGGGCATGACGCTCATCGCCCTGGCGAACGTGCTCCGCGACGGGGTCATGCGCGCGCGGTTCCACGCCGAGCCGATCGTCCGGGCCACCGATCTCCTCCTCCAGGAGCGGGCGCCCCGGGACGTCGCGGTCGCCCGCCCCCGGCTCGAGGAAGTGGACGCCCCGGCTCACCTCCGCGACTTCGTGGAGCCCGTCTTCCGTCGCTTCACCACGCCCCACGGCCCGACCCCCCGGACGCACCTCCTCTCCAACGGGCGCTACGCGGTGATGCTGACGACCGCGGGCTCGGGCTACAGCCGATGCGCCGGCCTCGGCATCACCCGCTGGCGCGAGGACGTGACGCGAGATCCGTGGGGGACCTACGTGTTCCTGCGGGACGTCGAGAGCGGCGCGGTCTGGTCGGCCGCGTACCAGCCCACCGGGGTCGAGCCGGACGACTACCGCGTCACCTTCTCGGAGGATCGCGCGGAATTCTATCGACAGGACGGCACGCTCACCACGACGCTCGAGGTGATCGTCTCTCCGGAGGACGACGCCGAGATCCGCCGCGTCTCGGTCACGAACCTCGGCGCGGGGGGCCGAGAGATCGAGCTGACGTCCTACGCCGAGCTCCTGCTGGCCCCGCCGTCGGCCGATGCCGCCCACCCGGCCTTCTCCAACCTCTTCGTCCAGACCGAGCTGCTGGCCGGCCTCGGCGCGCTGCTGGCCACCCGCCGCGTCCGCTCGCCGGCGGAGCCGACGATCTGGGCGGCCCATACCGTCGTGGTCGAAGGGCAGCCCGTGGGAGGCGCCCAGTACGAGACGGATCGCGCCCGCTTCCTCGGTCGGGGCCGCACGATCCGCACGCCGATGTCGGTCATCGACGGCCGGCCCCTGTCGAATACCGCCGGTTCGGTGCTCGATCCGATCTTCAGCCTGAGACGCCGGATTCGACTCGCCCCGGGCGAGTGTGCCCGCCTGATCTTCTCCACGCTGGCCGCCTCGTCCCGCGAAGCCGCGGTGGCCCTGGCCGACAAGTATCGCGACCCCGCGACGTTCGAGCGCACCGTCACCCTCGCCTGGACGCAGGCGCAGGTCCAGCTCCACCACCTGGGCATCGACCCGGACGAGGCCCACCTCTTCCAGAATCTCGCCAGCCGGATCCTCTACTCCGACCCGACGATGCGCTCCGCCGCGGACGTGCTGCGCCGGAACACGTCGGGGCCGACCGCCCTCTGGGCATACCAGATCTCCGGCGATATCCCGATCGTCCTCGTCCGCATCGATGAGCCCGAGGATCGCGGAATCGTTCGCCAGCTCCTCCGCGCTCACGAGTACTGGCGGATGAAGGGGCTGGCCGTCGACCTCGTCATTCTGAACGAGAAGGCCCACTCCTACATCCAGGACTTCCAGACCTCCCTGGAGACCCTCGTGCGGACGAGCCAGTCGGCACCCCGGGCCGAGCGGGACGAGACCCAGGGCCGGGTGTTCATCCTCCGCCGGGATCTCCTCGCGCCCACCGACCACGCGGCCCTGCAAGCGGCCGCCCGGGCGATTCTCCTGAGTCGCCATGGCACGCTCGCGGAACAGCTCGCGCGCGCCGAGCCGGCTCAGGACGTCGGGGCCCTTCCCCCCCGGCGGCGGGCCAGAGCCGAGTCCTCCGTCGACGCGTCGCCGCCGCGACTCGAATCCGAGTTCTTCAACGGCGTCGGCGGCTTCCTCGACGGGGGCCGTGAATACGTCACCGTTCTCGGGGAGGGGCAGTGGACTCCGGCTCCCTGGATCAACGTGATCGCCAATCCCACCTTCGGCTTCCAGGTCTCGGAGTCCGGGGCCGGGTACACGTGGGCGGTCAACAGCCGCGAGAACCAGCTCACCCCGTGGTCCAACGACGCGGTCAGCGACCCGCCGGGTGAGGCGATCTACGTCCGCGATGAAGAGACCGGCGCGCTGTGGGGCCCCACCCTCCTTCCCATCCGAGAGGACGCGTCACCCTACATCGCCCGGCACGGGCAAGGCTACAGCCGCTTCGAGCACACCTCCCACGGCATCTCGCTCGAGCTCCTCCAGTTCGTGCCGCCCGAGGACCCGATCAAGGTCTCGCGGCTGACACTTCAGAACCACTCCGGCAAGTCCCGGCGTCTCTCGGTCACCGCCTACGTCGAATGGGTCCTGGGGGCTTCCCGGAGCGCCAACGCACCGTCCATCGTCACGGAGATCGACCCCGACACCGGTGCGCTCCTCGCCCGCAACGCCTGGAACGACGACTTCGCGGGCCGCGTCGCGTTCGCCGACCTCGGCGGCCGCCAGACCGCGTGGACCGGTGATCGGGCCGAGGTCGTGGGCCGAAACGGCACCCTCGACCATCCCGCGATGCTGGAGCGCGGAACCCCTCCGTCCGGACGGGTCGGCCCCGGCCTCGATCCGTGCGCGGCTCTTCAAGCCACGATCGAGATGCCGCCCGGCGGGCGCGAGGAGATCGTCTTCTTTCTCGGTCAAACGTCCACGGTGGAGGCCGCGCGCACGCTCATCATCCGGTATCGCACCGTGGATCTCGATCTCACGCTGAACGACATCAAGACTCGCTGGGACGACACGCTCGGCGCAATCCAGGTGAAGACGCCGGACCGCTCCATGGACCTCATGCTGAATCGGTGGCTCCTCTACCAGACGCTCGCCTGCCGGGTCTGGGCCCGATCCGCGTTCTATCAGGCCGGCGGCGCCTACGGGTTTCGCGACCAGCTGCAGGATGTCATGGCTCTCGTCGTGGCGAAGCGCGAGGTGGCGCGCGAGCACCTCTTGAGAGCCGCCGCCCGCCAGTTCGTCGAGGGCGACGTCCAGCACTGGTGGCATCCTCCCTCTGGTCGAGGCGTTCGAACCCGGATCTCCGACGATTCGCTCTGGCTGCCCTACGCGCTCACGCACTACCTGGAGACCACCGGGGACACGACCATCCTGGACGAGGTCATTCCGTTCCTGGAGGGACCGGCGATCCCGCCCGGACACGAGGACTTCTATTTCCAGCCCACCGTCTCCGCGGAGCGGGGCACCCTCTTCGAGCACTGCGCTCGCGCGCTCGACCGCAGCCTCTCCGTCGGCGCCCACGGTCTTCCTCTGATGGGCACCGGAGACTGGAACGACGGCATGAACCGGGTGGGCCCCGAGGGGCGTGGCGAGAGCGTCTGGCTCGGCTGGTTCCTGCACGCGACTCTCTGGGAGTTCGCGCGCCTGGCGGACGCCCGCGGCGAACCCGCGCGCGCCGACACCTGGCGCAACCACGTGCGCGCCCTCAAGGCCTCCCTCGAACGGCACGCCTGGGACGGAGACTGGTATCGCCGCGCCTATTTCGACGACGGCACCCCTCTCGGGTCCATCGCCAGCCCCGAGTGCCGCATCGACTCGATCGCGCAGTCGTGGGGGGTCATCTCGGGCGCCGCCGAGCCCGCGCGCGCGGCGCGCGCGATGGCCGCCGTCGAGGAGTATCTCGTCCGACGAGATCAGGAGCTGATCCTTCTGTTCACCCCGCCCTTCGACCGCTCCCCGATCGACCCCGGGTACATCAAGGGTTACCCGCCCGGCGTTCGAGAGAACGGCGGCCAGTACACCCACGCCGCCATCTGGACCGTGATGGCCTTCGCCACCCTCGGCGATGGCGACAAGGCGAACGAGCTCTTCTCGATCTTGAATCCCATCAACCGCACGAGTACCCGGGCCGGCGTACATCGCTACAAGGGGGAGCCGTACGTGGCCGCCGCCGACGTCTACGCGGAATACCCACACGTCGGGCGCGGTGGATGGACCTGGTATACCGGTTCCGCGGGCTGGATGTACCGGGCCGGCCTCGAGTCGCTCCTCGGGTTCCGTCTCCGCGGCGCGGTTCTCCATCTCGATCCCTGCATCCCGCGCGCGTGGCCGCGCTTCGAGATCGCGTTCCGCTATCACGCGTCGCGCTACAAGATCACGGTCGAGAACCCGCGCGGGGTCACGCGCGGCATCTCGACCATCGAAGTCGACGGGATCCTCTTGACGTCCCCGGGAGCCGGTATCCCACTCATCGGTGACGGCGCGACTCGCCGCGTCCGCGTCGTGCTCGGCTGAGCGCTAGACCGCGCCGAGGAGCGCGCCGCCCACCTGCCCGCAATCCCCGCAGGGGTCGCGCCGGTGGCGGAGCGCGGTGGTGAGTCCGATCGGCCACCGGAAGAGCACCGCAATCGCCCGGCGAGCGTCCCGCTTCGTCCACGCCGCGGTGTCCAGAACACGCGTGAGGCATCGCGCACAGTAGTAGCGTCCCGGGTGAGCCCGAAGCAGCGCCCCCGCATGGCACCGGGCCAGCTCTTCGCCCATCATGACGGGTGCTCTCCGAGGCACGGGGTCGGCCGCTTACAGCGCGCGCAGGGGCCGACCGACATCGCCTTCAGCGCCCCCGGCGTCTTGAACACCTTCTCCATGGCCTGCTCGATCTCCGACTTCCTCCAGCCGGTGTGCAGACGCTCCAGGGTCATCCCGACGAGACACCAGGAGCAGACCACCCCACCGTGGTACTTGTCGTGGAGCACCCGGCCCACCGCCCGGCGAACGAAGTCCTCGGTCGTATAGGTAACCATCTCTATGGCCCTGAGGTCCGTGAACCCAGGTGCGTGCGGATCGGCACTTCCAGGCGCCCGAGCGCGCGGATTTCCGCTCCCAGATTCGCCTGCAGCACCGCCTCGACATCGCCGACGCTCGGAGGTGGGTCCCACTCCAGGCTCGCGGTACGGCGACTGCCGTCGACGTTGATCCGCAGCAACAGCCGGTCCCCCAGCCGCGTCAGCCCCTCCAGCACTCCCGCCTCGGGCATGCTCCTTCCCCCACCCGGATCACCCCATTCGGCCCACTGCACCGGCCAGACCGCGATCGCTTCCGGTCCCGAGGTGAGATCGCAGAGCTTCATGGCCGACCGCCCACCTTCGCCCGGGCCGCCATTCCCTCCTGACGGACGCACGAGGTGATGCCACGCGGTGGCGCACCACCTCATGACGTCGGCGTCACGTCCTACCAGCGCGCCGGTCACGTGCGAAATCAGTCCATGCAGATAACTCCGAAGGTCTCGCGGCACGCGGACTATCTCGCCACGCTCTCGGCGAGCGTATCGACGGTCTTCTTGAACTTCGCGTCTTGCCGGATCAGCGTCTCGACCTTGGTGACCGCGTGGAGCACGGTGGTGTGATCCTTGTCGAAGGCGCGCCCGACCTCCGTGAGGGAGGCGTGCGTCAGCTGGCGCGCGAAGTACATCGCGATCTGCCGGGGAAAGGCCACCGCCTTGGTCCGCCGCCGGGCGCGCATGTCGGTGAGCTTGAGGCCGAAGAACTCGGACACCTTCCGCTGGATGTGCTCGATCGTGATCACCTTCTCATCCGCGCCCCAGAGCTCGGACAGGACCTCCTGGGCGACGTCGACGCTCATCTCGCGCCCGGTCAGGGAGCAGAATGCCGCCATCCTCGTGAGAGACCCTTCGATCTCACGGATGTTGGTCTTGATGCGGCTCGCCATCAGATAGGCCACGTCGTCGGGCAAGCGGACCCGCTCGATCTCGGCTCTCTTCTTCAGGATGGCGACGCGGGTCTCGAAGTCGGGCGGCTGGATGTCGGCGATCAGGCCCCACTCGAAGCGTGACCGGAGCCGCTCCTCCAGCTCGGGGATCTCCTTCGGAGTCGAATCGGAGGACACCACGATCTGCTTGTGACTCTCGTAGAGGTCATTGAAGGTATGGAAGAACTCTTCCTGCGTGCGCTCCTTGCCGGCCATGAACTGAATATCGTCGATGAGCAGGAGATCGATGGTGCGGTATTTCGCCCGAAACTCCCCGGTGCGGTCGTAGCGGATGGCATTGATGAGCTCGTTGGTGAAGCGTTCTGACGAGAGATAGAGCAGCCGGAGGGAGGGGTGGAGCCGGGCCATCTCGTGGCCGACCGCGTGGAGGAGATGAGTCTTCCCGAGGCCGACGCCTCCGTAGAGGAAGAGGGGGCTATAGGCCTTCCCCGGCCGCTCGGCGACGGCCTGGCAGGCGGCCTGGGCAAACTGGTTGGAGCTGCCGATCACGAAGGACCCGAACGTGTAGCGGGGCGTGAGATCGTCCAGGGCGGCACCGGGAATGCGCTCGCGGGAGATGGGGGCAGAGCGCTCGGGCTCGGCATCCATCTCGATGGAGACCTGCGGGTTGCCGCCGAGTACGGTGCGCGCGGCGACCTGGATCGTGTCGACGTGGTGCTCTCCGATCCAGTCGCGCGTGAACTTGTTGGGCGCGACGATACGCAGGCGGTTGCCATCCACCGCGAGGAGCCGGCAGGGGCGAAGCCACGATTCCAGGACGGATTCGGGGACCTGACCTTCCAGAACCGCAAGCAGCCGGGCCCACAGAGCTTCAACCATGAGGTGAACGCACGATCATCGTCTTGGGCCTCCCAACACTCTCTCGCGACGACGTGAACCCTCGGCGAGAAGCGCTCGAGGGAGTTCGGGGTTCACGCAGGCGCCCTACCCTAGTTGGGTGGGTCCGCCTTGTCAATGTCACGGTCGTGGTAGTCTGAACATGTTGGGCTCGGTGTGCGAGTCCATGGGAGTCTCGACTCAGTCCTCCCCCGCTGTCCTATCCGCCATGACCCCGCCCATCCGGGTCCGAAGCACACGACTGAAGGTCGCTCAGAACAGCACGGGAGGTCGACAATGGACGGTCTCAGGCAGATCGAAGTTATCACGCAGGGCGACGGCTGGCACTTGGTGGGGCTCGATGCCGAGGGCCGGTGTTGGTTCGGATCGCCACGTCGAACCACGAAGGGGCGGATGCTCACCTGGATTCTGATGGACGAGAGCGTGGAGAGCGAGGAGCCGCCGCCGACCATCACCCCCGAGCCTCTCGAGGAGGGACTGGCCGGACGACCCTGGCCCGCCGCAAAGCCGCGCTCCTGACGCACCTCCGTCAAGAAGGTCGCAGGCGCCCCGTCGGTGCGTCACCGCCTAGTCGCCTGGACGCCCACCGTGAGCGCGACGGGCGGTGTGTCGTCTGTCCGGGGTGTCCAGGTTCCCGCCGCATACTCGCCCAGGCCCTTCAGGAGTACCTGGCGTAGCGTGGTCCCGTCGCTCACGGCGCGCACCCGCGCCGCTCGCTGAAGCTCGAGGGGTACGCCGCGCAGCAAGTAGATCCCGGTCGTCGCGATACGCACGAGCGTGCGCGTCACGGTGGGCGGGCCTGTCCTTCCGTTACCGCCCCCGAGCAGTCCTGGACTACTCGTTCTCTTCTCGCCCAGAGAGGGTCCGCCTAGCTCACTGAGGCGAAGCCGCGCCTTGCGCTCCCGCTCACCGGCCTCACAAGGCCAGCCGAGCCGCTGGGCCAGGATCACCCCGGCCGCCAGAGAGAACGCGCAGACGAACATGACCAACATCCCGGCGGGAAGGCCGGAAATGGCCAGGAACACCCCGCCGCCGGCGAGGCCCGCGCCGACGCCCAGACCCATGTCGACCAGCAGCCCATACCCTCGTCGGCTGATGCAGGTCTCGGCCAGCCAGCCCGCACTGAGGCCGGCGAGAACCCACATCAGCCCCATCTGTACGATCTGCTCATTCATCATTCGATTCCCCCCGGGTTCCTGCTCGTCCTTCAACTCCAGGCGGGGCCAGCCGGACGGGCGCGCCCACGATCTCCACCAGTCCGACCACCGCGAGGCACCGGATCACCACCCACGATGGATCGAACTCGAACCGTCGCATGCTGAACTTCGGCGCGCGCGGGTGCGCATGGTGATTGTTGTGGAGACTCTCCCCGCCCGTCACCCACGCGAGCGCCCTGGAATTATAGGCCGTGTTGCCAAAATTCTGAGCGCCTCGCCAGTGCCCCAGGCCGTTGATCAGGGGCGCGAGCACGAAGACATACAGAACCGCGTGCACCAGCCCGGCCGCCAGGCCGACCCAGACGCCAAACACCAGACACAGTAGCGCGATGCCGATCGCGAGGCCACTCAGCCCCCGCGAGAAGACCGCGCGATCCAGCCAGTCCTCGGCGATATCCGGCGCAAACGTCCGGATCGTATCGGGATTGCGCGCTTCCCGCGCGTAGTAGTAGACGTTCCAGAGCTGGATATGCCAGAACCCAAACAGCCGAGGGCTATGGGGGTCGCCCTCCCGGTCCGTGAAGGCGTGATGCTTGCGATGCACCGCGACCCACTCGCGCCGACTCTGGCCCGTCGTGAGCCACAGCAGGGCCCGACAACCCGCATCCGCGACCGGGTGCAGCCGTAGCGCGTGGTGCGCGAGCCCCCGGTGCAGGTAGACAGACGTCGCGACGACGGCGACCTGGGCCAGCGCCAGAGCGACGAGCGGGGCGATCCACATGTGCTGTAACACCGTGTGCTCCATTCAGGCCTCTCAGTACGCCCTTCACCGAGTGGAATCTGTCTCTATGAGACCATCAGGGCCGCAGCTCCGCGCAGCTGATCACGACTCCTTGAGGGTCCGGGATCTCGAAGTAGCGTTCCCCCCATTCGGCATCCGTGGGCGCGGAGGGCCCCAGGCCTTTCTCGACCAGCTCGCGGTGGAGCGCGTCGACGCCGCGAACGCGGAGGATCACGCGATTCCACGAACTGCCGCCGCTGCTGGCCGCCTGGCGAAGATTGATGACACTCTGCCCAGCCCGCATCGTGGTAAAGGAGGCACCCGGCCCGCCGTAGGAGACGTCGAATCCGAGCTTCTGATAGAACACCACCGATTCGGCCATTTCACGCACGGCCAGCGTCACTCCGCTGATGTGGTCGATCGACCACGATGCCACGCTCGTCGCGGCCGGCTCGTCGCCGCCCAGAGCACCGCCCGGGGGCCTCCCCATGAACTCAGTCTAGCCGGCTCGCTCCGGCCGGCCTATTGGACATTGGTCCAATGGATGCGCCGTCTGCCCGCTGGTAGTATTGGCGCCACCTGCGTAAACTGTTGCCAAGCCATGGAGGCGGCCATGCTCCCGCAGCTACCGAAGGAAGAACAGCGACCGGTTTGCCACGGATGCGGCCAAGCGAAGTTCCTGCCCTACTCCATCCGGAGTGGTGACCCAACGACCGCCGTGATGCGTGTCTATTGCTCTCTGGCCTGTGCCCAGCTTCACTCCCCCGGCTTCACGGGTAAGGATCCCCGGCAATGACGAAACCCAGCAAGAAAGCGTCGGCCCGGCTCACCGCTCCGAACCAGGAAGCCTCCGCCGCGGCCGCGGAGTCCAAGACGGTCAGTCGAGGCAAGGCGGTCGGGTCGAATGCGGTGGCGAACGCGGCCAAGCGGCAATTTCAGAAGAGCCAGGCCACCGCGATCCAGGGCCACATGCGGTCGAGCGGGCAACGACGACAGGCCAAGCGCGACGCGCGGTAGGCGTGAGCCCCTCGCTTCACTTCACTCCACTCCGGCCAGCTGAAGCTCCTCGGCGCGGTGACAGCCGACGAAATGCCTGGGCGAGAGCTCCTGCCATGCCGGCGCCTGCGTCCGGCACACCTCGATCGCGTGCGGACAGCGCGGATGGAAATAACACCCCCCGGGAGGCGACGCCGGATTCGCGACCTCCCCCTGCAGGACGATACGCTGCGAGCGCGTACGGGGATCCGGCTCGGGAACCGCCGACAGGAGCGCCGCGGTGTACGGGTGCTTGGGCCGGCTGAACAGCTCCTCGGTCTCCGCCAGCTCCACCATCCGGCCCACGTACATCACCGCCACCCGGTTACTGATGTGTCGCACCACACTCAGGTCGTGGGCCACGAAGAGATAGGTCAGGCGGAACTCCGCCTGCAGGTCGAGCAGCAGATTCAGGATCTGCGCCTGCACCGAGACGTCGAGCGCTGAGACCGGCTCGTCGGCGACGACCAGGCGAGGGTGCAGGGCCAGCGCCCGCGCGATCCCGATGCGCTGTCGCTCGCCCCCACTGAAGGCATGCGGGAACCGCCGCATGTACTCGGGCCGTAGCCCCACGCGGCGCAACAGGTCCGCCACCCGCTCCTCCCGCTCTCGCCGACTCCGGAGACCGTGGACCAGCAGCGGCTCCCCGACGAGGTCGAGCAGCGTCATGCGGGGGTTGAGCGAGGTGAACGGGTCCTGGAAGATCATCTGCATCTCGCGACGCAGCGCCCGCAGCTCCGCCCGGCGGAGCTTGCCCATCTCGACCACCGAGCCTTCCGCCACCCGCATGAAGACCTCACCCGCGGTCGGCTCGATCGCCCGCAGGATGCAGCGCGCGGTCGTGGTCTTCCCGCAGCCGCTCTCGCCGACCAGGCCCAGGGTCTCGCCCTCGTCGATGTGGAAGTCCACCCCGTCCACCGCGCGGACATGACCCACCGTCCGCTTCAGAAAACCCTTCCGGATCGGAAAGAGCTTCTGCAGCCCGGACACTCGCAGGAGCGGTTGGCGCGTCGCGGTCATTCGTAGAGGAAGCAGCTCACCGCGTGGTGATCGCGCACCGGGCGCAGGATCGGCGCCTCCCGGTCGCACCGTCCGGCCATGAACTCCGGGCAGCGCGGGTGGAAGGGGCAGCCGGTCGGCCGGTCGTAGGGATGCGGCACCGCGCCCGCGATCGGCGTCAACCGCTCCCGCGTGCGCGACCGGATGCGGGGAATCGAGCGCAGCAGCGCCCGCGTGTACGGGTGCCTCGGATCGTGGAAGATCGCGTCCACCGGCGCCTGCTCGACCACCCGGCCCAGATACATCACCGCCACGTCGGTGGCCATCTCCGCGACCACGCCGAGGTCGTGGGTGATCAGCATGATCGCCATGCCGTCCTCCTGCTGGAGGCGGCGCATCAGATCGAGGATCTGGGTCTGGGTGGTCACGTCGAGCGCCGTCGTGGGCTCGTCGGCGATCAGCAGGGCCGGCTCGCAGGACAGCGCCATCGCGATCATGGCGCGCTGGCGCAGGCCGCCGCTGAGCTGGTTGGAGAGCTGATCCACCCGCTCCTCCGGCGACGACACGCCCACCCGCCGCAGCATCTCGATCGCCCGCTCGCGCGCCGCCTGCCGGCCGAGGGGCTGGTGCTGCTGGATCGCCTCGATGATCTGGCTGCCGACGGTGTGGACGGGGCTGAACGAGGACATCGGCTCCTGGAAAATCAAGGCGATCTCCGCGCCCCGGATCGAGCGCATCAGGGCGCCGTTGGGCTCGACCTTCGCCAGATCCACCATCGACCCCGCGCCCCCGCTGCCCGACGGCCGCTGGAAGTGGATCTCCCCCTCGACGATCCGTCCCGGGCGATCCACGATACGCATGATGGATCTGGCCGTGATGCTCTTGCCGCACCCGCTCTCGCCCACGATCCCGAGCGTCGCGCCCAGCGCCATGTCGAAGCTGACCCCATCCACCGCCCGCACGGTCCCCTCGTCCTGCGTGAAGTACGTCTTGAGGTTTCGGACGGACAGCAGCGGCTCAGCGACCATAGGGATCCGCCGCGTCGCGCAGGCCGTCGCCCAGGAAGTTGAAGGCCATCACCGCGATGATCACCGGCACCGCGGGGAGCATGAGCCACGGCGAGATCGCGACCGTCTGGACGTTCTGCGCCTGCTGCAGCAGCACCCCCCAGCTGATCGCGGGCGGCCGCAGGCCCAGGCCCAGGAAGCTGAGCGCGGTCTCGCTGATGATCATCGCGGGCAGGGCCAGCGTGGTGGCCGCGATGATGTGGCTCATGAACGACGGCACCATGTGGACGAAGATGGTCCGCATCTGGCTGCACCCGACCAGCCGGGCGGAGACGACGAAGTCCTCCTCGCGCATGGCGAGAAACCGACCCCGCACCACGCGGGCCAGCTCCGTCCACCCGAGCAGCGAGATGATGATCGTGATCGCCAAGTAGACCTGCAACACCGACCAGTCCCGCGGCAGCGCCGCCGCGAGCCCCATCCACAGGGGAATCGTCGGGATGGACCGGAGAATCTCGATGGTGCGCTGGATGATGGTGTCGGCCATCCCGCCGTAGAAGCCCGAGAACCCGCCCAGGACCACGCCCAGGATCAGGCTCACCGTGACGCCGAACAGCCCGATCGTGAGGGAGATCCGCGTGCCGTACATCAAGCGCGACCAGAGGTCCCGTCCTTGCACGTCCGTGCCAAGCAAGAACACCGCCTGGGTGGCGTCGGCCCCGCCATCCACCCCGATGAGATGCCGGGTGGTCGGGATCAGCCCGAAGAGGCGGTACTCGAATCCCTCGGCGAAGAACCGGATCGGGATCTTCCGATCCGGGTCCGCGACATAGACACGCTTGAAGGTCTGCGGATCGCGCGCACCCTTCAGCCCGTACACGTGAGGGCTCAGACGCCCCCCGTCGAACCAGTACACGCGCTGCGGGGGCATGAGCGAGCGGTGCGCCTCCGACGCGTTGGGGTCGGCGTAGGCGAGGAAGTCCGCACCCAGGACGATCAGGTAGAAGCTCGCCACCACGACCGCGCTGGCCACCGCCACCTTGTGCTTGCGGAACCGCCACCACATGAGCTGCCACTGCGAGGCGACGAAGATGCGCTGCTCCCGCGTGTCGGCCACCGCGGTCGGCCCGCCCAGGGGCGAACCACCGCGCTCGAGGATCGCCTCGGGCTCGGCCATCACGTCTCCTCCAGGCGGATCCGCGGATCGATCAGCACGAGCACGATGTCCGAGATCAGCGTCCCGATCACCGTCATTACCCCGAGCAGGAGCACGATCGTGCCGGCCAGGAACATGTCCTGGGCGATGAGGGCCTTGAGCAGGAGCGGCCCGACCGTGGGCAAGCCGAGCACGAGCGACACGATGATGCTGCCCGACACGATGTACGGGAGCGTGTAGCCGATCGTGCTCGCGAACGGATTGAGCGCGACGCGCACCGGATACCTCAGGATGACCCGAGCCTCGGACAGCCCCTTCGAGCGGGCCGTCACCACGTAGGGCTTGCGCAGCTCGTCCAGCAGGTTCGCGCGCATGATCCGGATCTGCTGCGCGGTCCCCGCCAGGCCCAGGATCACGGCCGGGATCGGCAGGTGCTTGGCCAGGTCCCACGCCCGCGCCCCACTCCACTCCGCGTCCTGGAACTCGGGCGAGAAGAGCCCGCCGATGTGGGCGTTGAACAGCACGAATCCCAGGTAGAGCAGCACCAGGGCCAGCAGGAAGTTGGGGACCGCGAGCCCGATGAAGCCGATGAACGTCGCCACGTAGTCGCCCACCGAGTACTGCCGGACCGCGGAGTAGATGCCGATGGGCAGGGCCAGCACCCACGTGAGAATCAGCGCCGCCACCGAGACGATCATCGTCAGCCACAGGCGCTCCCCGATCACCTCGGTGACCGGGCGCCGCCACTCCATGGACATGCCGAAGTTGCCCTGGACGATCAGCCGCATCCACTTGAAGTACTGCACGTAGATCGGCTGGCCCAGGCCGTACTGGATCCGGAGGTTCTGGGCCTCCTCGTCGGTGACCACGCTGCCCATCGACGCCATCTGGGCGATGTAGGAGGTGACGTAGTCGCCCGGCGGGAGCTGGATGATGGCGAAGGACAGGACGGAGATCGCCCAGACGGTGAAGATCCCGAGGAGAGCGCGGCGTCCGATGTACGCGAGCATGGGTCGGAGCCCGGGTCACCGCCGCCTTCGGCGTCGACCCGGGCGCGGCGGCCGTCTAGTTCTTGTAGAAGAACGTCGCCGGACGCGAGATGCCCGGGGTCTTGCCGTCCGGGCTGTTGTACTGGCGCGACGGGATGTTCCCCATGTTGTTCTTGACGACGCGCACGCCCATGGAGGCCGGCCCCATGCCGATCACGCCGATGATGTAGACCTCCTCGGCGGCGATCTTCCAGATGTCCTTGCCGAGCTGGATCCGCTCCTTCTCGGGCACGCCGAAGGCCTTCTTCCACTTCTCCATCAGTTCTTTCATCCGCGGCTCGGGCTCCTTGCCCTGCGCGCCGGCGGAGTGGAACCACTTGACGTAGAGCGGCCCGGAGGAGGCCACCGCGGCGAGCTCGAAGGGAAACACGTGGAGCGGGAAGGTGAAGAGATGCTCGCTGCCGTCGTTGTTCCACGCGCCGAGCTGCTGCTCGTTGGCCTCGGTCCGCTTGAGCGCGAGGCTCCGCTCGACTTCCTGCACCCGGAGATCGATGCCGATCTTCTTCCACTGCTCGCGGATCATCTCGGCGATCTGCGTGTACTGCACGAACTGGCCCCCGAGCGTCATGATCTCGATGCGCAACCGGCCCTTGCCGTCCGCGCGCAAGCGGTAGCCGTCGCCGTCCTTCTTGGCCAGCCCGAGCTTGTCGAGCATCTCGTTGGCCTTCTTGATGTCGAGGGTGGCCCACATCTTCCGGTACTGCGGACCGGGGTTGTACTTGTTGCCGTCCGCGGGCACCACCGAGCTGGGCGTGCCCGTCCCCAGCCAGAACGTTTCGTTGATCTGGTCGCGGTCGATGCCGAGCGCGAGGGCGCGCCGGAAGTCGGCGGTGTTGAACCACTTGCCGATCTCCGGGTCCGCGTCGTAGTTCAGGTTGAACTTGATGATCATGTCCCCGCCGTAGTCGCCGGGATCCAGATAGACCTTGTACCCGCCCTTCTGCTGGTTCTCGATGAAGACCGGGAGCTTGCCCAGGTCGACGTGCCTCGACGCGTAATCGTACTCGCCGGCGACCACCCGCAGGTTCAGCACCTCCAGGTTTTCCGCCAGCGTCAGGACCACGCGGTCGATGTAGGGCAGCTGGTTGCCCGCCGTGTCCACGAAGACGCTGTACGGGTTGCGCTCGAGCGTCCACGTCGGCGTGTTGATCGGCGTCACCGTCTTCCAGGCCGAGAGCACCGGCAGATCCGGGTTGAGGGCCCAGTCGTTCTTGGCCAGGAACATGCGCACCCAGCTGTCGAACTTCGCCTCCTTCACCTTCCGGTCCAGCTCGGCGGCTCCCGCGTACTTCGGGTGGAACTGCTTCATGTAGTGGGCGGGCGCGAAACCGCCCATGCCGCGGTACCCGAACATCTGGCCGGCGAGGTCGGTGGAACCGGCCAGCACGTCGGGCAGCATGAAGTAGGGCTCGGGGAACTTGTACCGCACCGTGTGGGTGTCGACCTTCTCGATTGTGCCCTGCTTGCCGTTGATGGCCATGGCCGCGGACGGGGTCGGGATCAGGTCCTTGTTCCGGTAGATGTCCTCGAACCAGAACACGAAGTCGTCGGCGGTGAACGGCTTGCCGTCACTCCACTTCATGCCGCGGCGCATGTGCAGGAGCCACGCGCGCCCGCCGTCCTGCATCTCGAGGCCCCGGGCGAGATTCGGCATGACCTTGTCGCCCGTGTAGTCCCAGAACATCAGGTGGTCCGGCCCCGAGCAGCACCGGAACCCGTTCCAGAAGTCGGCGGGACCGGTAAACCCGGCGCGCCACGTCCCGCCGTACCGGCCGATCTCGCGCAGGGGCTTGATGACGAGCGGGTCCTGCCCGACGCGCTCGGCCACCGGCGGGAGCTTGCCCGCCTTGACCAGCGCCGCGAGCTGCGGGGCCTCGTTCAGCGTCTTGGGGAACTTCGCGGGGTCGGTGACGACCTCCGGCCCTTCCAGCTTGCCGATCAGGCCGCTCTTGGCCATCTGGGCAAGGGCCCCGGCGGCAAGCACCGTGGTGAGTAGCCCCACCATGAGGGCCATCACGATTCGGGACCTGCGCTGGCGTGTGCGCGGCGTTCGCCCAAGGTCGGTCATGACGCGTCCCCCTCTTGCGGCTGCCCTGCCGTTCGTGCGCGCGCTGACCGCGGCCCTCTGGCCCCGGCCCCCCACCCGTGACCTCTATGTCGGGGGGATACTGCCCCGGCGAGGGCACAGCGTCAAGCGGCTCTCGGAGGATGGGAAGCCATCAGGCCGCCGCTGCTCGAGCGGGCGGGGGCTCGTCGTGCGGAGCCCGGCGAACCGGTTCCGTCACATCACGATCGGGATCCTGCAGATCCTTTCGGCCGATACGGGGCGCCGGCCGCGGCGCGCTCTGTCGCTTTCCTCGGCTGCCGCGGGTTGCACGTTCCATCCCGGCTCCTCCATCGGCCAACTCCTTCGGACCGGCGTCCGGCTACGGCTCCCGGAAGCGCCGGCCCGGTGGGGCCAGCGATCCGCTACCTATGCCAACGAGAATATCCCCAGCCTCCACCACCGAGTAAGAACAACACCACCAGAATGATCAACAGGGTCTCCATGCTTCATCACCTCCTACCACTTATGCCCGGACTCACTTCTGGAACACCTGCTCGGAGCCCACCGGGATGGCCGTGGGCCGCCCGTTCTCGCGGCGCGCCGGCGCAATATCCGCGCGTACACCTCGTACGCTCGAGAACGCCAGCTGCGGAATCGGGGCGAGGTGGGCCCTCTGGCCCCTTCCCTGCTGCGTCGCGCAGCCGACCGCCAGCACCATGACGCTCATCACCAGCACGACTCGCGTGATCATCTGCACACCCATCTGACAGGCCTCCGGGGTTCTCGACGCCTACCGCGGCTCTTCCGAGGTGCTCAGATTGTTGACGACCTTCTTCACTCCCCCGACCGACTGCGTCACTCGCTCCGCCAGGAGCTTCTCCGCGCGGGAGCCTACCTTGCCGCCGAGAAAGACCGATCCGTCCTGCGATCGGATCTGCACATCCTTGAGCGCCACCGCCTTCGTCGCGTACAGCTCGAATTCAACGCGATGCGCCAGCTTGTCATCCGGACTCTCCGGGGCGCCCGCGGCAGTGGTGACGACGAGATTGCTCGTGAGGTGCTGCACTCCGGGCACCAGCAGGACGATTCGGTCGGCGGCGCGCCGCTGGGCGGGTGAACTGACCGTTCCATCCAGCGAGACGCTCCGCTTGTTCACCTGGACGGTGATGCGCTCATCCTTCAGCTCAGGGGCCTGGGCGAGCTGATCGATGACGAGGGTCTTGATCTCCAGATCCGCCACGCGGTCACCGATGCTCGCCACCTCCGGGTTGCCCGCGACGCCGGGATTGACGGTCAGGTTGTTGTGCACTGCCTTGACCCCAGAGGTGTCCTGCGCGACGGCGGCAAGTCTCTTGATGTCTTGGGTCGGAACTTCCCCCGTCAAGGTGACTTCACCTCGAGCGGTGCCCACCGCGGTGTCGAAAGCCGACACGTGCTTCGAGAGCAACAGCGCCGTCTTGACCTTGGTGGTGGTGGCCGCATCCTGCGACGAGTCCTTGACCAGCCGCAAGGTGTCCCGCACGGCTTCCCCGCGGCGGGACGAATAGGTCCATACGAAACCGCCAATCAGCACGATGAGCACCACCACTATGATGGCGCCGACCGCGACTCTGCCACTCTCGTGGAGCGATGTCTTCATATCGTGTCCTCTCTCAGGTTACAGAGCATCCCCTCCGCGAGATGAAGCGCGGAGGGGATGCTCCAACGACCTCAGGATCTGACTGCGAGAATCTCGACCCTTCGATTCGACTCCAGACACGTGTCCGTGGTCGTGTTGCAGACCGGGACCTGTCTCCCGTTGGAGCCCACCACGATGCGGTCGGGCGAGGCGCCCAGCCTGATGAGCTCGTTTCTGACCGCGGTGACGCGATTCGCGGCCAGCAACTGGTTCCGGTCATCCGCGTCGCTCTGATGGCCATCGAGGCTCACCTGGGCTAGCGGGTTGTTCTGCATCCACAGGGCGAAGTTCGCGAGCTTCTCCTTGCACTTCTCCTGGAGGTCCGAGCTGCCGTACTTGAAGTTCACGTTCTCCATCGAGGACCAGCCGCTCGCGCCGGGGCGGCCCCCACGACCAGTCACGCCAACAGCTCCGACCGGCCCCGCCGGCCCCGCCGGCCCCTGGGGCCCCATCGGTCCAGCGATTCCGGGTCCCCCCGTTCCTCCGGCCAGGCCAGGAGCCCCCGGGGCCCCCGTCGGGCCTTGCGGTCCCATGGCGTAGGGCGCGCTCGAGCGGCACGTACCCTTCGCGTACGGCTCGCCCTTCGCGATCCACACACCCTGCGGATCGATATATCCGCTCTGGTAGGCGCACCCCGACAGGGCGGCGACTACGACTAGACTTGTGAGAATTCTCATAGGTTGCTCCTCTTACTGTCCGCGCCGGACGAGCACTTCGACCCGGCGGTCCCGCTGCCAGCACTCCTCGGTTGCCTGCGAGCACTTCAGCTGCGTCTCGCCGAACGCGCCCGTCGTGATCTTGTCCGACGCGATGCCCGCGCCCACCAGGGCGGCCTTGACCGTGTCCACGCGCCGCTGGCTGAGGGGCTGGTTGTACGCGTGGGTGCCGCGCGGGTCGGCGTGGCCATCGAGGCCGACCTCGATGTTGGGGTTCTCCTTCATGTACTGGTTGAGCTTGTCGATCTTGCCGGTCTCCGAGCTCCGGATCGCGCTGCGATCGAAGTCGAAGAGAAAGTCAGCGAACGTCACCCAGGGACGCTGCGGGCCCTGTTGGCCCATCACGCCCTCCGGACCACTCACGCCCTGCGGGCCACCTGGGCCCTGGACGCCTGCTACGCCGCTCGGACCCGTCGGCCCCTGTGGGCCCTGCGGGCCCGTCATCCCGACCGGGCCAGCCGGCCCGAAGTTGCGGGGGTCTTCATACGGACCGCTCGCGCAGCCGGCCCCGAAGAGCACCGTCAGCGTGAGCATCGCCACCAACATCACTCCCATCCTCGTGAATCCACGCATCATTTGTTCGTACCTCCAGAAAAAAGTTAACATCGCCTTGCCTGGACCCGACCCTACGCGGACCGCGGGCGCCTGCCTATTGGCTCTTGGGATTACGGCTTTAGGGGTGGGTCCGAGGCGCGTCCGGATAGGCCAAGGTCCAATAGGCAGGCCGGTTGCCGCTGATTAGACTCTCCCCGTAGGAAAGGGCCCCAGGGCACGGTCGGCCGCGAGAACCACGATCGATCCGGTCCGAAAAGGAGGTTCCATATGAACCAGCTCGCGTTGGTCATCGTGCTCGTATTCCCGCTCTCGCTGCTCGCATCCGGATCCGCCCTCGCGGCCGACGACTCGAAGGTCAAGGCGGCCACCGGTCAGGTCGAGAGCGGCGCGAAGAAGATTCCCGACGGCAAGATCGGGGAAGGCGTCAAAGAGACCGCCAAGGGCATCGGCAACACGGTGACCGAAGGCGCGAAGTACAGCGGTGAAAAACTGAAGGAGGCGGGGAAGGCGGCCGAGCCGCCCGCGAAGACCGCCTGGGGCAACGCGCGCGATGGCGCCGTCGCCGTCGGCCACCGCGTCAAGGGCTTCTTTTCGAACCTCTTCTCGAACTGACGCCGACCAAGGCCCCGCAAGTCGATGACGGAGGACACGTCATGAATAGCGTCGTGATAGCGATCGTGGTTTTCGTGGGAGCCGGGTTGATCGCCATGGCCATGGTCGCCCTCATCGGGGCCGCCATCCCGGTCGTCGGTCCACGCATTCTCCCGCCCCGGCCGTGGATTTGGGCTTCCTGGTTCAAGCGATGAAGGCGCAGAAGGCCCGGACGGGAGGCCTCGTGACTCGACGATCCACGATGATCCTGCTGCCGGTGCTATTCCTCACGGCCTTCCTCTGGACGGTGGAGGCCTGGGGGCGTGCCGAGGACACCGCATCGAAGGGAAGCCGCAGCTCCCGCACTTATCAGGCTCCGGTCGACCGCGCTCCGGAGGTTCTCTGTGGATGCACCGAGGTATTGAAGAACTTCGCTTGAGGATCCAACCGAATCAGGTCTTGCGTCACGGTCCGGCCGGCCTCGTCGGCCGGAGCGACCATTCTAACGCCTACGCACCCAATCGCAGGACAGACAGACTGGATACTTACTGTAGTCGAGCTTCCCAAAGTTGCTTCTGACCCCGGATAGCACCGGTCCATTCCACACTTCCTGAACACTCTGGGCGTTGAGATCTCCCAGAACCTGAACACCATTGGAATCCATGCAACACGTAACGACCCTGCCATCCCAGAGCACTGACATGGACGTCCACGGGAAATAACAGACCGACACGATCTTCTTCCCCAGGGGGTTGTAGGCTCTCCCGCCTCCATAGTTGTGCAGCGAGCTCACATTCAGACAATCACCCACACTTGGATCAATCAACGGGTTCCACAGAGACCTGAACTCTTCTGTCCTGGCATGGTTGGTGTCGTTGGGAAGGTACTGGAGGATCAACCGCGGGGTTGCGCTCTTCATCTCCTTCCGGATCCTCAAGAAGTCCTTGATGTTCTGGAACGTCACCTTGAAATTCAATCTCTTCATGGTGTTGTTGTACGATTCTTCGTCGGTACCATAGAAGCTGATCTTCATCTTGTCCAAGCCCGCGCTGATGATCTTCCTGGACGTCTCCGGAAACAGCAATGAAGCGTTCGTCACGATATAGGTGCGCGTGATTCCGTACGTCTTCGCGAGCTGGATTTTGTCGGCTAGCAACTTATCCAACAGCGGCTCGCCAAACCCGTGTAGATGCGTGACGGGCTTGCGCCTCACGCCGGACACTTCCTTGATGATCTTCTCGAATAACCCAAAGTTCATGAAGCCGCGTTTTCTTGAGAGCGTGTCGCGAGGGCACATGACACACTCTGCATTGCAGTGATTCGTGTTTTCGATCATCAGCACGGACGGCAGCGGAAGGTGATACTTGTAGTGCGGATAAAACAGCAGCGGGGTCTTGGCCAACGACAAGAGCAGCTTGGTTTTCTTGTCTCCGATATTGAGAATCATCTTGCCTCGCCCAGGTACTTCGGGTTGATTCGCTCGATCTCCTCCGCCGTCACGTCGATCGAGTGACGGATCTGCTCCTCGGTGTGGCTGGCCGTGATGAAGAACCGCAGCCGCGCCGCCCGCTCTTCGACGGCCGGATAGAGGATCGGCTGGACATTGATCCCGCGGTCGAACATCGCCTGCGACAGCCGCAAGCAATGAAGCGAGTCCCCCAGGATCACCGGCACGATCGGTGAGTCGTGGCTCAGGCCGGTGTTCAATCCCCGCGACCGAGCCAGCGCCAGGAACAGCCGCGCCCGTTCGTGAAGCGAAGCCACCCTCTCGGGCTCGCCCGTCAGCAGCCGGATCGCCGCGAGGGCGGCGGCCGCGTTGGCCGGGGAGATGCCGACGCTGTACACGAAGCCCGGCGCGGTGTACTTCAGATACTCGACCATCGCCCGACAACCGGCAATGTATCCGCCGCAGCTGCCGAACGACTTGCTCAGGGTGCCCATCCAGAGGTCGACGTCCTGAGGATCCACGCCGAAGTGTTCGCCGATGCCGCGCCCGTGGGGCCCCAGGACGCCGGCGGAGTGGGCCTCGTCGACCATGAGGAAGGCCTTGTGGCGCTTGCTCACTTCGATGAATCGGGGCAGGTCCGGGATATCGCCATCCGTGCTGTAGACGCCCTCGATCGCCACCAGCACGCGGCGATAGTCGCCGCGCAGGTCGGCCAGCAGCTTGTCCACCACCCGCCAGTTGTTGTGGGGAAACGGACGCCGCTGGGCGCGGGACAGGATGGACCCCTGGACGATGCTGTTGTGCGCCAGCGCGTCGTGCAGAATCAGGTCGCCCGGCCCGAACAGGTGGCCCACCGTGGTTTCATTCGTCGAGTGCCCTCCGACGAAGACAATCGCGTCGTCGACGCCGATGAAATCGGCGATCCCCCGCTCCAGCTCGCGGTGCAGGCCCGTCTCCCCGGAGACCAGGCGGCTGGCCGACACCGATGTCCCATAGCGATCGATCGCGGCCCGGGCGGCGGCGGCCACCACCGGATCACCCGACATACCCACGTAGTTGTAGCTGGAGAAGTTGATCATTTCCCGGCCGCCGATGATGGTCGTGTTGTTGGCGACCCGCTCGTGGACTTTGAAGAATGGGTTGTTCAATCCCGTCGCTTCGAGCATCTCGAGGTCCTGCTTCAGCTTGATGTATTCCGGATACAGATCGAAACGATAGTCTTCGGATGGGATCTCGACCGCCCCCGACGTCCCGCGAGTGTCCCGGCCATCTACCAGGTACTTCTGGACCGCGTCGATGACTTCACGACACGTGTACATTTCGGCGACCACCTGGTCCGGGAGCCGGCCGCCGAAGTGGCTCTCCAGCGCCGCGACGATCTCCATTCGCTCCAGCGAGTCCAGCCCCAGCTCGACGATCGACGAGTCCAGCTCGAGCCCGACCGTCCGGTCCTTGCCGATCGACCGGACCACGTCCAGCACGACCTCGGCCGTCGCTTCGAGTGTCTGCCCGCGGGCCGCCGCGCGCCTACCGTTCGAAGTCGATGGGCCACGAGCGGCCTTGGGCCGACGCGGCGCGGCGACCTCGGCAAGGCCCCGGTCCCCGGATCGCGGTACTCGGCGCGGCGGAGGAGAGGGGGCCGCGACCGGCCCGTCGCTCCCGGTCCGTTGCCACTCGGCCACCACGTCCAGAAGCCGGGCCAGGAACGCATCCCGGCAGGCGTGCCGCTGGATCTTGCCGCTGGAGGTCCTGGGGATACTCCCGGCGCGCACGAGCACAATCGAGTCGACCACGAGATCATGCTCCCTGGCCACGTCACGGCGGATCTCCCCGATCACCTGGGCCGCTTCCGCCCGCTGGTGCCGTTCCAGCTCCAGGATGATCACCAGCTTCTGTTCCGGACCCTCCTCGACGGTGAACGCCGCGCCCCAGCCGGCTCGCAGGCCCGGGTGACTCTTGGCCACCGTGGCTTCGATGTCTTGTGGGTAGTGGTTGCGGCCGTGGACGATCACCAGATCCTTCAGCCGGCCGGTGACGAACAGCTCGCCGTCGTGCGTGAAGCCCAGGTCACCGGTACGCAGGAACGGGCCTTCGCCCGTCTCTTGCAAATATGCGCGGAACGTCTGCTCCGTTTCGTCGGTTCGTTGCCAGTATCCCTGCGCGACACTTGGCCCCGATACCCAGACCTCGCCGACCTGGCCGGCGCGCATGCGGGTCAGCCGGCTCGGGTCGGTGATGACGGTCTGCTGGTCGGGCATGGTCTGTCCGCAGCCGACCAGGGCGCGGGCCCCGTCGTCGCCGGCGGCGATCGGCACCGCGCGGTCGGCCTCCAACGACTTGCCATCGAACCAGCGGACGATGGGCGGGGCGGTCTTGTGCCCGCCTGACACCAGCAGCGTCGCCTCGGCCATGCCGTAGCAGGGGTAGAAGGCCTCCGGCCGGAAGCCGCAAGGCGCAAACGTCTCGACAAACCGCTCGAGGGTTTCTGCCCGCACCGGCTCGCCCCCGCTGAAGGCCACGGTCCAGCTGCTCAGGTCCAGCGTGGCCCGCTCACCAGGCGTGATCTTGCGAACGCAGAGGTCGAAGGCGAAATCCGGGCCCCCGCTCGTTGTCCCGCGGTAACGGGATATGGCCCGGAGCCAGCGGACCGGCTTCTGAAGAAATGCCATCGGCGGCATCAGGATGTTCGGACGGCCCACGTACAGCGGCTGGAGAATCCCACCGACCAGGCCCATATCGTGGTAACACGGCAGCCAGAACACGCCAGAGGCGGACCGCGTGTGCTCGAAGGCGTAGGCGATCAGGGCCGAGTTGTGCAACAGGTTCGAATGGCTCAGCATCACCCCTTTGGGGGTCCCGGTCGAGCCCGAGGTGTACTGAAGGAATGCCAGCGTGTCGCCGGTGATCTGCGGCCGCCGCCACTGCCCCTCGTACCCCCGGTCGGCCCCGTGGGCGGGCCGGTCGGTGGAGAGCCAGCGGAGCGCTTTCAGATCCGCGGTCTGGTCGATCAGCGGCCTGATCCGCTCCAGCACCGCATCGGTCGTGAGCGCCACCGTCGCGCCCGCATCGGTGGCCATCGCCTGGAGGCCGGCAGGCGCGCGGTTCATCCGCGGCGGATACGCCGGCACCGCGACCACTTCGGCATACTGACAGCCGAAGAACGCGGCGATGAAATCCAGCCCGGGCGGGTAGAGGAGCAGCGCTCGCTGACCCTTCAGGTCCTGCGACTCCAGCCAGGCTCCGATGGCCCGGGCCTGCCGGTCGAGCTCGCGGTAGGTCAGATGGACTTCCTCGGATTCTCCGTCGACCAGAAACGTATACGCCCGGTCGTCCGCTTGGCATTCTGCCCGCTCGCGCAGCAGGTCTACCAACGTCGTCGGGACCGCAGGCGGATCGAGGAATCGGTACTTGGGAAGCACGGCGGGGCTAGGTCCGGAGACCGGGCAACTTGTTCACCCGGGTCGCCGGCTCTCGCAGCTCACGTGTTAGGCTTGGCATCCTCGCGACGCGTACCCGTCGAATCGAGTCAGGCTACCATTTGGCACCACCTTGAAGGTGTTCCAATTGAGACACTTCCTGTGCCGGGGCCCAGATAAGATCCACGCATGGCGGGATCCGCCCCGGTCTCGATACGCCCTATCGAATTGGGGAACAAGCGGGAGCTCAAGACATTCATCAAGTTCCCGTGGAGAATTTACCGGGATGATCCCAACTGGGTCCCACCGCTGATCCTCGACCAGCTTCAATTCTTCACCCCGGGTAAGAATCCGTACTTCGCTCATTCGACCGCCCAGCTCTTCATGGCGTTTCGGGGCGCCGAGCCGGTGGGAAGAATCTCCGCCCATGAGAACAATCAGCACATCCAGGTCCATAAAGACGGGGCCGGGTTCTTCGGCTTCTTCGAATGCATCGATGACCAGGCGGTCGCCAATGGGTTGCTTGATGTCGCCTCGACCTGGCTCTGGGAGCGGGGACTCAGGGCCCTGAGAGGGCCCCTCAGCTTCTCCGTGAATCACGAAGCCGGATTGCTCCTCGATGCCTTCGAGGAGCCGCCCCTCATCCGGATGACCTACAATCCCCCGTACTATGCCGGTCTGATCGAAGGATACGGCCTGCAGAAGATCCAGGATCTCTACGCGTACGTCATGTTCGAGAGCGAGGAGATCCCGGAGCGGTTGCGCGCCATTTCCGATCTCGTTCTGGAGGACCCCAAGCTCGTCATCCGGACGGTCGAGATACGAGACTTCAAGAATGAGATGGAGCGGATACGCAAGATATATGCGGAGGCCTGGTCCGAGAACTGGGGTGCGGTCCCTCTTACGGAAGAAGAGTTCGATCGCATCGTCGGCGAGTTCAGATCGATCTACGACCAGGATCTCTTCTTCATCGCCGAGTACGACGGCGAGCCGGCCGGTATGTCGCTGGTGCTTCCCGATATGAACCAGGTCCTGAAGAAAGCGGGCGGCCGGCTGTTCCCCTTCGGTTTGCTGAAGATGCTCTGGTATAGGCGGAAGATCAACGCCTGGCGCATGCCCGTCCTGGGGGTCCGACAAGAACATCGCCTGAGAGGCATCGAGGTCGTCTTCTGCTGTCGTACGTACGACGCGGCCAAGAAAAACAGGAACTACCGGAAGGGCGAGATGTCCTGGGTCCTCGAGAGCAATACGGCCGCCAATGCGGTACTGAAAAGACTGGGCGCGCGGAGGTCAAAGACCTACAGAATTTATGAAAAGCCGCTTGCGTAGTGAGGTCGCGTGCGGGTTCTGGTGACCGGAGGGACAGGATTCATCGGGAGCCACCTCGTGGAGGCGTTACTCGCCCAGGGCCACGAGGTTCGCTGTCTGGTCAGGGACGCCCGGCGGCTCGGCTGGATCTCGGGGCGTCCGTCGGTGACGATTGTCCAGGGGGACATGGACGAGCCGCGTTCTCTCCTCGAGGGCCTGCGTGGAGTGGACCAGGTCTACCACGTGGCCGGATTGACGCGGGCCCGCGCGGCGCGGGAGTTTTTCCGCGTCAATGGTGAGGGAACCCGACGTCTGGTCCACGCGTGCCTGGAAACACCGCGGGGACCACGCCGCCTCGTCCACCTGAGTAGCCTGGCCGCGGTAGGCCCCATGCCGATGGCTACCGCGTGTGCCGAGGACGTCTCGCCCCGTCCGGTTTCCCCCTACGGGTGGAGCAAGCTGGAGGGTGAGGCGGCCGTTCTCGGGGTACGGGATCGCCTGCACGTGACCGTGCTGCGTCCCTCCGTCGTGTACGGTCCCCGAGACCGCGGCGTCTTGGAGGTCGCCCGGTGGGTGGCCCGAGGTCTTCTGCCAATGCCGGCCGGTCCGTCGCGGACTCTCAGCCTCTGCTACGTTCAGGATCTGGTGACGGCCCTCCTGGCCGCGGGCGACGCCGAGGTCCCCTCGGGCGAAATCTTCCACGTGGCCGGCGAGGGGGCCTTCACGTGGGAGCAGGTGGGCGACGCCCTGGGCGAGGCCCTGGGAGTACATCCCACCCCGTTGCGGATCCCCCTGCCGATTCTTCTCGCCTTGGCCTCCGGCGCGGACGCGTGGGCGTGGCTCACGGGACGACCGCAGTATTTCTCTCGAGGGAAGGTGCGGGAGGCGGCCGGGCACTGGGTCTGCGACACGGGCAAGGCGCGACGGCAGCTTGGCGTCGTCCTCCGCGTTGGGTTGAGGGAGGGGGCGGCACTGACCGTGAAGGGGTATCGAGAGGCGGGCTGGCTCCATTGAGAAGACGGATCTTCTTCATTTGCGGTTCGATGAATCAGACAACCCAGATGCACCAGATCTCCGAGCACCTCCCCGAGTACGAGCATTCCTTCTCACCCTACTACTGCGACGGCCCCACCGAGATTCTTCGAAGACTCGGACTGATCGAGTTCACGATCGCCGGGGACAAGCTGGCGGGACGCTGCCGAGGCTATCTGCAGCATCATGGCCTCCTCATCGACTACCAGGGCCGGAATGGGCGATACGACCTGGTGGTGACCTGCTCGGACCTGTTCCTTCCCAAGAACATCCGCGACAACCGGATCGTGCTGGTTCAGGAGGGGATCACGGACCCGGAATCCAGTGTGTTTCATCTCGTCAAGCGCCTCCGGTTCCTGCCCCTCTGGCTGGCGGGAACATCGACGACCGGGCTCAGCGATGCCTACCGGGCTTTCTGCGTCGCGAGCGAAGGATATCGCGACTTCTTCATCCGAAACGGCGTGCGCCCCGAGAAGATCGTCGTCACGGGAATACCCAATTTCGATGACTGCCGCCGATATTGCCGCAACGACTTCCCCTATCGACACTACGTACTGACGTGCACGTCGCCGCTGAGGGAGACATTCCGGCGCGAGGATCGCAAGGCCTTCATCCGAAGAGCGGTCGAGATCGCGGGCCGCCGGCGCCTGATCTTCAAGCTTCACCCGAACGAGAATATCGAGCGCGCCACCCGTGAAATCCAGCGGCACGCGCCGGAAGCCATGGTGTTCACGACGGGCAGCGCGGAAGAGATGATCGCGAACTGCGATGTCCTGCTCACTCGATTTTCGTCGACGGCCTTCGTCGGCCTTGCGCTGGGTAAGGACACCTACTCGGACTTCGACATGGACGAGCTGCGCCGACTGATGCCGGTTCAGAACGGCTCGGCGGCCTTCGGCATCGCGAATGTCTGCCGCCGGCTTCTCGACGCGGCTCCCGCGAGGTGATGTAGAGTGACTCTTGATGAGCGTTGAGGTGAGTACGAACGGTCGGCGCGATGACATGCGCCGCGTGGTCGTGACCGGCATGGGGGTCGTGACCCCCATCGGGGAGACCCCGGCCGAGTTCAGCGCCTCGCTGCGGGCGGGCCGTTCCGGAATCACGCACTGGAAGCACATGGACGAACGCACGCGGTCCAAGATCGGCGGCGACATGTGTGAGTTCGACCTGGGCGCGCACTTCGAGCGGGTCGGGGCGGGATATCCCCCTGCCCTGATCACACGCGCGCGCAAGGTCCTGCGCGCCACGCCCCTGACCGGGCGGCTGGCCGGCGCCGCGGCCCTGCAGGCCTATCTCGACGCCGGTCTGCACGATCCCGGGCTCGATCCCGAGCGTGTCGGGCACGTGGCCGGCGGCAACAATCTGAACAACAACTACTTCGTGCAGAACGTCCGCGCCTTTGACCAGGACCCTGATTCCATCGATCCCCTCCTGGGGATGGTGTTCTGGGACACCGACGTGCTCGGTAAGGTCGGGGAACTGTTGACCATCAAGGGCCCCAACTACATGGTCGGCAATGCCTGCGCGAGCGGCAACGCCGCCCTCCTGTGCGCGATCGACCTCCTGCGCGCGGGCCGCGTGGACGCCGTGGTGGTCTCGGCCGCCACGCAGGAGTTGGATCCGGTCGCGCTGCAGGGTTGGGCGCTGATGAATGCGCTCGTGTGGCAGTCGTTCGCCGACGCCCCCACTCATGCCAGCCGGCCCTTCGACGCACGGCGCCAGGGATTCGTGCCCGGCGAGGGCGCGGGGGCGGTCATCCTCGAGACCCTCGCCGGCGCGCGGGCGCGTGACGCGCGGATCCATGCCGAGCTGCTGGGCGGCGTGTCGACCTGTGATGCGACGCGGCTGCCCAAGCCGGTGGTCGAAGGCCAGGTGCGGGTCATGCGCGGCGCTCTGCGTGAGGCGGGCGTCACCCCGGAGCAGATCAACTACATCAATGCCCACGCGACCTCGACGGTCCTCGCCGATGCCGCCGAGGTCGAGGCGATCAAGCAGGTCTTCGGCGATCACGCCTACCGCATCCCGATCAACGCGACCAAGTCCATGGTCGGGCACTGTCTGACCGCGGCGGGTCTGGTCGAACTGGTGGCCCTGCTCGTACAGATGCAGAACGGTTACCTGCACCCGACGATCAACCTCGACGAGCCGGAGCCCGGATTTGGCCTGGACTTTGTCCCCCATCTGGCCCGCCCGTACGACATCGAGATCGCGGTTTCGAATTCCTTCGGCTTCGGCGGGCTCAACGCCTGCGTGGTCGTGGGCCGAGCCCCTTAGGTGACGATAGAACCTGAACACGCAATCCACGTCGAGAACCTGACGAAGCGTTACGGGGATCTGCTCGCGGTCAACGACATATCGTTCCACGTCAGGACGGGCGAAGTGTTCGCGTTCCTGGGCCCGAACGGCGCCGGCAAGACCACCACCGTCGAGATCATCGAGACCATCCGCACCCCCACGTCGGGGACAGTGTGCCTGCTCGGGATGGACGTTGCCACGCGGAAGCGCGACATCGTCCCTCGCATCGGCGTCCTCCCGCAGGAGTTCAGCTCGTTCGACCGGATAACGGTCCGGGAGACCATCCAGTACTACGCGCGGCTGTTCCCGCGCCGGAACACCGACGTCAACGGCCTGATAGACCTCGCGAACCTCAAGGACAAGAGCCACGAGCAATTCCAGAACCTCTCGGGGGGATTGAAGCAGCGCCTCGGAATCGCCATCGCGCTCGTGAACGACCCCGAAGTCGTGTTCCTCGACGAGCCGACAACCGGGCTCGACCCGCGCGCAAGGCGCGAGGTCTGGGACGTCCTGCTGAGCCTGAAGAAGAACGGGAAGACGGTCTTTCTCACCACGCACTACATGGAGGAAGCGGAGCTCCTTGCCGACACTGTCGCGATAATCTCGAAGGGGAAGATCATCGCCATGGGCTCTCCCGACGAACTCATAGAGAGCAACGCGAATTACCTGGTCCTCACGTTGAAGACCATCCACGGGACACTCTTTGACATCATCCGCAGGATGGGCTTCGAGCCGGTCCAGGACAACCACGAGAACATCAAGGTCAGGGTGGAGCACCCGGACGACATCCGGAAGATACTGAACGCCATGAAGGACGCCGGGGCGTCATCACTCAGCTTGGACGTTCGCAAGCCCAACCTCGAAGCCGTCTTTCTGAAGCTCACCGGCGAGGCGCTCCGGGAAGGGCCCGTCAAGGAGGTGCCGCGGTGAGCCTGCGCATCATCGGCGCAAATCTCGTCGTGAGCATGAAGACGTTCTCCCGCGAGAAGTCCGTGATGTTCTTCACGATAGCGTTCCCGATAATCCTGATACTCGTCTTCGGTACGATTTTCCTGAATCAGGACAATCTGAGCTTCGGTCTCCACGTGCAGGACCTCGACCAGACGAATTCGTCCGCTCAGCTCGTCAAGAACCTCGATTTCAACGGGAAGATCAAGATCACCACCGTCGACCCTGCCATCAACGCCATGCAGTACGCCAAGGACAAGAAGGTGAATCTCGTCCTCGTGATTCCCCGCGGCTACGAGAGGGCGCTCGCGCGGAGGCTGGGGTTGGTCGGTGGTATACCGAATGCGGCGTTCCGCGACCCGAACGCGTCGGTGACGGTCACGTACATCTACGACGCAAGTGCAAGCTCGACATCCACGAAGATCGAGATCCTCCGGGCCGGGTTCGCGCTGGTGAACCAGGGGATGTCCGGGCAGGCGCCGTTCATCAGGGCGGCCGAGACATCGATGCTCACGAAGAATTATCGGTTCATCGAGTTCTTCGTCCCCGGCATCATCGCGATGTCGGTGATGACGTCGAGCCTGTCCGGCGCGGTGAACATGAACGCGGAACTCCGGCAGAAGGGCGTCATCAGGAAGCTCTCCACCACGCCGATCACCCGTACCGACTGGATCCTGTCGAACATCCTGTACCAGTTCATTCTCGCGGTCATCTCCGCGATGGCGATCCTGGTGGTGAGCTACGCGGTGTTCAGCGTTCGGCTGCAGATCAACGCGTGGCTCTTCGTGTTCATTGTGCTCGAGGTCTTCGCGTTCGGCGGAATCGGGATGATACTCACCCGCGTCGCGAACGAGGCGGAGAGCGCGACGGCGGCGGCTAATTTCATCATGTTCCCGATGATGTTCCTCTCCGGGAGCTTCTTCCCCCTCGAGCTGATGCCGGGCTTCCTGCAGACGGCCGCGAGGATCCTGCCTCTCTACTACGTGAACGAGGGGCTCCGGGCCGCCATGGTATCTGTCGACCACACGGCGGCGCTGCATTACTGCGCGATGATCGGGGTGTTCGCGACCGTGGTCCTTGTCGTGGGCATCAACACCACGAAATGGGACGAAGGGGCCGCTTGACTGGCCAGGGACCAGGAGTTAGGATTTCGTGATTCCACGAGGGACGATGTCGGACGCTCTGGCTGGGAAGATCGCGATGGTCACCGGGGCGTCTCGGGGCATCGGTCGTGCCATCGCGCACAAGCTGGCCGCGGCTGGCTGCGACGTGGCCGTCAACTATTACAATAGCCACGACGAGGCCGAGGCCGTCTGCGCGGCGATCCGGGCCGCGGGGCGGAATGCCTGCGCGATCCAGGGAAACGTCGGAAATCCCGAGAGCGTGCAGGAGCTCTTCGCCGAATTCCGCCAGCACTTCGATCGCCTCGACATCCTCGTGAGCAATGCGGCCACCGGCGTGCTCAAGCCCGTGCTGGAGATGTCGCTCAAGCACTGGCGCTGGTGCCTGGAGACCAACGCCCTCGCGCTGGCCCTCCTGGCCCAGCGTGCCGTCCCGCTCATGCCCGCGGGTGGCCGGATCGTCGCCATGTCCAGCCTCGGCGCCAACCGGGCCATCCCCGGGTACGGTTTCATCGGGTCGTCCAAGGCCGCGCTGGAGTCCCTGGTGCGCACCTTGGCTCAGGAGTTGGGGCCGCGGGGCATTCGGGTGAACGCGGTGAGCGCGGGGGTCGTGGATACCGATGCCCTGCGTTTCTTCCCCAACCGGGAAGCCTTGCTGTCCGCGTTCGCGGAGCGCGCGCCGGCCGGGACGGCGCTCACCGCGGAGGATGTCGCCGGCGCGGTCTACCTCCTCTGTCTACCGGAGGCCGCGATGGTAACCGGACACACGCTGATCGTGGACGGTGGCTTCTGCATCGCGGGCTGAGGTCTCCATGCTGACGGACTCCGGGCTGGCCGGCAAGGCGGTCATCGTGACGGGGGGAAGCCGCGGCATCGGGCGAGCCATCGTCGAGATTTTCTCCGCGGAGGGGGCGGACGTGACCTTTCTCTTCCGCGAGAACACCGCGGCCGCGGCCGAGGTGATCGCGACCGGGCGTGCCGCCGGCCGGCCGATCACGGCCGAGCAGGTAGATGTCCGCGACGCCCACGGCTGCACCGAGGCCGTGGAGCGGGTCGCGGAGCGGTGCGGGCGCATCGACGTGCTGGTCAACAACGCGGGGCTGGTCCGGGACAGCCTCCTGGGACACCTTGGCGAGGACGACGTGCGGATGGTGCTCGAGACCAATGTCGGGGGGGTCTTCAACGTGACCCGCGCGGTGGTCACGCACATGATCGCCCGTCGCGCGGGCAAGATCATCAACATCAGCTCGGTGGCCGGTGAATGGGGGGGGCGAGGTCAAACCAACTATGCCGCCAGCAAGGGGGCGATCAACGCCTTCACCCGCGCCCTGGCGGTCGAGCTGGCGCCGCGCCGGATCACGGTGAACGCGGTGGCCCCGGGCGTCATCGAAACCGACATGTCGCAGGCCATCCGCGACCGCAACGGTGAGGAGGTTCAATCGCGCATTCTGCTGCGGCGGTTCGGCACGGCGGCGGAGGTCGCTTACGCCGTCTGGTTTCTCGCCTCCCGGTTTGCCGATTACATCACCGGGGAGGTCCTCCACGTCGATGGCGGCTTCAAGATGGAGTGAGCGGAAATGACCACATCGGAAATTACCCGGGAGGAGATCTTGGCGGTCTATCCGAAGGTCGCCCAGATCATGGCGGACGCGCTGGGCTGTGATGTCGAACAGGTGGGACTCGGCGTGTCCCTCATCGAAGGTCTGAATGCGGAATCGATCGATTTCCTGGACTTCGTCTTCGGCCTCGAACGGGCCTTCAAGGTGAAGATCCCCCGCGGTAAGATCGTGGAGGATGCGCGGGGGGCCCTCCCGGAGGCGGCGTTCGAGGAGAAGGGCTACCTGACCGAGGCCGGCCTGAAGCGCCTACGGGAGTATCTCAGCGAGGTCCCGGCCGACCGCTTCCGCTCGCCGATGAGGGTGGTGGACATCCCGCGGCTCTTCACCCCGGAGACGTTTTGCAAGATCGTCGCGCGCGGGCTTCGGGCGCCGAAACCCGATGCCTGACCGCTTCAGTGCCTTCTCGTTCGTGGATCGGATCACGGTGCTGGAAGATGGTCGGCGGGCCCGCGGACGCTTCGCCATCCCCGCAGGACTTTCGGCTTTCTCGACCTGCCTCGTGGTGGAGGCAGTCGGACAGCTGGCCGCCTGGGTTGCCATGGCCCAGGCCGGGTTCCGGCGGCGACCAGTGGCTGCCTTGTCCGGGGAGACGCGAATCCTCGGGGAGGCGGCGCCGGGAGAGATCCTCGACCTCGGTGTGGAGATCGAGAGTTGCGATCCGGACGCCGTCGCCTACGGAGGATGGGCGCGGGTCGCGGACACTCCAGTCCTGGAATTGGGCCGCTGTGTGGGGCTGATGCTGCCCCTGGAGGACTTCGATGCCCCGGAGGCGGTGCGGGGAGATTTCGAGACGCTTTGCGGCCCGGGCGCACCGCCCAGCCGCTTTCCGGGTATCACGGCGCCGGATCTCTCGCTGATCGACCGCAGCCCTGGCCGGCGGCTGCGCGCCGCCATGCACGTCCCCGTATCCGCGCCCTTCTTCGGCGACCACTTCCCGCGGCGTCCCGTCTTTCCGGCCACGCTCCTGCTCGACGCCCAGATCCGGCTGGCGGTGCAGCTCGCGGGGCAGACGCTACCTCCAGGCCAACGGCTCCGGCCCGCCCGCGTGGCCGATGTGAAGATGCGCTCGTTCATTCTCCCCGGTCAAGCGGTGGAGCTCGAAGCCGGTATGCGGTCGGCAACGGACGGGGCGGCCGAGCTGACCCTCGGCGCGACGGTGGATGGGAAACGGGTCGCCACCGGCCGGATGGAGATCGTCTGGCGGGGGTCAGGATGACGGGGAGACCGCGCCGGGTCGCCGTCACCGGGTTGGGCCTCGTGACCCCGCTCGGGAACGACGTCGCCGCCACCTGGCAGGCCCTCCTGGCGGGCGACAGCGGCGTGGCGCCGATCACCCATTTCGACGCCAGCGGCTTCCCGGTACGCATTGCGGCCGAGGTGAAAGCATTCGACCCCCGCCACGCGATCGAAGACCGCAAGCTCCTCAAGTACGCCAACCGCTCCCACGTTCTGGCCCTCGCCGCGGCCGAGGAGGCTCTGCGCGATGCCGGGATCCGGCCGAGGGCCAGCGACGCGACGCGCTGGGCTTGCGTGGTGGGAAGCGGCAAGACGGGCCTGGGGTTCGGCGAGCTCACGGAGGTGCACCGCCACTGCGCCCCCGACGGCCACTTCCACCCGGATCGACTGCTGACCGACGCCTTCGCGATGGATCCACTGGCCTTCTGCCGCAGCCAAACCTCCGCCGGGCTGGCCCTCTTGCTCCAGCGGTTCGGGATCCGCGGCTACGCCACCTCAGTCCACACCGCCTGCGCCTCGGGGAGTCAGGCGGTCGGAACGGGGATGAAACTGATCCGGCGCGGCGCGGCCGACTACGTCCTGGCCGGGGGCTTCGACTCGATGATCCACCCGATCGGCCTGTCGAGCTTTTGCCTGCTGGGTGCCCTCTCCACGGACAACGAGACGCCCGAGCGAGCCAGCCGCCCCTTCGACGCCACGCGCAACGGCTTCGTCCTCGGCGAGGGTGCCGGCTTGCTCGTCCTCGAAGCGTGGGACGCGGCCCGCCGGCGCGGGGCGCGGATCTATGCCGAGCTGGCCGGTGATGGCAACTCGCTCAGCAGCTACCGCATCACCGATTCCCATCCGTCCGGCGATGGGCCAATCCAGGCGATGCGCCAGGCCCTTGCCGCGGCCGGCGTCCGGCCGGAAGAGGTGGACTACCTGAACGCCCACGGCACGTCCACCCTCATGAACGACCGGAGCGAGTGCGCCGCCGTCCGCGCGGTCTTCGGCTCCCACGCCGAACAGATCGGCGTGAGCTCGACCAAGAGTCTCATGGGGCACCTGATCGCCGGTGCCGGAGCGGTCGAGGCGGCGGTCTGCGCCCTGGCGATTCATCACGGCGCCGCGCCGGTGAACGCGAACCTGGCGGCGCCGGACCCGGAGTGCGATCTCGACTTCGTGCGCGGCCAGCCCCAGGTGCGGCGGATCCGGGTCGCGCTGTCCAATTCCTTCGGCTTCGGTGGCTCCAATAGCTGCCTCGCCCTGAGAAACCCAGACGAGGTCGAAGGGTGAGCGTCCGGGTGGTCGTGTCCGGGAGCGGCGCCATCTGCGCCGCCGGCAAGTCTCCGGGGGAGATCTGGGACGCAGTGTGTAACGGCCGACCCGCAATCCGGCCCATCCAGCAGTGGGACACCTCGGGCTGGCCGACATCCCTGGCCGGCGAGATCCCTGGATTGGATCCGCGCGCCCTGGTGGAGGACCGCAAGCTCCACAAGCTACTTCAGCGCAGCGACCTCCTCGGGCTGTACGTGGCCGGCCGGGCCCTCGACGAGTCGGGATTCGTCGCCTACCGCGAGGCGCTCGACCCCCCGGTCGCGGCGGCGGTCAATGACCGCACCGGCGTCTATGTCGGCCAGGGAGGTAGCGGCTACCAGAACGAGTACGAGTTTTTCCCGCTCCTCACCACCGCGAACGGAGATCTCGGGACCTTCGGCCGTGAGCTCGCCGCCACCGTGAACCCCATGTGGCTACTGCGGTCGATGCCCAATAACGTATTGTGCCATATCGGCATTCGTCACGGTTTGAAGGGGCCGAATGCCTGTGTGACGAATCACAGCGTGAGCGGCTCCTTGGCGGTGGCCGAGGCGGCCGCGGCCCTGCGCGCCGGAGAGGCCGACCGCGCGCTGGCGGTTGGGCACGACGCGCCCATCGAGCCCCAGGTGGTTCTCTACTACCATCAGCTCGGGCTCCTCGGCGCGGACGGGTTGTGGCCCTTCGACGCCCGGCGCAGTGGCAGCCTGCTGGGCGAAGGGGCGGCGGCGCTGGTTCTCGAGACGGACACCGCAGCCGCTGCGCGCCACGCCAGGGTCTTCGGCGAGTTTCTCGGCAGTGGCTGCACCACCGAGGCGGAAGGGCTGCTGGCCATCCGCGCCGATGGCGACGGGCTCGCGGGCGCGATCGCCCTGGCCCTCGACGACGCCGGGATGCGCCCGGCCGAGGTCGGGATGATTGTGGCGCACGGTAGCGGCACCCGCGCATCGGACGCGTCGGAGGCTCTAGCCATCTGCCGAGTGTTCGGTGCCTCGGTCCCACCCGTCACCGCGTTCAAGTGGGCCTTCGGGCATCCCCTGGCCGCCTCGGGGATCCTGGATAGCGTGCTGGCCCTGCTCGCCCTGCGCCACGGCGTGGTTCCCGGCGTGGCGACCCTGCGCGAGCTGGATCCCGATCTCGGGAATCTACCGGTGTCCGCACTGCCACAGGCGCCCCGCAGTGATGTGGCGCTTGTCCTGAACCGGGGCTTCGGCGGGGCCAACACCGCGCTCGTCCTCCGCGCCGGAGCCAGCGACGCACCGTGATGGCGGACGCCACCACTCCCCTCACTCGCTGCGGCATCGACACCGTCGAGATCGCGCGCGTCGAGCGTTTGCTCCTGGGGACCCCCCCCGAGGACCTGCTCAGGATCTTTTCGAAAGAGGAGCTGTGCGATGTCGGGGATGGACCGGGCCGGACGGCCAGCCTCGCCGCCCGGTTTGCGGCCAAGGAGGCCTGCCTCAAGCTCTTCCCGCGCGAGACCGCGCTGGGGCTGATCGGTCCCGCGGACTTTGCCCTGGCGCGCGACGGCTACGGTGCGCCGCGGGTCGTGTGCAGCCCGAGGGCCCTTGCGTTGATCGCCCGGTATCGCCTGAAAGCCATCGCCGTCTCGCTGACTCACGATAAGACGAGCGCGTCGGCCATGACGGTGGCCGAGCCCGCCTCGGGACGAATCAGCTCTTGGGGACGGTCACGCCGGCCTCGTCGGCCAGCCGGACCAGCTCGGCGACCGATCCGGCCCGCATCTTCTCCATGACCCGGGCGCGGTGGACCTTGACCGTCTTCTCGCCGATGCCGAGTACCGCACCGATCTGCTTGTTCAGCATGCCCGTCACGACGCGCGCGAACACCTCGACCTCGCGCGCGGTCAGCATGCCGACGCGCCGGCGGACCTCCGCGAGGCGGGCCTCGCTGGCCCGATCGTGCTCGTCCCTCGTCACGGCCCGGTGAATCGCGGCGATGAGATCCTCGACGTCCACCGGCTTGGTGAGAAGATCGACCGCCCCCGCCTTCATGGCCTTGACGCTCGTCGGGACGTCGGCGTGGCCGGTGACGAAGACGATCGACATGCGGCGGCCCGTGGCCGCCAGCAGCTCCTGCAACTGGATCCCGGTCAGGCCGGGCATCCTCACGTCCAGCACCAGGCAGCACGGGCCGGGGTGCGGCTCGCGCGCGAGGAACTCCTGGGCCGAGGCGAACGCCTCGACCGTGTAGTCGGCCGACGCGAGCAGCCGAGTCAGGCTCTTCCGGACGGAGGGGTCGTCATCCACCACGAGGACGAGCGGCGCGACTGCCGTCATCGCTCTTTCTCCGCCACGGGCAGCGTGAAACGGAAGCTCGCCCCTCCCCGCAGATTGTTCTCGGCCCCCACCGCGCCGCCGTGCGCGTTGACGATGGTGCGTACGATGGCCAGACCCATGCCCAGCCCCTCGCTCTTGGTCGTGTAGAGCGGCTCGAAGATGTGGCCGAGGTCCTTCAGGGCGATGCCCGGCCCTGAGTCCTCAACCGTGACCCGAAGAGCGGCGGCGCCGTCTCGGCCCGTCCGGATGACGAGGGTCCGCGCCCCCGCGTGAGGCTCCCGCATGGCTTCCAGGCCATTGAGCACCAGGTTGAGCACCACTTGCTGGAGCTGGACCCGGTCGCCGCGCGCGCCCGGGAGGTCCGGGGAGAGCTCGAGGCTCATCGATACGTTGCGCATGATCGTATCGCTTCTCATGAGCCACGCCACCGCCCCGACGATCTCGTTGAGGTCGAGAGGCACGAACTCGGGCTCCCCCTTCTTGAGCAGGCCGCGCAGCCCCCTGATCACGGCGGCGGCCCGCTTGTCGTCCGCCACGATATCGCTCAGGATCTCGCGCACCTTTTCGAGATCCACCACGTCGCCGGCGACGAGGCGCTGGGCCGCCTGCGCGTTGCTGAGGATCGCGGTCAGCGGCTGGCTCAGCTCGTGGGCCAGCGACGCGGTCAGCTCGCCCAGGGCGGAGACGCGGCCGATGTGCGTCAGATCCTGCCGGAGCCGCACGGCCTCGAGCTCCCCCTGCTTGCGCGCCAACGCATTGGCGAAGACTTCACCGAGGAGGTGGAGCTGCTGGATCAGCTCGTCCGACTTCGCGCGCTCCGCGCCGACCGTGCTGAATATCAGCCCTCCCACCACGATCCCACTCACGAGCAGGGGCACCGCGACCTGGGGCTTCACCCGGTGCGTGAGATAGCTCTGCCGATCCACCGCCGCCTCGTCCGGCAGCTCCTCGAGCTGCGACACGTTGATGACCTCACCACGCTGCAGCCGCGCCGTCATCCACGGAAACTCACCCGCCTCCACCCACTCCTCGACCGCCCATGAACGCGTGGCCGTGCCGTCCCGGGTGAACTCGATCAGGCTGCCCCGATCGACCCCCAGGAAATCGACGACCTGGCGAAGCCCGCGCTGGACCGATGGGTCGAAATCGGCGGCCGACAGATGGCTGAACGCGGCCGCCAGGGAGGACAGGAGCTTCTCGAAGCGCAGCCGCTCGGCGAGCGAGAGCTCCATCCGCCGGCGGTCCAGGACGCCGGCGAAGGCCTTGCTGAGGAGGCGGAGCCGCTCCACCAGGTCGTCCGGCCAGGCGTAGCCGGCACGGAGGGAGCCGAAGGAGAGCACGCCGAGGATGGGTCCCCCGGTGCGCAGGGGGATCAACACCTTCGAGCATGTGCCCACGCGCTCGAAGCTGGCCCGATCGATCGCCGCCGCCTCGGGAAGCTCAGCGAGTCGCGAGAATCGGACGACCTCCCCACCCCGCAGTCTCCCCGACACCCAGGGGAACTGGTCGGCGGCCGTGACCTGCGGCGGCTCCTCGAGGCCCGGCCGCGCCCACGAGAGTCGGAGCCTCGGCCTGCCTTCGGCGTGCTCGTCGAGACCGCCTCGATCCACGCCCAGGAACGTGACGACCTGCTCGAGCGCGCGCTCGATCGCCACGTCGGTGTCGCGGGCGGTGACGTGAATCAGCCCGGCGGACAGCGCCGAGAGGAGCGTCTCGAAGCGCAGGCGGCTCGCCAGCACGAGCTTCGTCGGCCGGTCCGCCCGCCGGCGAGCCAGGTCGCGCAGCTTCACCTCAGCCCCCCCCGGCCCGCTTCGCCGACGGACAGAGCCGCCATACTGGGAAGGTTCCGGAGAACTTCAGATCGAATGTCTGCTCCCTGTGCGTGTTCGGGCTAACGGCCCTGGGCGTCTACGCGGGCATCGCGCTCTCTGGTTTCGTCTCTCTCCCGCCGCACGGGCCGGTCTCGCTGACCGACCGGGCCGCAGAGCCACCAGATGAAGAGCAGGCCCAGAGCTATGACCAGAATGCGCAGGACGCCATCGATCATCAGGGATCCCTATACATCCTCAATACGCCCCTCACCCCTCGGAATCTGTTCCGAATTGGACATACGGCGGGCGGTCTACCGCTGATTCAGATCGAGGACAGGATCGGTGTCTCCGCGCCAAGCATGCTGCGGAGAACGTTGGGATGTACCGGCTTCACCAGGTGGGCGTCACAACCGGCCTGCATGGACTGGCGGTGATCCTCCGCCTGACCATATCCGCTCAGCGCGATGATGGTCAGGTTGGACTCCGGCGCTTCCTCGCGCATCCGGCGAGCCACCTGGTACCCGTCCATGCCGGGCAGGCCCACATCGACCAGCACCACATCGGGCTTGAACTTGTTCAGAACCTGAAGCGCGGCCGGTCCATCGTGGGCGATCCTCACCTCGTGATCATCGCATCGCAATATCAGGGCCAGACTCTCGGCGACATCTGGATGATCTTCGACGATCAGGAGGCGTCGAGGATTCGGTATCCTCGCCGTCTTGAGAACCGCCGGCGGCGGGGGCGTGTGCGGAGCCGGTAGGCCCGGCAATCGTACCGTGAACTGGCTGCCCATGCCGGGCCCCTCGCTCGTAGCCTCGACGCTCCCTCCATGCCTCTCCGCCAGGTCCCGCACCAGCGCCAGTCCCAGTCCAAGGCCGCCGGCCGAGGAGTCCAGCTGGGTGAACAGGTCAAAGACGTTGCCCAGCTGGTCCGCGGGAATGCCTCGGTCGATCGTGCGCTGACCCAGATCTGGCCACCTGCGGGGGTGTACTTGGCGGCATTATCCAGAAGGTTCGAGAGCAGCTGGGCCAGCCGGACGGCGTCGCCCATGAGCCACATCGGCGCACCGGGCAGCTCCACCGACAGCGTCTGACCGCGACGCCCGATCTGAGCTTGCGCCGTCTCGACCGCGGCGGCCACCGCGGTTTGAAGCTCGACCGGCCCGGTTTGAAGCTCCAGCTTGCCCCGGCCGATCCTCGAGAGGTCGAGTAGATCGTGGGCCACCCGCGCCAGGTGCAGAGATTGCCGAGCGACGACTTGCACCGCCGTCGCGTGCCCCGCCGTGTCCACCTCTTGGAGGATATGGACCGCGTGGCAGATGGCGGCCAGCGGGTTCCGAAGCTGGTGGCCCACCATCGCCACGAACTCATCTTTGCGGTGATTCGCCTCTTCGGCGGCCTCGAGCGCGTTCCACAGCTGCCATCCGGCCGACGCGAACTGGGCGAGCGTCCGGACGACCCGCTCATCCTCCCGGTCGAACCTCCGCTCATCGGTATGGCTCACGATCCACACCGTTCCCACCGGCCTGCCGTGAACCCGAAACGGAATGAGCAAGACCTCGAGCGCCCGGTCAAGGCCTTCGGAGTCGGGCAGCCGGAGGGGGGACGTGTCGAGAGCTCGGAGCGAATATCGACTTCCGCGAGGGTGGCCGTGGGTCCGGCCGATTCATCCGTATGTCTTACCGGTTCACGAGCGGGGCCGGCCGTCATTCCTCTACCTCGCCCCGCAGCGGCGCGCCGCCAGTCGACCAGGTCAGCCTTCCTCGCTCCCATACACCCTCGATACGCCCTTCACGTGCGTAGAATCTGTCCCTAACTGGACACGGGCATGCGCCCGTCACGAGGAGCGAACATCGCCACGGGCGGCCTACCCGTGCAGGAGGACGTTGAGGAGGGAACTGTGAATGTGCAGGCCCCCGTTGTATTCGATGAAGCCGAGCTTCCTGAACTTGTTCATGAACCCGCTGATCCGCGGCCGAGTGGTACCGACCATCTCGGCGAGGACTTCCTGACTGATCTTCGGAATCACCGGCTCGGTGGCCCCTTCCTTGCCAAAGCGGGCCAGCAACAAGAGCACCCGCGCCAGCCGCTTCTCGCTCGAGTTGAAGAGCTGATCCACCAGGTCTTCCTCGAAGCGCACGTTGCGGGCCAGCAGGTGCGCCATGAAGCGCTCGGAGAACAACGACCGCTCGTGGAGCAGCCCGATCATGGTCTGCCTGTCGACTCGCACGACCGACACCTCGGTCATCGCCGCCGCGGTGGCCATCCGGATGGGCTGGCCGGCGAGACACCCTTCGCCAAAGAAGTCCCCACGTCCGAGCATGGCGACGACCGCAGATTTCCCCCGCTCCGACACCACCGTCAGCTTGATCTGCCCTCTCTCGAGGTAGAACACGGCGTCCGCGGGATCCCCTTGGGCGAAAACGACTTGCTTCTTCCGGTACGGGGAGGTCGATCGTCCCGTCCCGGCCTTCGTCAGGAACGCCTTTGCATCGAACCCAGCAGGCTGTTTGCGTCCCATCGCGGCCCTCCGTCGCATCCGGGTCACCAACCTCTTGGCTCCCGTCACATCGCAGGCTTCGCGCCTACCTATACGCCGTTCATCCCATGGAATCTGTTCCGCTTTGAACACCGAGGACCTGTCCCGAACTGAACAACCCGTGGCCGCGCGAGCCGCGGCCCATTGGCCATTGGTCCTATAGGCATGGCTCCTGCCCGCTAGTAGCGTGGTGGCGGAGGAATTTATGAAACCGATCATGCTCCTCGGCGTCGCGCTGATCGTCATCGGCGTTCTCGCCCTGGCCTATCAGGGCATCACCTACACGACCCGTGAGAAGGTCATCGACCTGGGCCCCCTCCAGGCCTCGGTCGACAAGAAGAAGACGATCCCCCTTCCCCCGATCCTCGGCGCGCTGGCGTTGGCGGCCGGCGTCATCCTGGTCGTGGTCGGGAACAAGCGCTCCTAGACGGAGCCCGCGTGCCCCGCCCCCCGGCATGAAGATCCTGGTCGCGGAGGACGATCGGGTGTCGCGCCTCCTGCTGGAGACCCATCTCAAGAGGTGGGGACACGAGCCGGTCGGTGCCAAGGCCTGGGACGTGCTGCAGAGGGAGGGCGCGCCGAGGCTGGCCATCCTGGACTCGATGATGCCCGGACTGGACGAGGTTGAAGTCTGCCGCCGGGCCCGTGGGCGAACGGCCGTACGGCCTCTCTACATCACCCTGCTCACGTCTCGCGCCGATCGCCAGGACGCCATCGATGGTCTGGGCGCCGACGACTACGTCACGAAGCCCTTCGACGCCGCCGAGCTGCGTGCCCGGGTGAACGTAGGAGTCCGGGTCGTGGAGCTGCAGGTGGAGCTGGCGGCGCGGATCGCCGACCTGGAGGAGGCGCGAGCGCGTGGACCAGCTTCACGGGATCCTGCCCATCTGCTCGTACTGCAAGAAGGTGCGGAACGACAGCGATTCCTGGCAGCAGGTGGAGGCGTACGTGAGCGCCCATTCCGCCGTCCGCTTCAGCCACGGGTGTGCCCGGAGTGCGTGAAGACCGTGCTGCAGCCCGAGCTGGACGAGTTGAGGCAGGCGCGCGCCTCGCGAGCGAACCTTAGCCCTTAAGCCAGCCTAAGTTCTCGCCATTTCTACCGTCCGGGAGGTCTGCCTGCCTCCTGCGCCAGTCGTGGGATAATTCGCGGGATGGGCTCGCCTGAACGGGGGTGCTTGATACCGCGCCCGGCCATGGTCGCGGCACTCAGTTTGCTGCTCCTCTCTGCGCCCGTCGAGATCGCTTCCGCTCAGGTCCCGGTCCCGGTCGAGACCCCGTACACGCTCATGGACGACGAGAGGCGGCTACATTTCGAAGCCGGCGCCGAGGCTCCCTTGCGGGGCAATGGGCCGTTGACCGGCTACGTCTACGCGTTCGTCACGCGGCCGCACTTCCTCGACAAGGATCTCTACCTCCGGATGGTCGTCGCGCCGGTCTACGCGGCGGCGGAGCTGATCCACGACCGGTGGCCCACCGTGGACAGTGCCATCGGCGTCGGCCTCGGCGGAGGCCTCTTTGCGGCGAGCCATGTCGAATTCCGCGACGGCCGCTTCAAGGACCAGGAGTCGTTCTCCGGCGACTCGGCCGAAGGGACCCTCGCCTACTACCACCGCGGCCCAAAGATCTTCAACCTCCTGCCGCTCGAAGGCCAGATCCGTCTGCGGCCCAAGTACATCTGGTACGACCGCTCCGCGGATACGTCGGACCGCTTCCGCCTGCCCGAGAACTCCGCCATCTACGAGGGACGCGCGGGCATCCGCCTGGGGGGCATGCCTCCGGAGCTCTACCCCACCACCGCCCTGGAGCTGTCGTTGTGGCACGGCGTCGGCTACCGCGAGACCGCCGGCCGCTACGGCTTCGCGGAGCAGCCCGAGGAGACCAAGCACCTCACCCAGCGGACGTGGGCCCGCGCGGGCGGGACGTTCACGTTCTGGGGGACCCAGGCGAGCGCCTATCTCAACGCCGGCATCGCCGAGGATACGGACGCGCTGTCGGCATTCCGCCTGGGGGGCGGCCTCCGCATGCGGACCGAATTCCCCCTCCTATTGCGCGGATACAATACCGACGAGATCTTCGCGCGGCGCTACCTGCTGCTGAATTTTTCCTACCGATTCCCGATCTGGCCCGGGCAGGACCGCGTCCACCTCGAGCTGGTGGGCGACTATGCGCGGGTTGCCTACGTCACGAACCATCACCTGCCCCGCAGCGGCCTCGCGGGCGTGGGCGCCACCCTCTCCTTCGCCCTCACCAAGGGCCTCACGCTGGCGGTCGGGTACGGCTACGGTGTCGATGCGCCCCGCCACCACGGCTTCGGCGGCCACGAGGTGACCACGCTCCTCGAATTCAAGTACTAGAAACCGAGGGCTCGCGGGCTGAGGGCCTGTTACTTGCTGCGCCCCTGACCTCTCTCCTGCCCCCGCTCCCTCTCCTGCCCCTGCTCTGGCTGCTGCGGTGGCTCCTGCTTCTCAGCCTTACCTTGCCCCTTAGCCTGCGGTCTATCCTGCTTGTCGTGGGACTTTGGCGCCTCTTGCTCATTCCGGCCTGGCGCCGGCTGTGGCTGCTGCTTCTGATCCTGGACCGCCGGAGCTACCTGCGGAGGAGGGGCCGCGTTGCCTTTCCCTTGCGGCGGGGATGAGCGTAGGACGGCTGGAGGACTCGGCTGAGGCGGCGGGGGCGCGCTGGAACGCTGGCTATCCTTGTCCTGCTGCCTGCGCTCCGCCGGCTGCGACTGCGCTCGCTGTTGCTGAACGTGCTCCCGCACTACGGGCTCTTTCGGCTCATACCGGTACTTCTCGCGCTGCAGCACTTGCTGCTGCTCCACTCGGGGATATCGATCCCCGGAATACTGCCGCTGGTAAACCGGTAGCGGGGCGGGCGCATGACGAGCGCGACGGTCCCATCGGTCCCATCCGCTTCGACGCTGCTCCCAGTCATGGCCCCAGCGCTCGCCCCAACGTGGCGGCCCATCGGACCGCCACCCGGCCCAGGCGACTGGCGGATGGCGATAGTAGCGCACGGGTATCCGAAGGACGAACACCGGCACGACTTCCGGGCCCACCAGCCCCCAGGGGCCGTTGTACCAGGAGCTCGCGTACCAGTTATCCCTTTCGTACGCCCAGTACATGCCATCGTAGAAGAACAGGTTCACGTCCCCTCTGGGAGCGTAGTAGACCGGGTAGTCCGGCACCACTACGAGCTCGGGGAACGACGGCAGGTTGATCCCGATGCTCACGCTGGGAAGTCCGATGCCAATACTCACTTGAGCAGCGGCCGGAGTCGGCGCGAAGAACAGGCCCAACAGTAGAATGAGTGCGTCGTAACGCATTTCCCCTCCTCTGCCACCGAGGATGCAGACTCTTCTCACGCAGTTTCGCTCAGGGGAAGACGGCCGCCTATTGGACCTTCGCCCTATGCGGCGGTCAAGCTCCTCGGCGCCTGACCCGCTACTCTACTACCTGCCCCGCCCGGGCCCTCCCCGGTCCCGGTCATCACGCCGGTCGTCGCGCCGATCGTGATCCCGGCCGCGGCCCCGGTCGTGATCATCATGCCGATCCCGCCACTGCCGCTTTGCCGCCCACTCGTGTCCCCACTCATTGCCCCAGCGCGGAGGGTGCTGCCTCTGCCACTGATTCCAGTGCCCGGGCCGGGCGCGGTAGTAGTTCACCGGCACCAGCAGGACAGACTGCGGCACGACGTTCCGGCCGACCACGGCCCAGGGGCCGTTGTATCCGCGGCTCGCGTGCCACCCGCCGTTGGCAAAGGCCCAGTACCGGCCGTCGTGGAAGAACAGGTTCGAGTGACCGGACGGCACGTACTGGACCGATCGGACTTCGGGGACGACGACGAGCCGAGGCGGCGACGGAAGGCGGATGCCGATGTCGACATGCACCTGAGCGTACGCGGGCGCAACCAAGGCAAATGTCAGCAGGGCAAAGATGAACACACGCATGAATGATTCTCCCATGACTTCACCTCACCTTCGCCGGTGATGAGGTGTTCGACTGTCTACTCTCGACTCTAGTCGCCGCCGGTTAGACGCCCTATTGGACCTTCGTCCAGTTGAGCGGGGAGAACAGTGACCACGAATCCGGGGCGGGGCTGTACGAGTGCGCGACTACCGAGGGGCGGGAGGAGGGCCGCCCGCCACCTAAGGTGACCGGGCCGAGTCCGCCGTTGCGGCGGAGCTGATCCGTCCTAACGACGACCTATCAAGCGGGCGCTGCCTCTTCCTCCGCGGTCAGGATCTCCTTCAGCGCGACGGCGATCTTGTCTGAGATCTCACCCTGAACACCGAAGATGTCGTTCAGATCACGATCATAGCGCTCTGCCCACAGATGATGCCCGGCGACGGCATCGACAAGCTGGGCGGTGATACGGACCTGCTCTCCGACCTTCCGGACGCTTCCCTCCAGAACATATCGCACGCCCGACTCGCGGCCCACGTCCGCGATCTTTACCGCCCGGTTCTTGTACGTGAACGTCGAGTTGCGCGCGACTACGGCGAGCCCACCGATCTTCGCGAGGTCGGTGATGATATCGTCAGTGATCCCGTCGGTGAAGTGCTCTTGCTCCGGATCGTCGTTCAAGTTCGCGAACGGAAGCACGGCGACGGACGGCTTTTCGGCCACATCGAGCCGCGGACCAGCCGCAGCCGATTGTGCCCCCGGCGGATCGTCAACGCGCGCGGCGGAGCCCACCCGCACCCGATACACCCGCACCGGCTCGTCGATGTTCCTGAGGGTGTGCTCTCCGAGCGACTCGCAGTCGAGAGTCAGCTTGCTCGCAATCTCGTCACACACCGAACCCGAGATGCAGACCCCGCCGCCTTCGGCAAGTCCCTGGACGCGGGCGGCGATGTTTATTCCGTCTCCGTAGATTCGGTCACCGTCAATAAGCACTTCGCCGAGGTTGACCCCGATCCTGACCTCCATGCGGCGGTCACCCGGAAGGTCCGCGTTTCGCGCGGTGAGTTCCTCCTGGATACTGACGGAGCACTCGACGGCGGCCACCACGCTGGAGAACTCGGCGAGGAGGTTATCCCCCGGCGAGTCCACGACGCGCCCGCGATGCTGGCTGATCAGCTTGGTCATCACCTCTCGGTAGGCCGTGAGAGTCTCTACCGTCGCGACGTCGTTGTCGCCCATCAAGCGGCTGTAGTCTTTCACATCGGCGCTCAGAATCGCGGCAAGCCGTCGCTCGACGCGCGGAACGTTCTCCGCGACAGAGCCATCATCAGGTCTTAAGTGTTTGTCCTCTTCCACCCATTGTCCTCCACCCAGATGTTCCCGTATTGTCAGTCTAGGTGGCGCGGTCCCGGCGGCCCATTGGACCAAGGTCCAGGTGACGGTGAAGCGGTGGCTGAAGCCGGCTACGCCTCCCGGCCCGCACCGTGAACGCCGCGGAGCTTGGGGTCGAGCAGATCGCGCAGGCCGTCGCCGAAGAGGTTGAGCCCGGTCGTGGTGTGGGTGTCGAGCGTCGGCGGCTCGCCGATCATCGCCGCCTTGAGCACGCCCCCGAAGCGCGGCGCGTCCTGGGCGGCGGTTGCCCAGCCGGCGAGCAGGACGACGAGCAGCGCGGCTCGGACGCAGGCGATCCAGGATCTGCGAGTGGTCATAGGGCGGCTCCTCCGGAGGCGTTATCTGTCCTCGTGCCTCCGCAGGGTGGCCCGGCGCCCGGGGCATGTCAAGAAGCGATGCCGTGCGGCCGACGTGCCTGAAGAGCGGGCTGCTCCGGCGGTTGCCGGTCTCGCCCGCGCACGCTACACTCCGCCCACCACGCGGGAATCGAGCGCATGGACATCGCGATCGTCGGCGGCGGCATCGGCGGGCTCACCCTCGCGCTCGCCCTGCACCAGCGCGGCCTCCCCTGCCGCGTCTACGAGGGCGCACCCGAGGTGAAAGAGCTGGGCGTCGGCATCACGCTGCTGCCCCACGGCATGCGCGAGCTGACCGCGCTCGGCCTCGGCGAGGCGCTGGCGCGCCAGGGCATCGAAAACCGCGAGAGCTGCTTCTTCAACCGCTTCGGCCAGCTCATCTACGCCGAGCCGCGCGGCCGGGCCGCGGGCTACCCGGTCCCCGAGGTGGGGATCCATCGCGGCCGGCTGCACCTGGCCCTGTGGCAGGCCGCGGTGGCGCGGCTCGGCGCGACGCGCGTCCTCGCCGATCACCAGTGCGTCGGGCTCGACCAGAGCGACCAGTGCGTGACGCTGCACTTCCGCTCGGCCGCGCCCAGCGCGATGCACGCGCCCGTCACCGCCGACGTCGCCATCGCCTGCGACGGGGTGAACTCGGTCGTACGCCGGCAGTTCTACCCTGGCGAGGAGCTGCGCTTCGTCGGCATCAACACCTGGCGCGGCGTCACGCGCGCGAAGCCCTTCCTGACCGGCCGCAGCTATGTGCGCGTCGGCTCGATCCAGGGCGGCAACCTCGTGATCTATCCGATCGTCGACGACGTCGACGGCCAGGGACAGCAGCTCATCAACTGGAGCGTCCAGGTCGCCCAGCCCGGGTACGACCGCAACGACTGGAACAAACCGGGCCGCCTGGAGGATTTCCTCCCCATCTACGCGCGATGGACCTTCGATTGGCTGGACGTCCCCGACCTGCTCCGCCGCTCGGACGTCATCTTCGAGTACCCCATGGTGGACAAGGACCCGGTGGATCGCTGGACCTTCGGCCGCGTCACCCTGCTGGGCGACGCCGCGCACCCGATGTACCCGCGCGGCTCCAACGGCGCGGCGCAGGCCATCCTCGACGCGCGCGCGCTCGCCGATTGCCTGGCCGCGGATGGCGACCCCCTGCCCGCGCTCCGGGCCTACGAGACCGCGCGCTCGGCCCCGACGGCCCGGGTCGTGCGCACCAACCGCGACCATCCACCGGACTATCTCATTCGTCGAGTAGAAGAGCTGGTGGGCGACGCGCCGTTCGACGACCTCGACCGCTACATCACCCGCGCCGAGCTCCAGCGGCTCTCGGACGAGTACAAGCGCATCGCCGGCTTCGCCCGGGAGGACGTGGCGTAGCGAACCCCGCGTGGGAGCAGAAAGCGGGTGGTACCGGCCTCAAGGGCGATCCGGCACGCGCCAAAGGAAGACGTGGTTGTGGATCTCGAGGACCGTGATGGTGATAGTCTGTTCGGGCACCCAGTCGGCGATGCCGTAGCGGTGGGACACAATACGCGTACCGGGCCTGAGCTCGCTCAAGAGCTTCGGGCGCAGCCGCGCATTGAGCTCCGGCGACAGAAAGAGCGTGACCACCGTCGCGTTCCGGATATCGGCATCGAACAGGTCCTCGACGCGGAACGCCACGCGGTCGCCGACACCGACACGGTCGGCGTCCGCTTGGGCTTCCTGGATGCGTCGCGGATCGAGGTCCACTCCCACCCCTCGCGCCCCGAATTCCTTGGCGGCGGCGATGACGATACGTCCATCGCCGCAACCGAGATCGTAAACGACGTCGTCACGCGTGACACCAGCCAGAGTGAGCATGGCGTTCACGATCGAGGGGTCGGTCGGGACGAAGATGACGTCGAGCTTGCCGGGACCGGCGGGCTCGCGGTGACTGGCCCAGGGCACCCCGGCGGCACAGCCGGCCAGCGTAGCCGCCGCCAGGACCAGCCGGAGCAGGCTGGTCATTCGCCGGTTCATGACGCGAGTGTACGCGGCCGGCGGAATGGAACCCAGTCAAAGTGGTGGGAGCCGTCACAACCGGCCAAAGGATCGCACGCTAACTCTGTTGCCCTGTAGAGACGTTGTGTTATTGTCTGGTCATGTTTCGAATTAGTCCGTCAGCCATAAGCGCGGAGAGCTGGGTGAGCTGACGGTCGGTAGGCCATCTTCAACGTATCCCACGGCCGTCAGGGTTTCTGGCGGCCGTTTCGTTTCGCAGCAACGGCCTGCAGTCTCGGAAGGCATCGCCAGAACCCGGGTCGCTCTACACCAAACAAGGGGAGGCGAGCATGTTTACCATGCCGGGGCCGCTTGACTTCGTCGCCGTCGCGACCGCCACGCTGCAGTTTTGGGAACGAGAGCATGTCTTCTCGCATCTCGTTGCCCAGAACTGTGGCGGGCGACGTTTCTCCTTCCTCGACGGTCCGATCACCGCGAACAATCCGATGGGGATCCACCATGCGTGGGGTCGCACGTTCAAGGACGTCGTCCAGCGCTACCGAGCGCTGTGCGGCTACGAGCAAAGATTCCAGAATGGCTTTGACTGCCAGGGGCTGTGGGTGGAAGTCGAAGTCGAGAAGACACTGGGGTTCAATTCGAAGCGGGAGATCGAGTCGTTCGGTCTGGAGCGCTTCTCTCGCGCCTGCCGCGAACGGGTGATGCATTTCGCGGCAGTCCAGACGGAGCAGTCCAAGAGGCTGGGCCAGTGGATGGACTGGCCCAACTCCTACTTCACGATGTCCGATGCCAACATCGAGTACAACTGGAGCTTCCTGAAGCGGTGCCACGAGCGGGGCTGGTTGTATATGGGGCATCGCCCGATGCCGTGGTGTACGCGGTGCGGCACCTCGATCTCGCAGCACGAGATGCTGGATGCCTACGCCGAGCGCACGCACGAGTCGGTGACCGTCGCCCTCCCGCTCCTGGATCGGCCGGGCCACCGGCTGCTCGTGTGGACGACGACGCCCTGGACCCTGCCCGCCAACGTGGCGGTGGCCGTTCAGCCCGAGCTCGACTACGCCGAATGCGTGCGGGAGGGCACCGTCTACTACGTCGCCGCCGGCCTCGCCGGGCGGTACCCGGTGCTCGGTCAGCCGCGGCGAGCCGTCAAGGGCGCCGAGCTCGTCGGACTGCGCTACGTCGGGCCGTTCGACGAGCTGCCCGTCCAGCGGGGCATCGAACACCGCGTGATCCCCTGGGAGGAGGTGTCTGCCGAGGAAGGCACCGGGATCGTCCACATCGCGCCCGGCTGCGGCCTCGAGGACTTCGATCTCGGCCGCCGGCATGGCCTTCCCGTCATCGCGCCGGTCGATCCCGAAGGGCGCTACCTCGATGGCCTGGGGTCCCTCTCGGGGGCGGGGGTCGTCGAGTCCGCCGGCCCGATCACCCGCCTGCTGAAGGAGCGCCACCTGCTCTTCGCGCGAGCCGCGCACCGCCATCGCTATCCCACGTGCTGGCGGTGTGGCCAGGACCTGATCTTCCGCGTCGCAGACGAGTGGTTCCTCAGCGCCGCCGAGATCCGGCCGCTGGCCCGGGCCGCCAACGAGCGCGTCACGTGGCTCCCGGGCTACATGCAGCGGCGCATGGACGACTGGCTCGCCAACATGGGCGACTGGTGCATCTCGCGCAAGCGATACTGGGGCCTGCCCCTGCCCGTCTACCCATGCGGGTGCGGGCGCCTCACCGTGGTCGGTTCGCGCCGGGAGCTTCGGGAGCTGGCCATGGATCCCGGGGCGGTGGACGCGGTGCCGGAGCTGCACCGCCCGTGGCTCGACGACATCCTCATCCGCTGCCCCGGCTGCGCCCGGGCCGTTCGGCGCATCCCCGAGGTCGGCGACTGCTGGCTCGACGCCGGCATCGTACCGTTCTCGACGCTGGGCTACCTCGAGGATCGCCCGCAATGGGAGCGCTGGTTCCCCGCCGACTTCATCGTCGAGGCGGTGGGGCAGCTTCGCGGGTGGTTCTACGCGATGCTCTTCATGTCCACCGCCATGGAAGGCACGAGCCCCTATCGGACCGTGCTGGCGCACGAGCGAGTGCTGGCGGCCGACGGGCGCGAAATGCACAAGAGCTGGGGCAACGCGGTCTGGCTCGACGACGCGCTCGAGAAAATGGGCCCCGACGTGATCCGCCACATGTTCGCGTCCCAGACCATCACGGAGCCGATCCGCTTCAGCTTCGAGGCGGCCCGGGACGTCAAGCGGCGGTTCCTGACGTTCTGGAATGTCTACAGCCTGTTCGTCACCTACGCGAACCTCGACCGGCCGCCCCTGCGGGGACCAGATAGCGTCCCGCTGCACGTGGCCCCGCTCGAACAATGGTTGCTGAGCCGACTGCAGGCCACGATCGCCGAGGTGCGGCTGGCCTTCGACACCTATCAGATCCGCCGCGCGGTCACCGCCGTTGATGCGTTCATCCACGACGATCTGTCGAACTGGTACGTGCGGCGGCGGCGGCGCGAGTTCTGGAAGGGCACCCTCGACCGCGAAAAGGAGGCCGCGTTCCAGGTCCTCTACCACGTGCTGGTGCGCGTGTGCCAGCTCCTCGCCCCGGTCATGCCGTTCATCACCGAACAGGTGTACCAGAACCTGGTGCGCGCCGTGTCGCCGGACGCGCCCGTCAGCCTCCATCTCACCGCGTTCCCGGAGCCCGACCCGGCGCGCGCCCTGCCTGACCTGGAAGCCAATGTGGAGGCGGCGCGACGGGTGCTCCGGGTGGGGCTCGCCGCCCGCAACGCCGCCGGCCTCAAGGTTCGGAAGCCTCTCGGCCGGGCCCTCCTGGTGGCGCCCCCCGAGGTGGAGCGCGCGGTGCGGACCTTCGAGCTGGATATCCTCGAGGAGCTGAACGTCGAACGCCTCGAGACCGTGGCGAGCCTCGACGACCGCGTCGACGTCTCGGCAGAGCTCGACCTGGACGACACCTCGACGCTGCCGCCGAATGCCGTGCCCGCCCTCCGCGCCGGCTTGGCGGCGCGCCCGGGCCGGGTCGTCCGCGACGCGTTGCTCGCCACCGGCTATGTGACCCTCCCGGTGGGCGACGTCGAGGTCCGGCTCGGGTGGGCGGATCTCAACTTCATCGTGGAGGGTCGAGAGGGCTTCGCGGCCGCCGCCGACCGGGACGTGATCGTCGCGCTTGATACCACGATCACGCCCGACCTCCAGCGGAAAGCTCTCGCGCGCCATCTAGTCCACCAGATCCAGATGATGCGCAAGGAAGCCCGACTCAACGTCGACGATCGTATCCGTATCTCGGTGGATGCTCACGGCGAGGTCGCCGAGGCAATCGAGGAGCACTCGCTCTACATCTGTGGGGAGACGCTCGCGGTGGAGCTGCGATACGGCTCCGCGCCCACGGACTGGATGGCGCGAGAGGTTGACCTCGACGAGGAGGCACGTGTCAACGTGGCCGTGGGCCGCGCTTGACACCGGGAGGGATCGAGGCGCTGCTTGACGGGCCGGGTGTGCCCGGCGGACAGCTCCTACCGCGGATTCGAGTAAAACTCTCCGTAGCGCCGCTTCGTACTATCAATCCCCAGGCCCACGCGCGCACAGTCTCCGCCATGAGCGTGATGGGGGTGATGTTCGGCAGCCTCAAGGAACAGCATGCTGACCATATCGTCCTGAGCGACAGTACCCGCATCCCGCTCGCAGATGGGCTAGTCCTGGACCAATTCGGCTCTGGGACTCGCGTCACGATCACCTACCGCCGTGACCGGGGTGGCGAGATGGTCGTCGAGAGCGTCCAGCGCAGCGCCATGCCGAAGGTACGCCCCGACCACCTCCCCTAGGCTGCTCGTGTCGTACTGTGCGCGCTTCTTCGCCTTCGTCTGGCCGCTGGGCTTGCGCGTGGTTCACTTGTGCGGGAAGTAGCGGGAAGGGCAGTGGTGGCCCCAACGGGATTCGAACCGGTGTTTCAGTCACGACCACGTTTTCGCCAGCGGTATCTAATACTTCTTGGCCATGCGCAGCGTCGGAACTCGACGCGACTAAAACATGCAGGGCAGAGTCGGCCGCCCCGCCGCACAGGCGACGAACAGCCAGGCGATCGGCGCGATCACCCATACGATGGACGAGCCGCGTCGTCCTTCGGGTCATCGCGGGGGCAGGTCACGCATCGCCCACCTGCACCGTCACCGCGTTCTCGGACTTCGCGGGGCCTCAAAGTCAGCGGGAGCCTGGCGCCAAATCAATACTGCCTTGTATGTCACAGGCTGCTCGGCGTGGTTCACGAGCAGCCGCGCCGCGTCGGGGAACAAGGAATTGGAGTTGGCCCCGGCTACGACCGCAATGCTGTTGCTCAGATCCACGCTCTTGGACAGGTGCCTCTCCCAGAGATCCCCACGCTCCTCGTGAAACCAGAGGAACTCGAGCGGGTAGCGGACCGTCACCAGCCGCTCACCATTCGTCGGCGCGTAGGGGAGGAAGTGGCGGGCGGGGCCCGTCGCTTTCAGGATGACGTGGTAGAGCTGCTGCGGCCGGCCGCGGCCACTCGGCTCGACGACCCAGACGCTACGCTCGCCCGGCTTGCCGTCCCAGCGCACCTCGTCCCAGCGCGACCGGCCTTCCTCGCCGGGCTTGATCTCGGCCAGCACCCGCACTGCGCCATAGGCCCGGGCTATCGCCTCGCTGGCCCAGCGGAACGTCCGGTCGCTCAGGAGTGGCCCCCGAGGCGCCTCGTCCCGGTCCAGGCTTGCCATCAACTCCTCGAGGCCTGGACCTGACGCGCCGTCGGCCAACTCTCCCGGCTTCACGAAGGCGTTGAAGCCCGAGTCCCACATGTTCACGACCAGTAGTCGATACTCGACGGCCTGGGCTTGCGATACGGCGAGGAAGAGCCCGAGTAGCCCGGCAACACCAGGGAACGCGAACCTACGCATCTGCCCCATGATGATCCTCCCGCAATTCTTGACGATCGGACCCAGTGTCCTGGGACCGCGGACTCCGCCAGAATGCCCATGGACCGGCAAGCCAAGCCCGAGAAGCACCACCAACGTGAGCCACCGCTTCATGGCATTTCCGAGTCTACACCGGGGCCGGAAATAGCAGCGGCCAGTCGGCTGGCCCCCCAGACGAAGATGCCCGGCTTCGGTCGCCGAACGAGGACCAGATGGCCCTGCCGGGATCGTGCTTGGCCAAGACTTACTCCGAGCATCGCACCGGTCTATCTTCCCGCGCTCCGCAACCCGAGCCGCTCGCCGAGCCAGAAGACGGCGGGCAGCGCCAAGGGCGTCAGGATCAGCGTGGAGGCGAGCCCTCCGACCACGACCGTCGCCAACGGGCGCTGGATGTCGGAGCCGATCCCCCGCGCCACCATGGCCGGCACCATGCCCAGGGCCGCTACCATCACGACCATGAGCACTGGCCGCAGCTGGACGCGAGAGCCTTCGATCACCGCCTCACGCCGCGTCACGCCGGGTGTCCGTCGGCGTCGATTGATCTCCGAGAGATACAGGACCCCGCTCATGACCGCCACCCCAAAGAGCGAGATGAAGCCCACCGCTGCCGACACGTTGAGGTTCATGCCACGGAGATAGAGCGCTACGAGGCCGCCCGCCAGCGAGAACGGTACGGTAACGAGGATCAGCGCGGCGTCGAGGGCCGTCCCGAATGCAATGAACAACAGGATAAAGATCACGCCCAGCGTGATCGGCATGATGACCACCAGCCGCCCGCGGGCGCGCGCAAAGTTCTCGAATTGCCCGCCCCACTCCACGGAGTAGCCCGCCGGCAGCTTGACGGTCTGCGCGAGTCGAGCCTGGGCCTCTGCGACGAACCCACCTTGGTCCCGACCGCGAATGTTCGTGCGCACCGCTATGGCGCGGTGGTTCTCACGCCGGGCGATGATGGTCGCGCCGTCCGATGTGCGAATGTCCGCGAGCTGAGCCAGCGGCACTCGGGCCCCGTCCCGGGTGGGAATCAGCAGCTCCGCGATCGCCCCCGGGTTGGCGCGGGCTTCCGGCGCGAAGCGGGCGACCACGTCAAACCGGCGATCTCCTTCGAAAACGCCAGTAATGGGTGAGCCACCCAGGGCCAGGTCGATCACATCCTGCACGTCACTGACGTTGATTCCGTACCGGGCGACCCGCAGTCGGTCGATGACGATCTGGAGCTGCGCCTGATCGGCCTCCTGCTCGATCGACGTATCGGCCGCGCCCGGCACCTGCCGCAGCACGGCGAGCGTGTGTGCCGCGAGCGTTCGCAGCGCCTTCAGGTCCGGGCCGCTGATCATGACCGCCAGATCCGCTGACGAGCCCGTCACGATCTCGGTGGCGGTGTCGATGATCGGCTGCGTGAAGTTGAAGGCAGCGCCCGGAATGCTGGCCGTGAGCCGGCGCGACAGCTCGTCCACCAGGTCGACCTTTCCTCGTCCCGCCGGCCAGCTGTCATAGGGGTGGAGATCGACCAGCAGCTCATTGCGATTCGGCCCGAAGGGGTCCGTCCCCGAATCGTTGCGTCCCGTCTGGGACGCCACCCGTTTCACCTCGGGTGACTCCCGGATCCGCAGGCGGATCTGGCGGGCCACCTCGGCCGATTTCTCCAGCGAGATCCCGGCCGGCAGATTGGCCCTGATCCAGATGACCCCTTCGTCGAGCTGGGGAAGAAACTCGGTCCCAAGGCCGGTGCCCAGGTAGACGGCGCACCCCACCACCAGCCCCGCGGCGGCGACCGTCCATCCCGCGTGATCCATGACGACACCAACGGTCCGCCCGTACCATGCGGTGACCGATTCGAGCAGCCGGTGGCGCCGGATCCTCACGCCGCCCCGAAACAGATACGTCGCCAGCGCCGGGATCAGGGTCAGGCTGAAGATGAGCGAGCCCAGGAGCGCGTAACACACGGTCAGCGCCATCGGCGTAAAGAGCCGGCGCTCGACTCGCTCTAACGTCAGCAACGGGATGTAGGCCGCGATGATGATCAGCAAGGAGAACACAATCGAGCGGTGCACGTCGAGCGCGGCGGTGGCGACCGCCTTCTGTGTCTCCTCGTTCGGCCGATTCCGGTCACGCTCAGCCAGCGCATGGATGATCCGCTCGACCATCACAATCGTGCCGTCGACGATGATCCCAAAGTCGAGCGCACCGATGCTCAGCAGGCTCAACGACACCCCACTCGCGTACATGCACACGAGCGCGAAGAGCAGGGAGAGCGGGATGATCAAGGCGGTGAGCAGCGCCGCCCGAATGCTCAACAGAAACACCAGCAGCACCGTCACGACGATAAGAAACCCGGCCAGGAGGACGTGGGACACGGTATGGAGCGTGCTGTCCACGAGGTGGGATCGGTCGTGAATGGCGACGAGGCGAACGCCCTGGGGTAAGCGTGCCGCATTCAGCTCGTCCACCGCCGCGCGGACCCGCGGCAGGACCTCACTGGGGTTTTCTCCCCGGCGCATGAGGACGATCCCTTCGACCGCTCCAGACCCGAGCGGCTGATCGTCGGTGGCGAACACCCCCGTTTGCGGAAGCGCGCCGACCTGCACCCGCCCGATGTCGCGAACGAAGATCGGGACGCCCTTCGGCGCGTCCAGGACGATGTTCTCGATATCGCTGCCCGAGCGAATGAGTCCCGACCCCCGGATCGGCAGCGCCTGTTGCCCAGATCGAAGCAGCGCACCCCCCGCGTTACGGTTGTTGTTCTTCACCGCGTCGGCCACCTGGCGCATGCTGAGCCGGTACTTGTCCAGAGCCTTGGGATCCACCTGGATCTCGTACTGACGGATCAGGCCTCCGAACGCGGCCACGTCGGCCACCCCGGGAACCTGAAGCAGGCGGGGCACGACGACCCAGTCCTGGAGCTCCCGCAGGCTCATCGCATCGTACCCACCGCCCACGAGCACGTAACGGTAGAACTCGCTGACGCCTCCCGACAGCGGGCCGAGGCTCGGCGTGACGCCTTCGGGAAGCTGGGCCGCCTGCACCCGCTCGAGCACGAGCTGGCGTGCGAGGTAGTCGTTCGTCCCATCCTCGAAGGTCAGCTCGACCACGGATAGGCCGAAGATGGTCCGTGAGCGCCGAGAGATCACGAAGGGCGTGTTGTTGAGAGCGCGCTCGATCGGTACCGTCACCTGCTGCTCGACCTCTTCGGCGGCGAAGCCCGGGTACAGGGTGACGATGACGACGGTCGGGTCGGTCAGATCGGGATACGCCTCAATCTTGAGGTGCTGAAAGGCCCACACGCCGGCACCGGCCAGGACCAGCGCCGCGGCGACGACGACGAGCCGCCGGGCGAGCGCGAACTGGACGAGTCGGGCAACCACGGCGGGTCGAGTAGCCTAACGGTCCTTGAGCAGCACGGCCCCGTCGACGACGACCCGGTCGCCCGTCTGGACGCCGGTGAGCACGGGCACACGCTCGCGCACGGGCGGACCGACCGTCACCGGACGACGCTCGTACTGCCCCGGCGCGCGCTCGGCGAAGACCGTGCTTCGGCCGTACTCCTGGATGATCGCGTCGAGCGGGAGCACGGGCACCTTCTGTGGAGCGCCGGCGTGGCGTACGCTGCCGAACATCTCGGGCCGGAACCGTCCCCGCGGGTTGGGCAGCTCGACGTGAACTTTCAGCGTACGCGTCTGCGCATCCAGCACACCCCCGATCCGCGCGACGCGGCCCGTAAAGACCTCGTCGGGGAAGGCCACGAGGCTGATCGTTACCGGTTCGCCGATGTGAATGAGCCGGATGAACGACTCTGGAACATCAGAGGAGACCCAAACCGTACTCAGGTCCACGATCGACATGAGTGGGGCCGTGGTGTCCGTATGGAATGAAATCGCCGCCCGGTACTCCGCGGGGGCGACGTTCACCTCGAGGACGTGCCCCCTGATCGGCGCTCGCACGAGGATAGGCTGACGGAACTCGCTCGGCTTCAACTCGAGGAGTTGGAGCTTCCTCCGCGTCTGCTCGCGAACGGCTTGGGCGATCTCATAGTTCGACGTGGCCGCAGCCTGGTCGTTTTGGGCCTGGAGCAGATCCTTTTCGGCAATTGCCTTGTACTCGTAGAGGTCGGTCGCGCGTCGGAGATCGACGTCGGCCTTTTGGAGAGCGGCCTTCGTCTGACGCTCGGCTGATTCGGCCTGGAGATGGGCAGACACGGCGGCATCGCCGTCGGGGCTATCCATCGAAAGGAGCGTCTGGCCTTGCTCCACGTGATCACCAAACTTCACCAGGACCTTCAGAATGCGGCCGCCGACCGGGGGCAAGACTCGCGAGATGCGGTTCGGATCGATGGCCACTCGCCCCGGTGCGACGACCTCGTCGGTCGGCATCTCGGCGAGCTCCACGGGCCCGACTCGCAGCTGCTTGGATTGGGGCGAGTCGGGCGGAACGACGATGATATCGGGACCCGGCGAGGAGGACGCGGCGGAGTTCTCGCCGGGCGCTCCCTTTCCTTCCCCTCGCCCGCATCCAGTGACGATACACACCCCCACGAGAAGCAGCGCGGAGGCGATGGATCGCATCCGTACGGCCATGGTCACTTCTCCAGCGAGCCGCCGACGGCGGTCTCGAGCTGGTAGAAGGACGTCCAGTAGCTGCCCCGGGGAACGCAGGTACTCCGCCGCCGTGTCGCGATACGTTCGCTGCGCGTCCAGGTAGTCCAGGAGGCTGGCCCCGCCACGCCGGTAGGCGAACTCCACGGTGTCCCGCGCCTGCTTAGCCTTGGGGAGGTAGGTATCGCGCAACACGGTGAGCTTCTGCTGGGCGGTGCGGAGTGCGGCCAGCGCGGTGTCCACCTCCGACAGCGCCTGGATGGCGACGGCCTCCCGGGCGGCCTCGACGCGCTGCGCCTCCGCCCGGGCCCGCGCAATCTCGCCTTGATTGCGATCGAAGATCCGGATGGGCAGGCTGATCCCGAACCCGATGGTATTGTCGGGACCGATGCGCTGGTACTCGACCTGCGGGGTAATGTCCCACCACGCATTGGCTCGCGCCAGGCGGATGTCGGCGGTGGCTTTCTGCCGGGCGGCCTCGGCCGCCCGCAGGTCCGGCCGGTTCGCGAGGGCGCGGCGATAGAGGTCACTCTGGGTGGGCGCAATGTCCGTGAACGCGAGATCTCCAACGAGGTCGAAGTCCTCGGCGATCCGGTCGGGTCCCGCCGACGCCCGCAGCGCAATCTTCGCCGCCTTGAACGCCTGGCGGGCGTCGGCGGCATCCCGTTCGAAGGCAAACCGCTGCACCTGAATGCGCAGCAGTTCCAGCTCCGAGATGTCTCCGCGCTCCGCTCGAAAGCGCTGGATGCGCTCCAGCTCGTCCAGGGCTTGGAGGTTCTGCTCAGCTAGGGCCACGCCCTCGCGTCCGGCCAGGGCATCGGCGAAAGACTTTTTCACCTGGAAGATGATCTGTCGGCGCACGTCGTCCAACTCGTGGCCGGTCACCCGGGTCGCCGCCTGTGCACTGTCGATCCGGCGCTGCCGCTTCCCGCCAAGCTCGATGGGCTGGCCCACACTGAAGGTATATTGCGTCTGGCTGGCGTCGCTGGCGCCGCCGAACTGCTCGGCGAGGAAGTTGGCAGTGGGATTCGGGCGGAGACTTGCTGTGATCTCGTTAGCCGCGACCGATTGGCGCTCGAACTCCTTAGCGCGAACCGTCGGATTCGCCATTACCGCCAGACTCACCGCCTCGTCCAGGGACAGTCGCGTCAGCGGCCCCTGCGCGACCGCTTCTCCAGATGCGGCCAGCATGAGCATGCAGACCGCGCCCGTTGCACACCAAATGTTCATTCACCCTCTCGACCGGCCGACGCGAGTGCTGTGAAGCGATGAGGCCAAGTCTAGCGGGTCACACCTGAAGAAGACCTGAAGGCGACGTGAATTCCCCTTCAGGCTTTGCTCACGCAAGTGGCAGATGAACGATGAATGTCGCGCCCTTCTCTCCGGCAGTCTCCACCGAGATCCGCCCACCCTGGCGCTCGATGAGGGCCCGGGAGATGGCCAGTCCGAGGCCCACACCCGGGACATCGCTCGCTCGCGACGCCTTGCCGCGATAGAACCGCTGAAACAGCCGGGGCACGTCGTCCGGTGAGACACCCGGTCCCGAGTCGGACACCGTGATGACGGCTTCCCCGTTCCCCGCCCCGATCGCGAGTCTCACCTCGCCTCCGGACGGCGAGAACTTCACCGCGTTGTCGACGATGTTGGCGAGCGCCACCTTCGCTGCGACCGGCGCCGCGTTCACGAGCATCTCGGGCCCATCCTCGACGAGGACGAGGATGCCGCGCCGCTCCGCCTCGGACGTGACCGCCGAGACGGCGGCCTCGACGATCTCGCTCACCGGAACCGGCCGCGCCGCTTCCGCCTCCTGCCGGGCGTCGATCCGGGCGAGCTCGAGCAGCTCCTCGGTCAGCCCCTGGACCCGCTGGACCTCGCCCAGACACGAGCGCAGCGTCTCCTCGTACTCGGACAGCGGGCGCGGCCGGCGCAGCGTCACCTCGAGCTCCGCCCTCAGGCGGGAGAGCGGCGAGCGGAGCTCGTGCGAGGCGTCGGCGGTGAATCGCCGCTGGATCTCGAAGCTCCGCTCGAGCCGGGCCAGCATCTCGTTGAGCGTCTCGACGAGGCGCCCGATCTCGTCCCGTGTTCCGGGATGCGGCAGGCGCTCGGTGAGATTCCCCTCCCCGATGTGGCGCGCCCGCGTCACCATCCGGTCGATCGGTCGCAGGGCTCGGCGGGCGAGCAGCGCCCCGCTCAGTCCGATCGCGGCGAGAATCACCACCGACATACTGAGGAATAGCCAGCGACCGACCCGCAGCACCGCATGCGCATCGTCGAGCGACATCGCCACCTGGACCGCGTAGCGCCGCTCGCCCACCCGGACCGGGAGGGAGACCATCCGGACCGGTTCCTCCCCGAAGTCGGTGACCGTCCAGAACACGGTCTCCCCTTCCCGCAAGCGCGCGAGGAGGGGCGGGGGCGTCGGCAGACGGGCGGTCCCGAGCGTCCCGCTCTGCGCGACGACCCCGCCGTCGAGGTCGGTGATCTGAACGAACTTGTCGAGTCGAGCGAACGAGGGGGGACCGGCCCCGGCCGCGATCTCATGCACGCGCGGATGGGCCGGGTCGCCCTGGAGCGCCGCCGCCTCCGTGGAGGCCAGCGACAGGACCGCGTCATCGACGATCTCGCCCAGCACCACGCGCCGAAGGGCCCAGTCGGCGCCGAAGGCGGCGAGCGCCAGCAGCGCGGCCAGGACGACCACCTGGCCCAACCAGAGTCGGGTCTTGAAGCTGGGCGGCCTCATGCGTCCGCCTGCTCCTCCTGCTGCCCCAACCGGTAGCCGAATCCGCGCACGGTGTGGATGAGCGGCACGCTCCCCCCGCGATCGATCTTCTTTCTCAGGTGACTCACGTGGGCGTCGACGAGATTGTCGATCACGTCCGACGCCTCGTCCCACACGCGCTCGACGAGGCGGGTCCGGCTCACGATCTCCCCGGCGCTCTGCATGAGCACCTCCAGGATCGCGTACTCCTTGGAGGTGAGCGCGACCAACAGGCCCGCCCGCGTCACGCGGCGCGTGGCGGGATCGAGCGCCAGGTCGGCCAGCCGGAGCACCGCCGGCCGGACGAGACGGGAGCGCCGGAGCAGGGCCCGGATCCGCGCGAGGAGCTCCGCGAACGCGAACGGCTTCGTCAGGTAGTCGTCGGCGCCGATGCTCAGACCGTTGACCCGGTCGGCCAGGGTGTCCCGCGCGGTCAACATCAGGATCGGCGTCGAGACGTCCCGCGCGCGGAGCGCGCGGCACACCGCGAGCCCGTCCTTGCCGGGCAGCAGCCAGTCGAGGACAATGACGTCGTACTCGTTCACCGTGGCCTGCTCCTCGCCGTCCTCCCCGGTCACGGCGACGTCGATGACAAACCCTTCCTCCTGAAGCCCCCTGGCGAGCAGCTTCGCGGCCTTCCGGTCGTCCTCGATCAGCAGCACCCGCATCGCGGGGTCCATCCTAGCGCCCATCGGCGCGTCCCGCCGCGCCTGAAGAAAAATTCAGGTGCCCTTCAGGCAATCTTCAGTCTCGGCCCGGTAGTCTCGATACTCGAGAGGACCAAGCCATGATCAAGCGTGCGCGTGCGCGCGGTCGGACCTGCCTGGCGGGAGCGCTGCTCGCCGTGGGCGCTTCCATGACCACCGGCGAGTTCGTCGAGGTCCAAAAGCTGTCGCCCGACGATCTCCGGACTCGATTCGGGCTGCCCGCGTCGTGCGATCCATCGGTGACGGCCCTGGCGACCGATCCGGCCGTGAGCCTGGTGACGGTCGCGGTCGATTGCCGGGCCCGCCTCGGGAGCCCACCGCCTCCCGCGGGACCGACCGAACGCCAACGACCACCCCGTCAGCCAGGAAAGGGATCCTAGCAACGGGCTCCGGCAGAAAGCCAGGCACTTCACGCAGGTCTAGACTCCCACGTCGTCAGCGGCACACGATCCACGCGCCAGAGCCAGATCAAGGCGACTGCAACGAACCCTCCACCGTAGGCGGCATAGATGCGCCCTGAGACCGTGCTATACAGGGCGTGACCTTCGAGGCACTGGTGGGGCCGGGCGTCAGGAAGGGGCTCATCACGCCGACGAGATCTGAATTGCCGGCGCCCGACGGCGACTGGCGACCGACTACTCGGGAATGAGAATGGACGCCCGATGACCCGTGAGATGCCCCCGGACCCCGCCCCCCAAGCACTGCCCGGCGTGGAGCCGGTCAGCTCGCCGTGGCGGATCCGGCGGTTCTTCGCCGAACTTGGCCCGGGCCTCATCACCGGGGCTGCCGACGACGATCCCTCCGGCATCTCCACCTACTCCGTTGCGGGCGCGACCTTCGGCTACGCCCCACTCTGGACGGCGCTCTTTTCCTTTCCACTGATGGCCGCAGTCCAGCTGATGTGCGCCCGCCTCGGCTTGGTGTCGGGCCGCGGGCTGGCGAGCGTCATCCGACGCCGCTACTCCCGCCGGGTCCTCTGGGGGGCGTGTGTGTTACTCGTCGTCGCCAACGTCATCAATATCGGGGCAGACCTCGGCGGCATGGCCGAGGTCAGCGAGATGGTGACCGGCGTGAAGGCTGTCTTCTGGACGCCCCTCTATGCCGGCTTCATCGTCTCCCTGCTCTTCTGGTCCTCCTACCGCCAGATTGCCCGCACCTTCAAGTGGCTCACGCTCGTCCTGTTCGCCTACGTCCTGGCCGCGTTCCTGGCCCGACCTGACTGGGAGGCTGTCCTGATCGCCACCGTGGCCCCGCGCATTGAGTGGTCCAACGGCTACCTCGCCACATTCGTGGGCATCCTGGGGACCACGATCTCGCCCTATCTCTTCTTCTGGCAGGCCGCCCAAGAGGTCGAGGAGGATCGGGCCGCCGGTCGGCGCACCATTCAGCAACGGCGCGGCGCGACCGATGCTGAACTCAAGCGAGCACGCACGGATGTGCTGACGGGTATGTTTTTCTCGAACTTTGTCATGTACTTCATCATCCTGACGACCGCTGCGACCCTCCACGCGCATGGGCAGACGCACATTACGACCGCCCGCCAGGCGGCCGAGGCACTCCGGCCGCTGGCCGGGGCCGGGGCATATTGGCTCTTTACCCTCGGGCTGATCGGCACGGGGATGCTCGGGGTCCCCGTGCTCGCGGGTTCCTGCGCCTACGCGGTGGCCGAGGCGGAAGGCTGGCGTGGTTCCCTCGAAGACACCCCCCGGCTCGCTCGACGTTTCTATGGGGTGGTGGCCGTCTCGATGCTGGGAGGGTTGAGCTTGAACTTCGTGGGCCTCGACGCCGTCGCCATGCTGTTCTGGTCAGCCGTCGTCAACGGGGTGCTCGCGTCGCCGTTGATCGTGCTGGTAGTCCTGCTCACCAGCGATCACACCGTCATGGGGAAGCGCGTCAACCCGCCACTCCTGCGGTGGCTGGGCTGGGCAACGGTCGTCATCATGACGGCGGCGACGGTGGGGATGTTTGTGACGCTGTGAATGAGACGCGGGTCCGCTTGTCCAGCATGCCATAGAGCTAAGGGTCACGCTGGCCTCCTCCTCTGCGCACAGGCGCTGCCCGATCACCGGCAGCACCCAGCCGCCAGGGCCGCGGTCTGCCCCACTCCCGCCGCCCTTGACCACCGCCGGGTTCCGAGCGCACCATCCCCGCAAGGAGTGGGCGCCCAACGGCGCCGCCCCGCGGGGCGGGCGGCGGACGGCAGGGCGGCCGGGGAATGCCATGGTGCACTGGGCGAAGCACCCGGGAAGGCGCGGACACGACGGGGCGTCGGCGGCCCTGCGCGGCGTCGGCCTCCGGCTGACCGGTCCGCGCCGGCTGGTGCTGGAGGTGGTCCGCGGGAGCGACGCTCATCCCACCGCCGAGGCCGTGCACCAGATGGTGCGGTGCCGGCTGCCGC